>Ga0272448_1008008_pt1 | contig 11085 bp, 6 predicted proteins | sample YNPCB0191_FD_202220 | JGI IMG/M metagenome (GOLD analysis project Ga0272448, IMG submission 202220) | Hot spring sediment microbial communities from Yellowstone National Park, WY, United States - YNP-CB-019-1 | ecosystem: Environmental > Aquatic > Thermal springs > Hot (42-90C) > Sediment... | reverse complement strand
ATCGCAAAGTCTACTTTAAACTTGCAACTACATATTATTTTCAATTGTGAATTTTGAGCGTGCAACTTTTAATTAATTCCAATCAATTTTGAAATTAAATAGTATAAAAAATTAAGCATAGCACGAAATTTACCGAATAAAAGTATTAAAAATCACTTTTACTCCATCTAGAAATGGAGATTTCAGGAGTATTAATCTCGAGGTTTTCGTCCCTGGGAAGGAAAATCCCAGTCAAAAGTGACATTTGATACATTATTTTCCTCCTGGGAATTTTTCATGATATCAAAGGTGCCTTTAATAGTACCAGCAATGGGAACGGCAACAAGTGTCCCCAACAATCCAGCAATTTCAAATCCCATCAGGATAGCAACAAAAATCCAAATCGGATTAAGTCCGATGAAATCTCCAATTAACTTGGGAGCTAACAAATTATCTTTAATTTGCTGCATAAAGATTGCTACCACGGCAACTTTTAATGCTAACCACCAACTTTGCAGCAGCAGCAACATCGTAACGCTACCAATTCCCAAAGTTGCTCCCACAAAAGGAATGAGTTCAGATATACCGATGAGAATAGCAAAAACAAGTGCAAAGGGAACTCTCAAAACTATAAAAATGGGAGTTAGAGTTACCACCATAAACAGTCCCAACAATAATTGGGACAAAAAAAAGTTCTGAAAATTCAGGCGCAAGGAAGTGGTGAAAGCAAGGCGAAACCGAGGTGGTAAAAGATTGGTCAGACCAGACCAAACGCGATCGCCATACAACAGCATGTAAAATGCCAGTACAACCACCAACACCACGTTAATCAATCCCGATAACAAAGTCCCGGCAAAGCCCACAGCCCCAGAAGGAATTTGTTGGACTAAAATCTGAATGTTGCTATTAATTTGCTGGCTAATTACCCGAAAATCGAGTGGCCAGCGCCGCTTTTTGGCCAAATTTTCTAAATACTCCAAATTAGCTTGGCTGCTGGCCAACCAATCGGGAATTTTGTTTAATAGTTGGACTGTTTGGTCAATAACCATCGGTACGAGGGTTACACCCAAAACTACCACCAACGCTAAAGTCAGCAATAATACTACAATTACTGCTTGCGTGCGGGAGATACGAGCTCGTTCAAAAAACTTAACGGGATAGTTCAGCAAAAAGGCGAGAATTGCTGCCACGCTCAAAATAGTAATTGGATGCTGAAAATAACGAAAAAAAACAGATAGCAACCAAATATTGAGCGCCACGATCGGACCGCTCAGACCGTAGATTAACAGATTTTGAACAGAGGCCCAACGGCGCATTTGACGCAAGGTATTTCAAAAACTCCTTGACTTTTGTCACTAAAAGCTACTTTATGCTGATTATCATCATAGATATTTCTTATCATCAGGAAAGCTTCAAGTCACAAACATGAATCAAAAAACTATGACTCGCACTCTAGCTGACCTGCGCAAAGATTATACACTACAAGGATTAAGTGAAACCGATGCCAACCCAAATCCTTTTATACAATTTCAGATTTGGTTTCAACAAGCACTGGCAGCTCAATTACCAGAACCCAATGCGATGACAATTGCTACTGCTACACCTGACGGTAAACCGACAGCAAGAATGGTACTGCTAAAAGATTTTGACGAACGAGGTTTTGTCTTTTTTACTAACTACAATAGCCAAAAAGGACAACAAATAGCTAAAAATCCGCAAGCAGCCTTGGTTTTCTGGTGGGCGGAACTGGAACGACAAGTTCGTATTACAGGACACGTAGAAAAAGTCTCTGAGCAAGAGTCAGACGAGTATTTCCAAAGTCGTCCCTTCGACAGTCGCCTTGGTGCTTGGGCCTCCCATCAAAGCGAGGTCATAGGAAGTCGAGAAGAATTAGAGCAACGTTTTCAACAACTGCAAGCTAAGTATAACAATCAAGAAGTTCCCCGACCTCCTTACTGGGGAGGTTTCCGTGTCATCCCCACCGAAATAGAATTTTGGCAAGGACGTCCCAGTCGGTTGCACGATCGCTTGCTTTATACTCGCCTGCAAGATGGCAGTTGGAAAATTCAGCGCTTATCACCATAAAAGCAATGATGGACAAGCTTTCTGACCGCTATCAGCCAATTTCTACAATAACGGCAAGTTGCCTGATTTTGCCGTTGTGATTCTTTTGTTTGTGTTTTGTGAGTTACAACTATTCTGTTCCCACTGGACAAACAGCTACGGGTGCTAAGGTGCTTCTTACTTGGAGTGGACACTTCAAGCAAGTCGCTCAATGGAAACGTTTACCTACCTACGGCAGGTCTTTGACAAAGGAAATGCGCATCTTGTGCTTTGGTGCTTGGGTAATAGCCGTTCCACCTCACCATACTTCACATTTCCTGTTCTGCTTGTGACAAACAGCTTAAAAAATAATTGTCAACTTGTACTCTATAGATGTACTAGCTGTAGAACAGTCCTACATCGCGACCACAATGCAGCAAACTAGGTGAGGAAAGTCCTCCAGACAAGTTGACTCTTTGAAAGAAGAATCCCACTCCTTTAAGAGATGAGAGTGTCAACTATTATTGATGAAAGAATCACCAAAGATTTTATGCGCATAATACATATCTTGAATCACATTCAAGAAATTGGTAACGGCATTGTCAATGTGGCTGTAGACCTTGCTTGTTTGCAGGCAAAAAGCGGTCATGAAGTAGCAGTTGTTTCCCAAGGGGGAGAATACGAAGCATTACTAACGAGGTTTGGTGTAAAGCACTACTATCTCAACCAAAGTAGAAAACCCATAAATATCATCAGAGCGGCTATAGGCTACCGGGCGATCGCACAAGAGTTTCGACCAGATATCGTTCACGGTCATATGATGACAGGAGTAGTACTAGCCAGTTTATTTAAAAAAACAGGCGGCTATGGCTTAGTTTCCACAGTACACAACGAATTTCAACGAGCCAGCATCCTTATGGGTTTAGCCGACCGAGTGATTGCTGTGAGCAAAGCAGTTGCCAACTCCATGGAACGGCGCGGTATTTCTAGGAAAAAGTTACGAGTAGTACGCAACGGTACTCTCGGTAGTATCCGCAGTCGTCCGCTTCAGGAGTATCAACCTTTACCTTTGTCCCGTCCTGCGATCGCCACGGTTGCAGGAATGTATCACCGTAAAGGTATTGCCGAGTTAATAGCAGCCTTCCAGCAAATTGCTTCAGACTTTCCCCAAGCACATTTATATCTAATCGGAGACGGTCCCGATCGCCACTTGTTTGAAGCCCAGGCAAATCAAACTACCTGTAGCAGTCGCATTCATTTTGAAGGTTTTCAAGCTCAACCCCAACGCTATCTTTTATCTACCGACATATTTGTACTTGCTTCCCATCGGGAACCGTTCGGTCTTGTACTTTCAGAAGCGAGGGAAGCAGGTTGCGCGATCGTTGCTACTCAAGTAGAGGGAATACCAGAAGCCTTGGATGATGGACAAGCTGGTCTTTTAGTACCAGCCAAAGATAGCCAAGCTTTAGCTGCGGCACTGGCAAAACTGTTGAGCAATCCCGAGACCCTACAACAATGGAAAACAAAAGCCCATCAAAACCTAGAATGGTTGAGTGTTGAGCGCGTTCATCAACAAACCCTGGCAGTATATTCAGAATTGAGTAAAAAATAATTTCTTTTGTGATAAATTTAAACACTATAATATTCTGCAAATTTTCTTCCCTTCGTAGATACCTCTAAGGAAGGGATTTTTTGATTTTTGAAACGTATTTTTGCAAGGGCCGCCTCATAGTAAAAATTTACTAAGGGACTGAGCAAAAAACTAGCAAATAAATTTCTTTGGTAATGGAGATTTTATTAAATGTTTGTGAAAGGATTTTTGGCTAATTAGCATTCTAAAATTGCTTTAATCTGCTCTAGTAAGCCATCGGGATCGATAGGTTTGCGTATAATTCCATACAGTTTCAGGTCGGAAGAAGCACTTGTTGTTAGTGCTTCTTCCAAGGCTATAATTAATAAAATTGGAAGGAATTTGAGTACAGGATTTTGTTGAATTAGCCGAGCTAATTGATATCCATCCATATCTGGCATCATCAAATCTAGTAGTAGCAAATCAGGTTTTTTCGCTTCTATTTTGGTAAGTGCTGCTCTACCGCTGTTGATAATTTCAACTTCATAACCCTCTAATTTGAGAAAGGTCTCTAGAAAAAGCAGTTTTCGGGAATATCATCGCAAATAAGAATGTAATGATTGTTACTGGTTTCTTTAGTCCTCATACGACACAGACCGCAGCTAGCTGCAAAAGTTGATGATTGCTGTTACATCACCTTTAACTAGATAGGAGTTTATTATTCCTCTTACTTGAGAAAGAGTTGGGAAAAAATAATTATTTTTAGTTTCGGGAGAACAGCGAAAAGCCATTTTCTTGATGTCGTGAAGACTAAATATTGCACCAGTAACTAAAAACGCAGCAAGTACCAAGGAAGGCAATATCCTGAAATTAGCAATTTCTCGGTAGCTTACCTAAGTAACGCATTAATAAAACTTTGACCCACTTCCAATCGAAAAGCTCGTGTAGCAGAATGTAAAAACAGGGGATGATAAACAAAGTCAGCAAAGTTGCGATCGCCATTCCGAAGAAAATTACAATTCCCAAGGGTTGCAAAAACTCCGAACCTTCACCGATACCCAATGCTAAGGGAAATAATCCTAAAGTTGTAGTCACTGCAGTCATCACGATCGGACGCAAACGCCCTAGAGCAGCTTTGAGAATGGCTACTTGGCGAGTACAACCTTCCTGCTGGCGAATGTGATTTGACAGCTCCACCATCAAAATTCCCGCATTAACCACGATACCCACTAACAAAACTACACCAACTATCACAGTTGCACTAATAGCCGTATTAGTAATGTAAAGCCCGAAAAGTCCTCCAGTTAATGCCAAAGGAACGGTAAACATAATTACCAATGGATCGACAAGGGAATTGTATTGCACAGCCATAACGACAAAAATGAGAAATATTGCCAATGCTCCCAATGTTTGCAAAGAGTTTTGTAGCTGTTGATTGGTTTGTTGGGCAGAACTTGGTACGATGGTAACGCCTGCGGGTAACTTGATGCTGTTAACTATCTTATTTGCTTCTGCTATGGCTGCACCCAGACTGGCGCCTTGGTTGAGATTGCCTGCAATAATGAAAACTTGGCGTTGATTTAGGCGCTGAATTTCTACTGGTGCTTGACCTTGTTCTATGCGAGCAACATCTAACAAACGGATGGGTTGGTTGTTGTCAGTAAATAGTGGTAATCGCTCTAGTTGGGAAGGATTTTGAATTGCTTGTTCCTGCAGCTCGACTCGTACGTCCACCAAGCGATTTTGGCGTTGCATTTGGGTGGGAACGGAACCTTCAATAGCAGTCTGAATAGTTTCACCAATTTCTTGTGTTGTTAACCCTAAAGCTGCAACTCGTTCCCAATCGGGACGAATTTGCACTTCCAGCTGGCGAGCGTCAGCATCTGGTCGAAACCTAGCTAAGGAAGCCTTTTGTTCTAAAGCTTGCAGTACTTCTTTTCCAGCTTGCTGTAACTTTTGTTCGTCTTCACCTTGGAGGATAACGTCAATTTCTGAACCTTGAGCTGGGGTGTTGCTCAAGATCAATCCCCCTACTTGACCGGGACTGAGGCGCAGCAGAATTCCTGCTAAATTGAGTTTTTCCAATTCCTGAGTAGCTTTTTTGACAAATGCTTCCACATTTTTACTGGGTTTGAGAGTGATGGTACTGTTTGCTCGCACAGGATTTTCTATGGTATTGCTACCAAAAAGAAAGCCGCCGACAGTGGTGAAAACATAATCGGTTTCCGGTTGCTTCATCAGGATTTCATCTACGATTTGCATTAGTTCTTGAGAAGTTTGCAAAGGCGTACCCGGGGGAAACTGTACTCTCAGGTTGACTTGTCCGGTATTGATGCGAGGTAATATTTCCTGGGGAATTTGACTTGCTACGAACAAACTGCTGCAACCTAAAACTACGACAGCAATTGCGATCGCCCTTCTGCGATAAGGCAAAATTTTCTTTAACAATTTGCCATAGAAAATTGTCGCAGCTTCAAAGCGCAAATTAAACTGGCGCAATAGCCAAAACTCATCGATGCGACTGGACCACTCAATGGCAAAAAGTCGGGAACACAGCATCGGTACTACTGTCAGGGCGACAACAACCGAAGCAGCGACTGCAAAACTAATTGTCAGAATTAGTTCGTTGAAGAATAAACAGACAAAACCACCAACTAATAAAAATGGTAAGACGGAAACCAAGTTAGCAGCAGTAGCAGCCACTAAAGCAGATTCTACTTCTCGGGAAGAAGCGATCGCCCTGGCGATGAAAAATTCGCGATTCCGTTTTGTTTTTTCGTGCTGTGTTGTCTTTATATATCTTTGGTTGGGAGTCATCCCTGTTTTTTCGGCAATGTTCTCTAAAGTTACCACCGATGTGTCAATTGCTTGACCGATTCCTAAAGTCAAACCTGCCAAACTGAATATATTCAAAGTCAAGCCGAACAATTTCATCAAAGCGATCGCTGCCAAGGTACACAGAGGAATTGCCAAGCTAATAATAAATGTTTGCCTTAGCGAACCCAAAAATAGCAGCACCGCAGCAGCTGCTAGCAAAGCTCCGGAAATTGCCGAAAAAATCACCTCTTGTAGAGAATGGCGAATGAAGCGAGATTCGTCTCGAATCGGGGCGATCGTCACATCCGCAGGAATGATCCCCGAATGTCGCAATTGTTCCAGCCGCTGTCTAATTCCGTCTATAACCGTAATTGTATTGGCATCGGGTTGCTTTTGTACCGACACTTTCACTGCTGGTTGGCGATTGAGGTAGACAAATATTCGTTGTTGTTTGGTACCGTCAATGACTTTGGCAAAGTCTCGCAGGTAAACCCTGTGAAAATAGGTAGGGTTAGCAGTACCGGGTGTTTGGGGTATAGCAGTTGCCATCGCGGTCTGCAAAGAAAGGTTTTCAATTTCCTTTGCATCTTGAAATCTTCCTAGGGTGCGCGTTAATGGTTCAGAATCTTTTCCCAAAATCCGACCACCGGATATATCTTGGTTGCGAGCTCGCAATTGGTTGAGGACATCGTTTAACCCAATACCCAAAGCTTGCAGGCGATTTAAATCCACAAGTACCCGTACTTCTTCTTCTGCGCCACCGGAAACATCAACTGCAGCTACTCCCGGTACCACACTCAATTCCCGTCCCAATTCTTCATCCGCAAATATTCGTAAATCTTTACTTTGTAGGGAAGCAGATGTCAGTGCTAGTTCGTAAATCGGTTGCTGGGAAGGATCGAATTTAAATATGCGGGGTTCTTTAATGGTATTTGGTAGCTTGGCTCTGTTGCGGTTAAAAGCTGCGATCGCATCATTAAGAGCTTGGTCGATGTCACCCCCTGGTTGAAAAAATAAATCCAGACTAACTTGTCCCTCACGGGTACGAGAAAAAACTTGCACTACATTTTCGGTCGCCGATAAAGCTTCTTCCAGGGGTCTGGTAATTTCGTCTACTGCTATTTCTGGAGAAATGCCAGGTGCTTCTAGGCGAACACCAATCCGTGGATAGGTAATTGCAGGTAGCAGATCCACTTGAATGGTTGTTAGAAAAAATATGCCTATCACAATTAAGGCCAATGTCAGCATGAAAGTTCCCACATGCTGGCGTATGGAAAGGGTACTGATACTGAATCCGCTACCGTTTTGTGTTTGCTGCATCTTTAACCAGTTCAAAATTTTACCCCAAAATAATTGTTAGCTACCCGCAAAACTGGAACCTAATTTTTCCGAAAGGATGGAAATACGCACGGTATTGCCATCTTTTAACGGTTTGCTACTACGGACTACGTATGCCTGTCCTGGTTGTAAACCAGATATAATTTCGACTTTATTATCAGCAATTTTACCTAAATTAACCGGTTGGGCTTTTACCTTGGTGGTACTTCCAGCTCGCACGACCACAAACACCACACCTGTTCCCTGAGGACTTACTGCAGGTAAAGAATTTTTGGGTGTTTCTTTTGTGAAGCTATTTTCTTTTTCTAGCTTTTGAACCGCTGTGAGAGGAACTACCACTTGTTCTTTTGCTTGATTGGAAAAACTAACTCTCGCTAGCAATCCGCTGCCAATTTTGCCATCACTGTTGGGAATTACTATCTCTACTGGTAGCAAACGGGCAGTAGCATTAGCTACCGGAGAAATCCGCGTCACCGTACCGACGTAACTTCTATCGGGAAAGGCATCCAAGCGCACTTGTACCGATTGTCCAATTTGTACAAGTGCAAGTTCTAACTCGGAAAGTTGAACTATAACTTTGACGCGCCTAAAGTCGCCAATTTTTAAAATTTCATTGCCTGGTTGCAGAAAATTTCCCGGTTCTGTTAGCTTCTCTAAAACTACACCAGCAGTTGGTGATTTGAGCCGCGTGTAGGATCTGCGTTCCCTTGCTTGGGCAACTACGGCTTGTTGGGCGGTTAATCTACCTTTGGCGACGGCGACAGCTTGCTGTTCTATACGCACTTGTTCCTGGGCGGCGCGAAATGCTTGTACTTTAGTTTGGGCAGCAGTTTCCGCTTGTTCGGCGCTTTGCTGGGCGATCGCTCCTTGCTGGAGTAGTTTTTTTTGCCTTTTGGCATCTGATATTGCTTGCGCAACTTCTAGTCGCGTTCTTTCCAGTTGCACGCGAGCATTACTAACTTGAGTGTTGGCTCTTGCGACCTCAGATTTGAGCGCTGCTAGTTCTGCTTCGGCTTGCCTGAGGGCGGTTGTGAGTATGGTATCGTCTATTTGTCCCACAATTTGTCCCTGAGCAAGCACGTCTCCTACATCCACGTTTAAGGCTAAAAGCTGTCCTTCGATTTGCGATCGTAAGGACACTGTTCGAAATGGTGTGGTAGTGCCTATATAATCTGCTTGTGTTGTCAGTATTTCTTTGCGGGCGATCGCTACATCCACAGCAGGAGGTATTGTACTTTGTTTTTCTCCAGCATTTTGACCTTGAGATTGAGCTTCTGCTAATTCTTTCGGAAAGGAGCCGCAACTGTTAATCAGCAATTCCATAGTTAATAGACCAACCAGCCAAAATCTCCACGAACTCCACTCCCAGAAAGAATTTTTTAACAATTTCAGCCGCTTGCTTCCTTCCCGAATCATTCTTTTTGGCTCCTATCAAGGCAGTTTTTAACTACAAAGGCTTTTGAGTAACAAGGAGTTTTGAGCGAGTATCATCTGAAGCATAGGCATAGGATCAACTTTCTGTCAAAACCGAAAAATGCCGGGCATATTTACATTATTTATGTATAAAAATTTATTTAAAACCGAAAATAGAGGTTTCTCCACGCAATAATTAAATAATTATAAATTTTGACTCCCTACCAATTGTCCTATAGATTCGCAACAACCTTGGTTTTATTTTTTACCTATATCCTGAAATGATTAAGAAACTATGAGAAAAAAGTCACCTGTACAACCATGACTAAGGTCATGGCTTCACAGTGACGAATAGAAAGTTACAGGCGGTAGCGTTCGCCGAAGACCTCCAGTAGGTAATTGCTGGAAAAGGAAATTTTGCCATGCTCGTAGCAAGCAGGCTTTTTGCTTACTACAGAGCGTTTTCCGAACCTGTTTGGGAGAAAAGCACTACAAAAGTGGGATGTCTGTTTAATAGTGATTTCCTGTTTTGCGATGGTGTACGGCCGTTACGCCCTCACTTAATACTTTGCCACGATCTACAGTTGCATAAACAAGCCAGTGATCGCCGGCTTCCATACGGCTTTGTACGGTACATTCCAGATATGCCAAGGCATCCGAGAGGATGGGACTGCCATTTTCGGCTTCTTGAGTAGCAATACCAACAAAGCGGTCTTGGGCGGGAGCAAAGGGTTTGAGGAAGTGCTTCATCAAGTGTATGTGATTGCCTTCCTTGAGAACATTAAGGACAAATTTATTACCAGAATGTGTCAGTGGTTCTACTGCCCGCTCTTTAGCAACTGCAACGGTAAAGCCAGGAGGATTAAAACTAGCTTGAGATACCCAAGAGGCGAGCATGGCGCTGGAAACATCACCTTGCTTGGCAGTAAGAACGCACAGAGAACCAACAACTCTTCCTACAGCTTGTTCGACACTGGTAGCAGGTTGGCTGGGGGTACGTACCTTTTTAGCTTTTTTGAGTGCTTGAGCAAAGTCAGTACCTGCTTCTTCACACATTTGCAGGATGGCGTCGCTGGGTTTGAATTTGACTCGAATGGGGTCAAAACCAAACTGGTAGCCAGCATCTTTGAGTTTACTTGCAAGTAGATCCACCGCTTCACCGCTCCAGCCATAGGAACCAAAGACGCCAGCAAGTTTATTTTTGGCTGCGCTGGAAAGTACAATACCTAAAGCTGTTTGTATTGGTGTTGGTGCATGACCGCCAAGAGTTGGAGAACCGATAATAAAGCCTGCGGCTTTCTCGACAGCAGCTTGAATTTCTGCTGGGGTGGCAACTTCGCAGTTGATCGATTCAACGCTGACACCTGCTTTGGTGATACCGTGGGCGATCGCTTGGGCTAAGGTAGCGGTATTTCCGTAGGCGGAAGCGTAAATTAATGCCACAGAAATATCCTGGGAGGTTTGCTGTTGGCTCCATTGTCGATAAGCTTTGGTAAGTTCGATCAAGCCATAACGTACTAAAGGACCGTGATTGGGTGCATACATTCGCAACAAGTGCAGACCTTCGGCAAGTTTTTCCAAAGCGGTTTGCACTTGACGGGCGTGGGGAGCCATCAAACATTCAAAATAATACCGTCGGTCTTCGAGAAAAATTTGCCAACCTTCATCGAGGACTTGATCGCTACAGATGTGGGCTCCAAAAAGTTTATCCGTGTATAAAATTTCTGTTTGCGGGTCGTAGGTGCAAAGAAGATCGGGATAGCGAGGGTTGGGTGTAGGAATAAATTGCAAATGATGACCCCGACCCAAATCTAGGGTTTCTTCGCCACGAGTGATGAAAATTGGTAAATTTGCATCCGCCAGTGCTGCGCGCAAATTAATTGCTCCAGGATTGGAACAAACAAAAGTTATCTGCGGGGCCCGTT
>Ga0272448_1007998_pt1 | contig 11099 bp, 13 predicted proteins | sample YNPCB0191_FD_202220 | JGI IMG/M metagenome (GOLD analysis project Ga0272448, IMG submission 202220) | Hot spring sediment microbial communities from Yellowstone National Park, WY, United States - YNP-CB-019-1 | ecosystem: Environmental > Aquatic > Thermal springs > Hot (42-90C) > Sediment... | reverse complement strand
TCCCCCGGCAAGCACTTCGCCTGATCGTCAACCTAACGGAAGTGACGGTCGTCGACCGGCAGCCTACCGAGGTGAGATGGGCGTCAGCGTGGCGATACTAGAGCCCGCACTGACACGGAAGTAACGCTCGAAAAGCGGCCGCATGTTGACATACTCGCACCACGGGATACGAAGCGCACCGGCCGCCTCCATGATCTCGTTCCCGACGGTCATGAACAGGTCGCGTGAATTGTTCGCCGTCCTCATGTTCGGCAGAGTCCAGTCGGGCGTACCGCTGCTGGTAGGTCGCAGACACGGAGGGTGCATCTCCAGCCGGTCGACGAGCCCGCCTGCGGCTGATTGGAGTAGATGCCTGGTTCCCAAGCGGGGACTTTAGCTTGAATCCACCGCTCATCTCGCGTCCAGAGCCTGATGCCTCACGATGATGTCGTTGCGCCGGGGGCTTGCGCGCCGTGTCACACACACAGATCGCAAACGCCGCTGCGGAGCAGTTGAACGGCCGCTTCGAGGCATCATCCTGCTCTCCACTGGTCAGCGAGGCACGACGCAAGCTGGCACAGCTTCGGATGAGCTGCTGTCAGGTGGCCAGCGGTAGCGCCCATATGCGCGCCAGCGCCCGCACGAAGTCGTCCTGCCAGGGCCAGCGGGCGGGCAAGTGCAGCACCCAGGTACGGGCGCTCTCCATCAGCCGACCGGGGACGGCCAGCAGGCGACGCCTGAGAGTGCGGGCAGCGCGCACCCTCTCGTCCGGCAGGTCGATGAGAGCGGTCCAGCGCAGCAGGTTTTGCGCCAGGTAGGCGATCACCGTCGAGGCGCCGTCGGCGGCAAAGACGCCCGAGGGAAAGTGGGCCAGGCCCTGGTCCTTGAAGTCGCGGATCGCAAGCTCCACGACGGCGTGCTAGCGATGCTCGGCCTCGACCAGCGCGAGCGGCTCACCGCGATCGGTGATGAAGGAGAGGTGGCGCCACTCCGACAAGAGCTCGGCCTGCGCGCCGAGGAGTCGCGTGCGGCGAACGACGAGCCGATGCCCGCAGGAGCGCGTCTCGGCGATCTGTGCCTCGCCCTCGTCGGGGTAGTCAGCAAGCGGTAGCCGGGCGCTCTCGGGGATACGCGCGATCGCATCGGGCACCCAGGCCTGCAGGCGCACGCTGATCGAATAGCGCCAGCCCACAGCCTCGAGGCGCGCGATCAACTTGTTGTTCCAGAAGGCCGAGCCGGCGCGTGACGGTCCTTGGGGCCACGCACCTATCAGACGAGCACGCCGCCATCGAGCGCGTGACACGGCTCGCGCGCGACTCGTTTGTCAAATGCCCCTCCAACCTTCGACAAGATGGGGTGGCAGCGAACGGCCGAGCGCCAGTCGCCGCTGAGCGATGCCGGCGGACGGCACGCTGCGTAACCGCGACGACACGGGCGACACCCCGCGTAGTTGCGGCACACACCTCTCGCGCGCAACACGCCGCGCGCGGCTCGTCCACGCCGCTCGTCCTCCACCGGTCGTCGATGCCGAGATACCGGCGACCTCTCAAAAGACAGCGGGCGCCAGCGCGAAGATGACCACGGCCTTCTGCTTCTTGGTCGGTTCCCGCCAAGTATGTGGCTCCCTCGAGGAGAGAGTGAAGGCGTCGCCGGCCTTGAGCATGACGGTCCGATCGGCAAGGATAACCTCGAGACGCCCGCGCAGAACGTAGATACAATCGACGTCGGCCGCCGACCAGAGCTCTTCTCCCGCCGTCCCGCCGGGGTCAATGTGCGTCTCTATCAGCTGTATCGCCCGCTCGTTGGGAGGCGTGAGGAGGTAGTCGACGACCCCCTCTCCGCCGAAGTTCGAGGCCTCACGCCCGTCCTTGCGTACGAGCATGCCGCCAGCGGGATCGAGCAGCGATGACAGGCGAACGCCGAGCGACTCGCAGATCCTGAACAGTGAGGCTACCGACGCGCTAGCCTTCCCGCGTTCGAGCTGACTGACGAAGCCTTTGCTCAGGCCGGAGGCCGTGGCGACCTGCTCGATCGTCAGCCCCTTCTCGACGCGCGCCTTGTTCAGACGGGCGCCGATGCTCACCGCCAGCGCGCTGGCCGGCACCCCCCGACTCCTGACGGGGGCACCGACGGCGGGAGAGCTGGCGTCGCCCGAGACAAACGGCTCGTGCTTTGATCCCCGTCGACTGCCCACCTGCCCCTCCTCTCTATTCTGCCGGCCGGTGTCCATATCATACGCTCGCTCGGACCCTACGAGTCTCATCTCCCCCGTGATTCGCAGGCGTCAGCGAGCGCGCCCACGACCACCCGCTGAGCCTGTAGCTCGTCCACAGGCCCCGGCGAAGATGAAAGAAAGGCGATGACGAGACCGGCTGCGGGGTCGACGGCGAGCATCTGGCCACGGATGCCGAGCGCGAATAGTCTGCCGTCCATCTGCCACCACAGGTTATGATAGGTAGCCCCGGGCACGTCCGCCCCGAACGAGCGCGGGACGAAGGAGGTCTCCTGCGCCAGCCAGCACTCCGCGAGCCATGACCGTGGGACCACCTGTCGGCTCCCCACACGGCCATCGTCGAGGACGAGCTGGCCGAGGCGGCCGAGGTCCCGAAGGGTGATGCAGAACCCGCCGTCGGTGACCGACATCCCGACCGGGTCGCGCGCCAGGTCAGCACTCCACTCCATACCGCACGGCTGCCAGAGCTCGTCGGAGACGAGCTCTGGCAGCCGTGTCCGGGTCACACGCTCCGCGATCAGGCCGAGCAGGTCCGCGTTCGGCGAGAGGTACTGCATGACCTGGCCGTGGCGACCGTTGCCCGTGAACCGGCGCATCAAGCCAAGCAGGGTGTCGGGAGTCTCGTCTCGGGCTGGAGCCCATCCGCAGGCGACGTCGAGCCGCCAGAACTCGCTCGTCTCGCTCTCGTAGTCCTCGAGCCAGTCGCAGGCCACCCGCATGTCGAGCAGGTGCTGGACGGTGGCTCCCTCGTACGCGGTACCGTCGAGTTCCGGCACGATCCTAGTCACCTCATCGTCCAGGCCGACGAGCCCCCGCTCGACGAGAACGCCAACGATGAGCGAGGTGATGGACTTACTCACCGACATCACGAGGTGTCTCGTGGCCGGGGTCATCCCGTTGCGGTAGGTTTCTATGCGGATCCTCCCATCCTGGAGGACAAGGAACCCATCGATCCACGAGCGATCGACGTAGGACGAGATGGTCATCCTCTCCTGGCCGAGCGCGACCTCCACCCCCTCCAAATCAGCTGGCGCGACCGGGAGGCCCGTGACCAAGCCGGGGGCCGGATCGACCGAAGTCGTGCTAATGACCTCGCGAGTGTGAAGCAGGCTCCAGCGGCTGAAAGGGTGCACTAGCCAGTTCTCGAGCGTCACCCGTCCGGCTGGCGCTGGTGGGATCCCGACCATCACGCCGGCCTCGGCGGCGGTTGTGACCTTCTGAGGCACGCTCATCCCGAGACGAACTGGTAACGGACGATCTCGTTGCCCGACAACTCGACCAGGGCGCCATCGAGCACGCCGTCCTGATAGCTCGAGCCGGGGTTCATGCACAGCGTGGGGCCGATCTTCACTGCGTTCTTGGACTCGTGGATGTGGCTGTGCAGGCCAACCAGCGGCCGGCGCTCCTCGATGATGCAGCGCACCGCGCGGCTGCCGACGGGCACCTGCGACGGCTGACCGCCAAGCTTCTTAACAGTGACCTGACCGTCCTTGTCGACCTCCTTGATCTCAGGCCCGGTATCGAGACCGGAGTCGTAGGGCGGGACGTGGAGGTTGAAGATAGCGGGCCGCTCGGGGTCCAGCTGGTCGGCCAAGCCACGGAACATCTCGAGGAGGTCGTCCTCCTCCTTCTCACGTGGCGTATGCCACGGCGAGGGATTGCCCCAGGAGCTCGATAACAGCTCGTAGTCCCCGACCCGGACGACCTGGTTGTCGACGTTGCTGATGTGCTCGCCGGTGAGCGCCTCGTCGATCTCGAAGGCGTCATCGTTGCCTGGGATGGCGTACAGGTGCAGTCCAGTCCCATCGAGCCGTGCGTCGGCCATCGCCGACCAGCGCCGCACCGTCTCGACCATGACGTCCCTCATCACCTGCTCGCGATACTCAGGGTCGCCGTCGAGCCGCTCGTTCTCCTCAATGGAGCAGCGGTAGGGATAGAAGCCGTTGAAGCGCAGGCTGTTCTCGAGATCCTCGAGGTCGCGGGGTCGTTTGACCTTCTCCAGCCGACCGAACACGCGCGCGACGTACCTGCCCGACTTCTCCTCCACGACGGGCACCAGGACCTTCCCGGTCAGGTCGCCCCCCAGGATGAGCGCGTCGGCTTCGTAGAACTTGCCCGCGTTGATGAACTTCCTCCAGACCTGTTCGGAGCCGTGCATGTCGGCCGCGTAGTAAATGAGCATCATCACTTCCTAAGATGCGCGCCAGGAGGCGCGGATGGACGACAGTAGGGGTAGGGCGGGAGGGCGGAGGCACATCGGTGCCTGCGCCCTCCCCCGCGGAGAGCCCGTGTCGCGAGTCCCGGTCGCGACGTCGAGACGAAGGATGCCCACCATCACTCCGGCGGGATCTCCTTGAAGCCCAGATCCAGGTCGATGCCCTGCGTGCGTCGCACCCCGCGCGACACGTAGTAGAGGACGATGCCGGCCAGGATGATCGCCGGGAAAAGGACGAACTGGCCGAAGTTGTGGATGGGGCTGATGGCAGCCAGCGGGTCGGTCGCCGCCAGGTACACGGTGAAGCCCACCGTCGGGAAGACGAGTACGGCCCACAAGACCAGCGTCGGAACGCCGAGGAAGCGGCCCCGCGCCGGTGACGAGAGCCAGAGGGAGCGGTTTCGGTAGGGCAGCACGATGGCCGCAATCGCCGCGATGAAGTAGGCGATGTCGAAGCCGTAGGTCGCGCCGAGCACGGTGAGCCACTTCCAGGCGAACAGAACATCGAAGATCGCGCCGACGGTGGCCGCCACGATCAAAGTCGCGTAGGGGGAGTGCCAGCGCTGCGAGACGCTCGCCAGCCAAGCCGGCGCGATACGGTCGATCGACCAGGCGAACATGCAACGCGAGGTGACGGCCATGCTCACTCCCACGAGCGCGAGCCCCCACGACGAGAAGAGGACGAGGAGGACGACCGCCCAGATGCCGCTCCCCATGCCGAGCGCAGTCACTTCGACGTAGGTCGGGGTGGACTGCAGACCGAAGGTGCCGGGATCGGCCATGGTGAGGTTGGCGAAGAACGGATGGCCGAAGAGGTGCATCATCGCTGCGGTGGGAATGATGAGGCCGAGAGCGATCCAGATCACGCCGGCCATCATGCCGATGATCTGGCTCCGCGCCGGCCGTTTGACCTCGCCGCCGATGTAGGCCGAGAAGATGGCGCCCGTGACTGCGAAGAAGGGCCAGATCACGGACTTCGCCGTCGCCCAGAGCGAGAACGAGGGGGTCTTGCCGTGGGCCAGGGGAGCCATGCTCTTGCCGCCCACGAAGGCCAAGTTGTGCGCAATGTTGTCGAGGGCGCCGGTGCGCGAGGCAAACAGGGCCCACACGGCCAGGACGACCATGGCGAGGGTGCCCATGGCGATGACGAAGAGCTGCACCCGAAAGAAAAGCCGCATGCCGCCCCAGACGAACAGGGCGAAGAAGACGAGGATCAGAGCCAGCCCGATGAGGAATGTCCCCAGCGAAGTCGTGCACCAGTTTCCGGCGTCGACAAGCGAATGGCTCTGCCAGTAGATCCCGGCAACGCGGAGCAGCGGGCCAACCCCGTACCCGCCGAGGTAAACGCCACCCTGAGCGACCAGGAAAAGCACCGCCGCCGTGATGCCAAGATTGGCGGCAAAGCCCAGGGGCGGGCTGAGCAGACGCGAGATGTAGATGTAGTCTCCGCCTGATCGCGGGAACACAGCGGACAGCTTCGCGTACAGCATGACCGCGGGGATCGCGAGCAACAGCGCGAAGACCGACGACAGGACGGGATCGGCTCCGGAATAGAACGCGGGCACCATCATGATGACGAGAGCCGCAACGATCCCGGGGATGCCGTTCACCAGGTTGAAGCCAAAGACGTCGAGCGGGGATGCGGCCCTGACCAGCCCGCTTGCCTTTCGCTCGTAGACCTTGGGGGAGACCCCGCCTCCCCTGAGGGTCCCGCTTGTGGGTTCACCAGCGGTCATGGTCATACTCCCTTCTCCTTGCAATGCAGGATATCCATCCTTCGGGCGAGCCCCAGCCCATCGGGGCCTCGCAGTCTGGCTTCAACTCGCGAGGGAACCTGTCACCTCACTGATCGCCTCAAGGAATCGATCGTTCTGCTCGGGCCGTCCAATCGTGACGCGCAGGTGGTTGGGGTAGCCCCAGCCATCGGCCGGCCGCACGATCACGCCGAGGGCGAGAAGCTCCTCGAAGACCTCTCTGGCCGGTCGTCGCACGTCCACCAGAATGAAGTTCGCCTGGCTCGGCACGACCCCGAACCCCAGGGCCGCGAGCCGCTGCCCAACACGCGCGCGTTCCGCCTTGATGGCCGCCACCGACCGCCGTACCCATGCCATGTTACGGAGCGAAGCCGAACCGGCAGCGATCGCAGCCCTGTTCAGGAAGAATGGCTCTTCGATGCGGTCGAGCATCCGGCAGACGACCCCATCGGCGAGCGCGTAGCCCAGCCGCAGCCCGGCGAGGGCGAAAGCCTTGGAGAACGTCCGCAGAACGATCACGTTTGGCCAGCCCTCCCTGACGAAACGGACAGCGTCGGCATAGTCGGGATCGTCGACGAACTCGCAGTATGCCTGGTCGACGACGATCGCCACCCTCTCAGGAACGGCTGCCAGGAAGTCTTCTGTCTCGTCCGCCTTGAGAATCGTCCCCGTGGGGTTATTCGGGCTGCAAAGCCAGACGATCTTCGTGCGTGCTGTGATGGCATCGGCAACGGCCTCGAGATCGAAACGGTAGTCCGCCAGCGGGACCCAGCGGACTCGACCACCCATGGCAAGTGAGCACTGCGCGTAGCGCGAGTAGGTCTGAACGGGTGCGATGACCTCATCACCCGGCTCAACGTACAGCCGCGGTATCATCTGCACCACGGATTCCGAGCCCGAGGCGAGAACGACCTGGCTGGGCGGCAGCCCGTTTGCATCCGCCACCTGGTTGCGCAGGTCCGTGAACTCCTGCCATGGGTACATGTAGAAGCGCTCGCCCTCACGCTCCACGGCCTGCAGCACGTCTGGCGAGGGTCCAAAGGGGTTCTCGTTCGACGCTAGCTTCACGATGTCGCGCTCGCAAAGGCCATAGTCCCGGGCCACTTCCTGAACACTCCGGCCCGGCTCGTAGTCGCTCAGCCCCAGCACTGCTCGCCGAAAGCTGTCCCGATGTCGACCATTGGCTGCGCCCGGTCTGGCAGTATATGCGACGCGCATCGTCGGACTCCTTCTTCACCGAGAATCCTTGTGTACCTGTAATAAACTTGTTTTGCGTTATGCAACAAGCGGCGAGCGACCCCAGCGGAGACGGGGAGAAGGTGCAGAGGAGCTTCAATGTGGGCCTCGGCGTTAATGCGGAGTGGCAGCGCCATCGCCAGTCACTCCGGCTGAGGCCCGGTGAGAGAGTGGCCATCGAGATCGTGGCCCAGGGCCGGGACGCTGTCTCCGACGTTCTCGGCGCGGCCGTGGACCACCTGCGCGGCGCCAGTGTGATCTCCACGGTGCTACCACCGCACCCGTCGTCCTCAGACGGCGAGCTTGACCAAACCCGCTCACGGCGTCCGGCCGTGCTCCGGCACGACGCAGACGGCGTCGTGATCGCGCGCCTCACGCCGCCAGACGAGGCCGGCTTTGCCCGCCGCTGAGGCGCGTCCTCGAACCCGGTGGCGCGATGCTGGACGGCATGCCCATGCTGCTCGGGGTCGTCGTCCTCGTCGACTGCGAGAGGCGTGCTTGAGCAGTCCGCGCGGCGCCGGTGACCGAGCTCGAGCTGGTCGAGTGCATCCTGCACGCGGCAGCCAGCTTGCTTCCTTCCTCATCTGGCCAGTGCCTAATTGCAGAAGTTAGCGTAATTTTCCATCCCCGGCGGGTAGGCTCGCCACCCCGACGAGGAGGACGCATGGCCCTCACTCCCACAGCGATCCGCTCACGTCCAAGGAGAGGACCGTGCTGGAGCAGAGCCTCCGCGGCACAAAGACCGAGCGGCGCCTCGCGTTCCGCAGCCGCATCATCTTCTTAGCCGCCGAGGGCATGGGTGTGAACGCCATCGCCGCACAGCTGCAGAGCACTCCCGCCACGGTCAGCAAGTGGCGGCTGCGCTTCGCGCGGGTGGGTCTTCCCGGCCTCGCCGATTTGCCCTGCAGCGGCACCGCAGCTGATGCGTGAGCAGCGACACCGAGTTCTCCGTCAAGGCCGCGGATATCGTCGGCCTCTACCTCTCGCCGCCCGAGAACGCGCTTGTCATCAGCTTCGATGAGAGGCCCTCGATCCAGGCGCTGGAGAGGGTCCAGGGCTATCTGCACTTTTTGGACGCGCTGAAGTTCAGGGACTTCAGCTACAGGAACAAGCGGCATGTAACCACCCCCTTCACCGCCCTCGAGGTGGCCGCCGGCCTCGTGAGAATGGGGCACTACAGGCACCGTAGAAGGATCGAGTCCCCGACTTCATGAACCATCTAGTCCAGCGGTACCCTGAGCATCATGAGATCCACTTGGTCCTCGACAACCTGGGTACGCACAGCAGGAAGGGAAGCACCTCCCTGGCCCGTCACCCCAACGTGCACTTTCACTTCGCGGCCACCAACGCCAGCTGGTTGAACCAGCTCGCTAGCTCGGCGTCTTCGTCGATCGCATCGCGATGTGCCACACGCTCGATATCGTTGGTCGCCTGGCCCTTCCATCCGCAAACGCTATCCGTCATCGACCTACTACTGACCAAGCTACAGGTTGTCCAGATCAACGAGAAGGATCTGCAGGACGCCGCCGCCCTTCTTTCCAACTATGGCTCTGGGTCCGATGAGTCTGACACTGATCGCTTCATGTCTGTATTGGCATCCAACTGGGGCTGGTGGCGCACCAGTGCCGAGAATCTGACTGAAGTGGCCGATTTTGCAGAGGGACTCTGTGGCCCAGAGAGTTGCGACACACTGCAACAGCACGCTGAGGCTCTAATGACACTCGTCGCCTCGGCGCCGAAATCCACGCAGTGGAAGCTACGTGCACTCGCCAGTGATCGCATCCGCTTTGCGCGGGTCAGCGGCACCAGTGACCGTCGCGTGTTGTCAAGTCGGATCCACGTGCGGAATGGCCCGTCAACACAGTGTGCATCCCATCCGAGCTGACAACGTAGCTGAAGTTGGCGGCAGAGTTGCAGAGCGTCATGGCTCGACCCGTCAGAAGGTTGACGGGCCTAGGTGAGTGCTTCCAGAACAGGCCACTCCGAGCCAAAGCTTTGCGAGGCGAGTACCGTCCGTTGTGATCCTGCGCCCACGCAGTGATCGAGTCATTTAGGCTTCTCAACTCCCTCCTTAGCCACGCCACCGATCGCCAAGGCTTCGTGCAGACGCCTGGCAAAGACCGTTAAGGACTCGCCCCAGTAGCAGTACACGCGACCGAGGGCAAACAGATGGGCCGGCGTCGCTGCGCTGAAGTCGGTCGACGTGGCAGCCAGGTAGCCGGCCTGCTTGACGGCCCGTTCGACGGCGCGAGTGTAATCCCCGCCGGGATAACAGAAGAAATTCACCGGTACGCCAAAGGAACGGCGAAAGTAGGCCCGCGAAGCGACAAGCTCATGGCGGGCAACGCGAGCACTGAGCAGGGTCAGGGGCCGGTGAGTAACGGTGTGTGAGTCAAGCTCCCAACCAGAGGCGAGCAGGCTACGCACCATCGCCGCCGAAAACCGGGTGTGCGGGTAGAGGTTACTGACGATCAGGTTGAGGACCGCCGGCCAGTGGTAGCGGCGCAAAACAACGGCGGCAAACGAATACTGCGAGACATAGCCGTCGTCGAAGGAAAGGACAATGGCATGAGCCGGCAGGGCTGGGCCGCCGGTCCAGGCGTCATAGACCTGTTGCAGGGTCACTGCGTGATAGCCATGACGAGAGAGATAGTCTATCTGGGCGGTAAACTCGGCCGGACTTACGTAGAGCAGCTGTGAACCGCGCTCGCTGCGGGCAATATAATGGTAGACCAAGATCACCACTGGTTGTGGGTGGTTGACGAACTGCGGGCTTGCCGTTCCCTGGCGGCGGCGGCTGCCTGGCTGGCGACGACGGGCTCGCTGGGCGAGTTCGTGCCTTCTTCCTCTGTGCACGATCGTGCTGTGCCCGCTACCGTCATTTCTTGCTAAGACGATCACTGCCGTAACAGTTGCCAGTAGGAAACCGGCGCCGAACACGATCAGCAGTGGCAGCACATACAGGTGAGGCCGCCGGCGAAACACAAGGCGGCGGTAACTGTGGCGCCGGTGCATCGTTCAGACTCTCCTTGAAGGGCGGTCAACGTGACGGTGGGCAGCGTGGCGTCTGGCGATAACTAAGTGCCGCCCAGTAAGAGACGCAGACTGGCACCGAAACGTTCATGGTCGTCGGGCGGATTGCGGGCTGGGTTCGGAGTAGTTCCGTCCTTGGCTAGCCTACTCTGAGGCCCACGCCTCGTCAATTAGTGTACCGGCATGAGAATGGCCCCGGAGCCACTGCCACCCCCGGGGCCATTCTCATGCCGGTACACCACGTGCGTGGGCGCTAACACCCACTTCAACTCGGTCATGCGCCTTTGGACGTCAGAGTAAGCTCATCGACTCAGCATGAATACGGGTGGCCCGCACATGTCGTGCCGGCCAGTGTAGGTGATCTTCCAACGACCATTTCCGGCATCGACGTACTTGACGTACTCTTCGCGTTCCGACTCTTCCAGTCGTAGCCAAGCCGTTTGGCTGTCGTGATGCGTCTCGAAAACGCAGGCGTAGAACGCGCGGCCCATTGGGTAGGGGAGTCCGTAAGGCGTTCGTGCTTGCCGGCTCTTCCCCACAGTATTGATAGGCGCTCTCCTCCCCGTCGGCCTTCTCCGGGTCCTTGCTGATCCACTGGCGCGTGGCCGGGTCGTAGGAGCGCGCCGAGCAATAGTACAGGCCGCTCTCT
>Ga0272448_1007997_pt1 | contig 11100 bp, 11 predicted proteins | sample YNPCB0191_FD_202220 | JGI IMG/M metagenome (GOLD analysis project Ga0272448, IMG submission 202220) | Hot spring sediment microbial communities from Yellowstone National Park, WY, United States - YNP-CB-019-1 | ecosystem: Environmental > Aquatic > Thermal springs > Hot (42-90C) > Sediment... | reverse complement strand
CTCACCCATAGGGCCCACAGCAGGGACACCTTCGCCTCCGGTGCGCTCCGGGCTGCCAAATGGGTCGTTACCCAGCCGCCGGGACTCTATGATATGATGCACGTACTGGGACTATGAGGACACGCACGCTGCGCGGAGAGGCGCGCGCACGCGAGGAGCCGTGCGAGAAAATAGAGGAGAGAGGGTATGCGTCGAAAAAGTCGGGAACGTGCTCGATGGCTCTGCCAAAAACTGGCACCGGAGGATTATGCGAGATTCTGCGACCTCAAAATAAACGATCTCGGGTTCGGGTACGATCCGTTCGGGCTGGAGATCGAGTCTGCGATGCTCGCCTACAGCCTCGCTCAATACATGTACAAGTACTGGTTTCGCGTGGAAAGCTTCGGTGTAGAGCATATCCCCGAGGAAGGCCCGGCCTTGGTGATACCCAACCATAGCGGCGTGTTGCCTATCGACGGGTTCATGATCGCAATCGACATCGCCAAGAACATGAGAAAGCCGAGGATCATGAGGGCTGCGGTCGACAATTTCGCAGGCTTCCTGCCGTTCATAAACACCCTGTTCTATCGGTGCGGGCAACTGGTCGGCGCCCGGCGGAATTTCGAGGAACTCCTCAGGCGGGGCGAGCTTGTCGCCATATTCCCGGAGGGGGCCAAGGGGACAGGGAAGAGCTACAAACAGAGGTACAAGCTCAGGCCCTTCAATGTAGGGTTTATGGAACTGAGTCTCCTGTTCAAGGCACCCATTGTGCCTACGGCCGTGATCGGGGCGGAAGAACAGTACCCGTACATGATCAACGTCAAGCCGCTGGCCAAGGCGCTTCGCTTCCCGTATTTTCCCGTGACCCCCTTTTTCCCTTTGCTCGGACCTATTGGGATGCTGCCGCTGCCGACCAAGTACTACATTTATTACGGCGAACCGTTTCACTTCTACAGAGAGTATCCGCCGGAGACGGTTCACAACCCCGATACGATCCGGATGTTGGTGGGCAAGGTTCAGGGGCGCGTCGAGGAGATGATCGAGGAGGGCCTGAGGAGGAGAAAGGGGATCTTCGGCTTTTCGCTCTTGCCTTTTCGAAGGCTGCTCGGCGCCGGCAAAGGGGGAGGGCCCAGGGAGGAGGTAAAGCAACTCGAGGCCAAGAGCACCTCGGAGCACCACCACCCGAACGCGCGGCGTCATGGATCGCATACGGTGTGAGGAGGGTGATCGAGCCATGAGCAAGAAGAATGCATCACCGTCGGGCGCGTCTGCCTCAGAGAAGCGCCCCAAGAAGCAAAAAAAGAATGTGCTGATTACCGGGGTCACCGGCACGGTGGGCAGCCGTCTGGCCGAGGCGCTCTACTACGACAAGAACGTCGGGGTCATCATCGGCGTGGCATTGGGCGCCAAACCCTACTACTTCAACCAGTTCGACGAAAGGCGCTTCATCTACAAGAACATGAACATCCTCAAGTCCCGCGAGATCACCAACCTGTTTGTCTCCAGCGACTTCGTCGAGGCCGAGATCAACACCGTGGTGCACTTGGCCTTTTTCAACCGGGTCTCAGGGGGCAGGGAGATAGAGTCCCACCACACCCTCAACGTCGAGGGGACCAAGAATCTGCTCGACAAGTGCATCGAGAACGGCAAGATAACGAAGTTCGTCTTCAAGTCGAGCGACGTCGTCTACAAGATCAGGCCTCACAATCCCATCTATCTCGACGAGAACGCGGACCTCAACTTCGATCCCAGGGTTGATCCGTGGATAAAGGATCGCGTCGACGCCGACATGATTTGCCGCTCCAAGATGGACAACGGCAGGATGAATATCGTCATACTGAGGATGTCGAACATCATCGGCCGAATGGTGAGCTCTCAGATGAACGCCTACTTCGACTCGCCGGTGACCTTCAGGGCGATGGGGTTCAACCCCTTGATCAACCTCATCCACATGGAGGACGTCATACAGGCCATCCAACTGGCCATCCACAAGAACGTGCGGGGTGTCTTCAACATCGCCGGTGCCGATACCGCGCCCATTTCCACCTTCGGCGAGTTGAATCAGTCGCGCATGATATCGCTGCCGGCGCCCTTGCTCGGCCCGCTCAACACCGCGTTGAGAAAATTAGGATTGACGAAGTATTACTATTCGGTCGATGCCGACCGGCTCAAGTACAGCCTCCTCCTTGACACCACGCGGGCGCAGAAGGAACTCGGGTTCCGTCCGAGAAGCCACGTCTACTTCGAGAAGACCTCCGAGTGAAGCGGGCGCGCACCCCGGTGCGGAAAAGGCTCTCGAGGCACAGGGGCGGTCCGGGTGCGCTTCTTGCCTCCGGTCGAAGTCGAAGCAAGCCGCCGGCCGGTGACGATTTCATCTGCCTCTGGATTGACAAGGCCCTGTGCGTGCTGGTTTAATACGAGCCACAGGTTGTCAGAGGTGGCGTGTTCACAGCACAGATGCTCGAGGAAAGGGAGAGTGAGCCATGGAAGAGGAAACGGTGAGGAGCTTGAGGAAGATGCGGGCCCTTGCAGTGGTCGCGATACTGGCTGCAGTCATTGCACTGGTGCTGAGCTATACCATGTACAAGAAGGTTGCAACACCTCTCAAGCGGATTCAGACCGAGCAGCTCGCCGCGCTCGAGTCGAAGGTCGATTTTCTTGTCTCGAGCAGGCTCAATGGAAGAATGGATGTGGAGCTGCAGCTGGCGATCCTCAACCTCAAGGAGCTGATGGAGCACACAACCGGCGAGATAGCCGCCCAAGCACAAAAGGCCATGACCGAAGTCCAGACCCTTCTCGATGCCCTTCGCAAGGCTCAAGCGCCTGCTGCGCCCCAAAAAGCACAGTAGGGCCTTTGGAGGAGCGGGCGCGCAGAGGGGCGGCCCGAAAGGGGCAGTGAGGCTCGTGCCCCGGCCCGGCAGGCCGCGCCCCTGTGCGGGGGCGCCGCTTCTTAGAGCTTGGCCAGCCAGGACAGGTATCTCGTATCCGCCCCCCTCACCACGTCGAAGAAGAGCCGCTGGAGTTCGAGGGTGACAGGCCCGGGCTTTCCAGGGCCTATCTTCCTGTTATCCACCTCGCGGATTGGTGTGATCTCCGCTGCGGTCCCGGTGAAAAAGGCCTCGTCGGCCGTGTAGAGCTCGTCGCGCGTGAAACGCTCCTCGACCACGCGAATCCCTGCGTCCTGCGCCAAGGTGATGACCGAATCCCGCGTGATGCCCGGCAGGATCGAGGTCAGGGGCGTTGTCTTGATCTTGCCGTTCTTCACGATGAATATGTTCTCGCCGCTCGCCTCTGCCACATAGCCGTCCACGTCGAGCATCAGTGCCTCGTCATAGCCCAGCTCGATGGCCTCTTTCTTGGCGAGAACGGAGTTGACGTAGTTGCCGCAGATCTTTGCCTTGGTCATCATCACATTGACGTGATGCCGGGTAAACGAGGAGGTGTGGATGCGTATCCCCTGCGTGAGTCCTTCCTCCCCGAGATATGCGCCCCACGACCAGACGGCAATAGCGACCTGGATGGGGTTGTCCTTGGGCAGCACCCCCATGGCCCCATAGCCGATAAAGGCGATGGGCCGTATGTAGGCCTCTGCCATCCCGTTCTCTTTGAGTGTGTCGAAGACGGCCTGGGTGAGCTCCTCGCGAGTGTAGGGCATCTGGAAACCGGCGATCAGCGCCGAGTTGAAGAATCGGTCCATGTGCTCCTTCAACCTGAAGACCGCCGAGGTGCCGTCCTTGCACTTGTAGCAGCGTATCCCTTCGAAGACACCCAGGCCGTAGTGGAGGGTGTGGGTCAAAACGTGTACCTTCGCCTCATCCCACGGGATGAGCCTCCCGTCCATCCAAATCTTGGCTGTCTTGTTCACCATTTCTCGCCCGCCTTTTGTCGCTCGTGGGTCACGTTGCCCTTCCGCCTCCCTCCTTGAGCTTCTTCAAGAGGAGTTCGTTGACGAGTTTGGGGTCTGCCTTGCCCTTGGTCGCTTTCATCACCTGCCCGACGAGAAACCCCAAGACCTTGTCCTTGCCTGCCAGGTACTTCGTCACCTCTCCTGGATAGGCGGCCAGAACCTGATCCACAGCGCGCCCGAGTTCACCCTCGTCCCTTATCTGGACGAGCCCCTTCTCTTGGACGATCTCCTCTGGGTGCCGGCCTGTGCGATACATCTCGGCCAGCACCTGCTTGCCGAGTGTGCCGCTCAAGACCCCGTCTTTTACCAACGCAAGCAGTGCGGCCAGGTGCCCTGGACTGACGCGGCATCGGTCGATCGAGGACCCATCGGCGTTGAGTTCCTTGAGCAGTTCCGTGACGATCCAGTTGCACACCGTCCTGGGTTCAGGGAAGATCCGTACGGTTTGCTCGAAGAACTCCGCAAGCTCCTTGGACGAGGTGAGCGTCTCGGCATCATACCTCGGCAGGCCGTAGTGCGCAACAAAGCGGTCCTCCCTCTCCTGGGGCAGCTCGGGGAGGCTCCGGCGTATCCGCTCCACCCAGTCCTCGTCGATAACGATGGGCACGAGATCGGGATCGGGGAAGTAGCGGTAATCGTGCGCCTCTTCCTTGCCTCTCATGCCCATGGTTTGGCCCTTGGCAGGGTCCCACAGCCTGGTCTCCTGGACGATCTGCTCGCCTTCGGAGAGGAGATCGACCTGCCTCTGGATCTCGTACTCCAGCGCCCGCTCGACAAATCGAAACGAGTTCATGTTCTTGAGCTCGGTCTTCACCCCGAGTCTTTTTTCCCCCACAGGCCGCACCGACACATTGGCGTCGCAGCGGAAGCTCCCCTGCTCCATGTTGCCGTCGCACACATCGAGATACTGGAGTATGGACCGGAGTCTTCTCAAGAAGCTGGCTGCCTGCGCCGGGGTCCTCAGGTCAGGTTCGGTCACGATCTCCAAAAGAGGGACCCCTGTCCTGTTGAGATCAACAAAGCTCGCCTCCGTGGTATCCATCGTCCCCTCGTAGACGAGCTTGCCTGCATCCTCCTCCATGTGGATGCGGGTGATCCGGATCCGGTGTGTTTCCCCGTTGTCGTCTATATCCAGGTAGCCGCCTGTGCACAGGGGCAGTTCGTATTGGGATATTTGGTAGCCTTTCGGGAGATCGGGATAAAAGTAGTTCTTCCTCGCAAAGACACTGCGCGGGGCTATGGTCCCGTGAAGGGCCAGCGCAGTGCGGATGGCCAGCTCGACCACCCGGCGGTTCGCTACCGGCAGGACGCCGGGCATGCCGAGGCACACCGGGCAGGTGGCGCTGTTCGGCGGCGCGCCGAATCGGGTGGAGCAGCCGCAGAATATCTTGCTCTCCGTGAGCAGTTGGGCGTGGATCTCGAGGCCTATGACTGCTTCGTAGCTCATCCCCATCCCTGCGTTCCACCTCACGACCGGCTCGGGGTCGCCTCGGTCGCCTCCTCCCTCTGCCCTCTTTCCTCAGTAGCGATACCGATCCGGAGCCTGCGTGCCCTGCCGGTTGCCTGACATCGCTCAGAGCGGCGGGGGCTTGCGCGTGTGGTGATCAGTGTTCTGCTCGTACGCCCAGGCGACCCTGAGCACGTCTTCTTCGGCAAAAGGCTTGCCGAGTATCTGAAGCCCGACAGGCAGCCCCGCCCTGGTGAGACCGCAGGGCAGGCTGATGGCAGGCAGACCGGCAAGATTCGCCGAGATGGTATAGATATCCATGAGGTACATCTGCAGCGGGTCCCCTATCTTCTCGCCGATCCTGAAGGCAGGGGTCGGCGCTGTGGGCGTGACGATGACCCTGCAGGTCTCGAACACCTTCTGGTAATCACGGCAGATAAGCGTTCTGACCTGCTGGGCCTTCCGGTAATAAGCATCGTAATAGCCGGCGCTCAGGGCATAGGTGCCGAGCATGATCCTGCGCTTGACCTCGTCCCCGAACCCCTGGGCGCGTGTCTTCTCGTACATTTCCCGCAGGCCTTCGAAGGGGCCTTTTGCCCTGTAGCCGTATTTGACTCCATCGTAGCGGGCGAGATTCGAACTGGCCTCTGCGGTGGCGATGAGATAGTAGACAGGGATGGCGTAGCGCGTATGGGGCAAGGAGACCTCGACCGGTATGGCCCCGAGTCGCTCGAGGCACTCGACCGCCTCCTTGACGAGCGTCTCGACCTCAGGGTCCATGCCCTCGACAAAATACTCCTTGGGTATCCCGATGCAGACCCCATGGAGGGAGTCCTGGGGCGATCGCAAGAGATCTGGGGGCGGCATATCGGCACAGGTCGAGTCGCAGGGATCGTAGCCGGAGATGGCCTCGAGCACGAGGGCGGCGTCTCTTACGGTCTTGGCGATCGGCCCTGCTTGATCGAGCGAGGAGGCATAGGCAACGAGCCCGTAACGGCTCACCCTGCCATAGGTGGGTTTGATCCCCACGACCCCGCAATAGGATGAAGGCTGTCGTATCGACCCGCCGGTATCGGTGCCGATCGCCGCGATACAGAGATCGGCGGCGACCGCGCATGCAGAACCGCCGCTCGACCCTCCGGTCACGTACTGAGGGTTCCAGGGGTTGCAGCAGGGGCCATAGTAACTCGTCTCGTTGGACGACCCCATTGCGAACTCGTCCATGTTGGTCTTACCCACCAGAACCGCGCCTGCCTCGAGGAGTCTTCTCGTCACCGTGCTCTCGTACGGTGGGACGAACGTGCCCAGCATGCGCGATCCGCAGGTGGTACGGATCCCCTTTGTGGCAAAGACGTCTTTGACCGCGAAAGGGATGCCGCACAACGGTCCTCCCTGCCCGCGCCTCAGGCGCCGGTCGGCCTCTCTGGCCTGCTCGAGTGCCTGGTCCGGGGTGATGGTGATAAATGCATTGAGACGGCCGTTGAGCCGGTCGATCCGCTCCAAGACCGAGCGGGCAAGCTCCACTGCACTGATCTCGCCTGCCGCGAGCCTAGGGTGAAGGGAAGTTATGGATTCCTCGTAAAGAGAGGCCATTGCCGTCTGTGCACCTCGCCTCGGAGGCGGAGAACGCATCTCTTGTCCAGGTGGTCTCGTTGCTCGCTCCTGCTTGGCCCGGATCCGTCCCCCCTGCCTCCCTCAGTCAAGGATCCTCGGTACGCGAAAGAACCTGCCCGCAGCAGCGTCGGGCGCATTCGAGAGCGCCTGGTCTGTATCGAGCGAAGGTCGCGTCCGGTCGTCCCTGAAGACATTGACCAGCCCGCCTACGTGCGAGGTGGGCGGCACACCCTCGGTATCGACTTCTTTGATCGTATCGAAAAAATCGAGGATCGTACTGAGCTGCTCGGAGAAGAGGTCTTTCTCCTCTTCGGAAAGTGCGATCCTGGCCAGTAGGGCAACGTGTTCCACGTCTGCTCGGCCGACCTTCATGGTGTCTTCCCTGCAAAAAACGAGTGCGGCCGGCAATCGTCCGGCGAGCAGGCCTCATGAGACGGTGCAAAGGCCTCTCGCCGTCTCCGATCCCTCGCGCTGGATGCGGCCTGCGGTCCCTCGGCCAAGGCCGCTTCGTGAGCGCGGCGCTCGACCGGGGTGAACGCAACTTCCTACCATACCATAGAGGTCGCGATCTTTCCAACAGGTCCGGGACAGCAGCCCCTTTTGCGGTTGACAAAGGATCGCGGTGTTCATTAAGATCCGCTTATGCGCACGCTTGGAAACCGCGTGCGCGCTGGGAAGCGCGAAACGCCATGCTCGAGAGACTCCTCATTCGCCTCAGGAAGAAGGTTGTCGGCCTTGTCGAAATAAAGGGTGTTTTGCTCACCTCCAGGCCGTACGTGGACGAGATAGAGCGGTTTCGCAAGATTCCCAACGTCAAGGCCATTGTCGTGCGTGTCGACTCGCCAGGGGGCGGCGTTGTCCCTGCCCAGGAGATCTACGAAGCCGTTCTCAAGGCGAAACAGGACAAGCCGGTCGTGGTTTCCATGGGCTCGGTCTCGGCCTCGGGCGGCTACTACCTGGCCTGTGCCGCGCACAAGATATTCGCCAGCCCGGGTACGATCACGGGGAGTATCGGCGTGGCCATGCATGTGCGCAACATCGAGCAACTCTTCTCGAAGATCGGTATTGGGAACTCGGTGATAAAGAGCGGGGAGTTCAAGGACGTGGGGTCACCGTTCCGCAAGATGACACCAAAGGAGGAAAGGTTTCTCCAGGGTGTGGCTGACGACATTTACGATCAGTTCCTCGAGGCCGTCTCGAAAGGGAGGGGCATTCCTGTCGAGAGGGTCAAGACCCTGGCAGAAGGCCGCATCTACACGGGGAGGAAGGCCAAGGAGCTCGGGTTGATAGACGAGATCGGGAACCTCCAGGAGGCCATCCGCCAGACAGCCCGGATGGCGGGTCTGCCCGAAGAGCCCTTCGTGGTCTCCTTCAAACGCCGCAAGCGGCTGTTTTCGGAATACTTCCTCAACCAGACCGTCTCCTGCATCGTGACCGACTTGGTGGCCAGGTGGTCCTCCCTCGGGCCGGTCTCGTTCATGGTGGAGATGTGAGACGAGACGAGGACGATGAGCGGGCCGTAAGCCGGCCGGCCAGATGACCTCCTGGGAAGCACGAGAGCATTACCCCATGGCGCAGGACCACATACGTTTCAGGCGGATCGAGGAGGCGGACTCAGGGCTGGTTGCCGTTGCCGAGGTGAGTCTTTTCCCTGGGGTCTGGCTCAGAGGGTGGAATATCCTGAAAAGGGGTTCGGACATCGAAGTGGTGCCTCCCTACAAGGTGTACAAGGACCCTCAGAGCGGCGAGAAGCGCGTGCTGCCGCTTCTTTTTTTCGAGCGTGACGAGACACGCCGAAAATGGGTCGCCAAGGTCAAGGACGAATACCTTAAATGGGAAGCGGCCCGGCAGGCCGAGCCCTCCTCTGTTGCCGCCGGCCAGCCCACCATGAAGAAAACCCCTTGAGAGACGGGAAAAGTGAAGGTGTGGCACCGGCAGCGAGGGAAAGAGAGCGCCGGAGAAAAGAACGACACAGGGTGGATCTGCCTGCCCGCTTCAGCCTCTTTGTCCCTTCCCGACCTCGCGTGAGATCCCGATCCCTGGAAGCTCGCACGTACGATATCTCAGAAGGCGGGATACGCCTGCTCAGTGCGGCAGTGCAGGCCGACGGGCTTCATGTCCTCAATCCTGCCACCGCCCCGTGCGAACAGTGCGCGCTCAGCATCGAGATCGAGACTCCGGCAGGGGTCCTTGCCGTCTGCGGCCAGGTGGTCTGGTACGACCGCAGCAGTCCTCATGATATCTTCCCCTTTCAGATGGGCATCCGTTTCATCGACGTCCCGCCAGAGATAAGGGAGCGCATCCGCGAACTGTGCAAGAGATGACTCCAGGGGCTGCCGGGGTCGAGGGGGATGAGCCGCTGGCGCTCGGGTTGGAGGTCTGGAGCGGCAGGGTAGTGCGGAGCCTGCGGTCTGCTCTCCAGGCCGCACGGCGAGCTTCGGCGAAACCACAGCCGGGCCGGCTCAGGAAGAAGCCTGTCCCTTTTCGAGGATGCCCTCGAGCTTCTCTGCGATCTTGGCGAGCTTCCCCAACTGTTTTTCCAGGCGCCTCGAGTCGATTCGGCCCCGATCCCACGTGGCTGAGGAGAGCCTTTCGGCCAGGCCTTGCAATCGTGCAATGAGGCGGGCGACACTCTCGGGCGGCTCGGCTCCGCGGCCCATCGTCGCGGCCGCCGCAGGCTGGGGAAAGGCCCTCCGAGGCGGCACTTCTTCGAGCAGGGAGACGGTTTCGCCAAGGAACGGCACGTAGGCCGGGCAGCCGATGATTTCTTGGAGACGGGCGGCGAATTCAACCGCTATCTCCTCTTCGCCGTGCACGACATAGGCCCTGAGGGCAGGGTTCTTCATGGCGCCGAGCCATTCGAGCAGCCCGCCTTGGTCTGCGTGAGCGGAAAAGCCCCCAAGGGTATGGATCCTTGCCCGCACGACGACCTCCTCGTGGAAGAGTCGAATCCTTTGCGCCCCCTCGACGAGCTTTCTCCCGGTCGTACCTTGGGCCTGGAAGCCTATGATGACCACGTGGGTATCGGGCCGCCAAATGGTGTGTTTGAGATGGTGCAGGATGCGGCCTGCGTCGCACATGCCGCTTGCGGAAATGATGATCGCCGGGCCTTCGAGCTCATTGAGGGCTCGCGACTCATCCGTGCTGCGGGTGAAGGTCAGCGACGGAACGGAGAGAGGCGATTCCCCCTGGAGGAGCATCTGCCGGGTCTGCTCGTCAAAGCACTCTGGATGGCGTCTGAAGATCTCTGTGGCGGATATGGCCAACGGGCTGTCCACAAAGGTAGGGACGACAGGGATCCTCCCCTGCTTTTGGAGTGCGTGGAGTGCATACAAGACTTCTTGCGTCCTCTCGACGGCAAAGGCAGGGATTATCACCTTGCCGCCCTCCCGGTGCGCTGCCAGCACTATCTGCGCGAACTCCTCCAGGGTCTCCCCCATGGAGCGGTGCATGCGGTTTCCGTAGGTGGACTCGACGAACACAACGTCGGCTGTCTCTATCGTTTCCGGGTCCCGGAGTATGGGCTGATCGCGGTTGCCGAGATCCCCGGAGAAGACGACCTTCTTCCGGTGGCCGCCTACAGAGAGAGAGCATTCGAGGAACGCCGAGCCCAGTATGTGTCCCGCATCCCTGAAGGAGGCCTCGGCCCCGTCGGCGAAGGAGAAAAGGGTTCCATAGGGCACGGGCTCGAAGCGCTCGAGGGTCCGCTCCACATCGGCCTGGGTATACAGGGGAGGAGGGGCTTCCTTGCCTTTGCGCACGTTCTTTTTTCTCTGCCATTGCGCCTCCATTTCTTGTATGTGCGCGCTGTCGGGCAGCATGATGGCGCACAAGTCCACCGTCGCAGGGGTTGCATAGATCTTCCCGCGGAACCCTTCACGTACGAGCCTCGGCAGGAGGCCGCTGTGGTCTATGTGGGCGTGGGTGAGAAGTACCGCCTCGATATCCTCGGCCACGAAGGGGAACGGCGCCCTGTTGCGCTCTTCGAGCCGCTCAGGGCCATGGAACATGCCGCAGTCGACGAGAAAACTCGCCTTCTCGTTTCGGCACCAGAAACACGAGCCTGTCACTGTTCGGGCGCCTCCCACGCAGGTGATCTCCATGTGCAGCTCCTCGGGTCTTGGGTCCACAGTGGTCTACAGCGAGCCGTTAG
>Ga0272448_1007994_pt1 | contig 11102 bp, 2 predicted proteins | sample YNPCB0191_FD_202220 | JGI IMG/M metagenome (GOLD analysis project Ga0272448, IMG submission 202220) | Hot spring sediment microbial communities from Yellowstone National Park, WY, United States - YNP-CB-019-1 | ecosystem: Environmental > Aquatic > Thermal springs > Hot (42-90C) > Sediment... | reverse complement strand
TGCCAGGAGAAGTATAAGTGCCAAAATAGGCAAAACCAGCTGAAGGATCAATGACTGCGGAGGAAAGAACATCTTCACCTGATTCCAAGGTTAAACTACCAACTCTGGTAAAATCAGATAAGCGGATTTTGATGATTTTGCCAGGAGAAGTATAAGTGCCAAAATAGGCAAAACCAGCTGAAGGATCAATGACTGCGGAGGAAAGAACATCTTCACCTGATTCCAAGGTTAAACTACCAACTCTGGTAAAGGGAAAAGTGCCAGTGCCATTAAAAGTAACTGCGCCTTGCCGGGCTTGAAAGGTTCCGCTATTTGTCCAAGAGCCGCCAACAGTTAAAGAATAATTATTAGTAGTGACATCTAAAGTGCCATTACTGCCAATAGTTAAATCATTTCCTACAGTCGTTTCTCCGCCTAAATTAAAAGTGCCAGTAGTGACATTAAGATTGTTATTAATTGTTAAAGCGCCGGCTTCAGCGGTAAAGGGACCAGTACCATTTAGAGTCAGGTTATAATAATTTGAAACTAAAGTGACATCAGTTGAGGCTCCGCCAGCATATTCAATGGTTGAATTGCCAGGAGTTAAAGTGCCATTAACGGTTAAGGGTTTATTAACGCCAGTGCCAGAGCCAGTTAAAGTCAGAGTGTAATTATTGGTTCCCAAATTCAGGGTGTTGTCGGTCTCAATCGTTATTTTAGTACATTTAACACTTGAACCAAGAGTAACCTTTTTTTCTGATGTTCCATTAATAGCGACCTTACCTAAATCTTGTTTTGTTGAGTTATTGTCTGTCCAAGTTTTATTTCCTGAGCCATCAAAAGTAAAAGTGCCGCTGCCTTTAGTAAAAATACCATTAGCACCAATAGTTAAGTTACCGGCTAAATTGATGTTTAAAGTGCTGGCTGATAAAGTGCCAGCAGTGATATTTAAATCATTGTTAACATCTAAATCATTGATTGAGAGTATCCAGACACCACCAGAACCATTAAAAGTCAAATTAGCAAAAGATGAAGAACCATTATTAATGGTTTTGCCAGGAGATGTGCCATTAAAAATTACAGTGCCATTTCGGGAATTAAAAGTTCCGCTATTGCTCCAAGAACCTTTAACATTTAAAGTATAATTGCTTGAAGTTACATCAAGGGTGCCAGCGTTGATATTTAAATCACCATTTAAAGAAGTTTCACCCTCTAAAACATAGGTTTCTGAAGTATTATTAAGTGTCAAATTATTGTAAGTGGTGCTAGTAATGGTTGTATCGCCGCTTATATTATTGCCGGTGTAAGAAAAAGTTGAATTATTAGCGATAAAATTACCATTAATAACAAAGGGTGTGCCAGTGGTACCAGCCAGCGTCCAGGTTTTAGAACCAGCATCAAGGGTAGAAAAATTAATAGTTATAACTTGATTAATCTCAATGGCGCCACTCCCAACGCTGGTGGTTGTCCCTGAGACAAGGCCATCGCCAAAGGTTAGATTATAAAAAGTCCATTTAGTATTGCCGCCAAAATTGCCAGTACCAGTTAAAGTAAAAGTTCCGCCAGTTAAATTTATCACACCATTACCAGTAACAGCGCCGCCATTAACCGTGATATTACTCGTGCCAGATAAGGTTCCAGCTGTTATGGTTAAATTATTTGAAATTGTTGTTGCCTGAGAAAAAGACCAGCCACCACCAGAGCCGTTAAATTCTAAATTAGCAAAAGGCTGGGAATTAGTGGTAATAGTTTTACCAGTGGCCGTGGCGGTAAAAGTTACAGTATTGTTGTTATGGGTAAAAGTTGAACCAGTGTCAGCGGTCCAGTTGCCACCCACAGAAATGGCGCCACCAGCAATAAAAGTTGCATTATCATCAAGGTGTAAATCACCGCCCGGTGAAGTGCCGCCTGGTTCAATCGTAACATCTCCACCCGGTGAAAAAGTTTTACCAGTCCAAAGATGAAGTTCGTGATCCTTATCAACAGTTAGAGAACCAGAATTAGAAGTAAAATGAATATCCGAATCATTATCTTTATCGTATTGGCCTAAATCGTTGTTAGTAATAGATGCTGTACCTTCATGTCTTAAAATGACTCGATTTTGATATAAATCAAGGCCGGTGATATTAGAAGTTGTATCTTTGGCTTTGGTGACAGTGACAGCTTTTTCTGTTTCATTATCCAAAAAAACTGTTAGAACATCATTAGCGGCGTCGATATCTAAATTAGAAATAGAATAGACGCCATTAATATCGGTCTCGGCCGTGCAAATACTAGTGCCATTACATTTGTCAGCACCATTAACTTTAATGACGACTGTTCTATTGGCACCAATTGGCCCAATGCCTTCATCAGTATAAACCGTCCCAGAAACAGTAATGGCTTGGGTAATTAATTCTGGATAATAATTATAACCATCAAGCTCTGTGCCATCACCATGAACCATTCGAAAACAATAAGAGGTATTGGGTGTGGCTGAATGATTATAAATCACCCAATCCCATTCGCCATCTTGATCAGGATTAACTAGGTGAGCGGCAATGGCATTGTTGGCTTCTTCATAAGTTTCAGTGACATCAGTCACAGAAAGTAATCCTGGAGGAAAAATTGGATCACCATCATTAGGGCCGGGGTTATTATAACCACACCAAGCAGAATTACAATTTCCTGGCGGAGCAAGATCGGTCCAAGAAGAAATGCCAGAGCAACTCGCGCCGGTTTTTTCGCCATACTGTAATTTGAATTGATCGCCGGGATTAATTGGCATTGGACTGGCAAAATCAACATATAAACTCATTCTAATTCTTAAAACCTTGTCTTGAGCTGGTGGCGAATCAGATAAAGTAATTGGCGCCAGTTCAGCTAAATCACCCCCTGGTGGGGTTGGCGGCCAAGGATCAGTTGGGTTGGCTGCATTAGTGTTAACATACCAGCGAAAATAATTTTGATAAATAATGGCTTGGGCAAAAACTGGCTTGCTGAAAATAAAAAGAAAAAAAACAATCGTCAACAATAGTAAACCAAAGAAAGTTTTTTTTCTAAAGAAAAGCATAATTGGAATAATTGCTTAGTTGTTGTTGACGGTGTGGCGGCCAGTATCGTCTAAGGTTGTGGTTTTTCGGCTCTTTAAACTTCTAAATCTCTAAAACTTTTAATTCGTTTATAATTTTCCATAATCTTTAACAACAACGATACAGGCGGCGACACCCATACCGACACCTTTTTATTTTATTCAGTTTGATTAAATATCTCCTCAATCTCCTGTTGTTCTTTTCTTCCGATGGTTTTAAATTTTAATGGTAATTGAAGATAATTTTTCTATCATTATTATAATATTTTTCCCAAATTTAATAAAGAGAAGGTCTGGATAAAACAAGATAGATAAGTAATCAGATAGATACCTGATTTAAATTATTTCGCGGCATTGGGGTAAATTCGTGTTTTTGGTGTCGCATTTAATAATCTTGATTAATTAAAACCAATTCCCTGCCTCGGGTATAAATTTGTTGTCAACTATATTATTGGGTTGTACAAGGTCTTGACAAATTTTTAAAAAAGAATATCATAAAAATACCTAAGCGGCTGAAATAGGTCAGCCGCTAAGAGCTAATAAAAAAAGGAGGTAAAAATGAAAAAGCTGAGTCTCCTTATTATTGTTGCCATAGCGGTAGCTATGGCAACAGAGTGGGACCCGGATGTCCGGCTAACGGACACCGTGGTTTCCGACCAGACGTCTCCCAGCGGGAGACAGGATGTTGTTGACCCACAAGGCTGGATCCACGTGGTGTGGACCTCCAATCGGAATCCAGATTCTCTCCACCCGGCATGGATACCTCAGGTTTGGTATAAACGGTATATACCCGGCAGGGGCTGGACCAATGATACCTGTATTGGCAGCACAGGCACTAATTGGTACAGCCGAAACCCTTCCATTGCCTGCGATTCTATGGGAGGGGTGCATGTCGCTTGGGAAAGCTATGATCCGGCCGGAAGCGAAGGCTTCCAGATCCGTTACAAAATGTGCCAGCCAACAGGCACTGGCAATGACGGCTGGGAACCTACTTCAACTGTCATTGACCGGGGCCTACGTGTGGATAGATATTGGCCGGACATTGCTTGTACCCCAGACAGCCACATCCACATTGGATGGCTTACTTACCACCCTGATTCTGGCTATACGATAAAATATCGGGAGAAAGTTAGTGGGATTTGGGGAACGACGTTCACAGTTGACTCCACTTCACTAGCATATTCCCACGGGGCACCCACCATTGCGGGTGACAGGAACAATAACGTTCATGTTGCCTGGAGTGGGACCCAGCCAGGCTTTACCTACAACCGAATCTGGTACCGGGCAAGGGTAAACGGCACCTGGGGTTCACTTGAGGATGCTTCGGCAGGCAGTGATTTCGGGCAATACTCTCCATCGCTTGCCTGCGATCCTCTAACCAACTATCCGCATCTTGTTCGATACGGTGCGGACAACACGCCAGCAAATTACAGAATCATCCACACCTACCGGACAGAGTCTGGCTGGCAACCGGGCGACACTGTCTCGGAGGCGGCTTACCCATATAACCAGTATTATGCAAAGATGGCCTTTACTCTGGATGGCACGGCTCATGTGGTTTGGATAGGCTACACCCAGAACTCGTCTGTCTTTCAAATTCGTTACAACCAACGACCACCAGGCGGGTCCTGGGGAACACCCCAAACCTTGACTAATTCTGATTCCTCTCGCTACTACCCCTCAATTGCTACCAGTAACTCACGTCTCCATCTCGTTTGGTATGACAGACGAGATGGGAATAGTGAAATTTACTACAAACATGGTGGTCCAGGCGCTGATGTCGGTCCTTCCAAAATTCTATCCCCGGTTACCCCTCCTCCTCTGCCAGTTGGCCAAAGGGTCTGGCCCTGTGCCATAGTTAAAAACTATGGTCTAAGGCCTCAGACCTTTCCAGTGGAATTCACCATCGGCACGGTTTATCGCGACACCCAAACAGTTACGAATCTGGTGCCAGGCGAATCAACAGTGATTTGGTTTGATGGCTGGATACCCGTTCAAAAGGGCAGTTTCCCCACCCGTTGCGTCACCCTGCTTTCCGGCGATGAATTACCGGGAAACGACACGATTGATGGCTCAGTGGACGTCTATCTGATTGATGTCCAGCCAATTGCAATCCTTCAACCCGTAGGTGAGGTTGATTCAGGCGCGGTGATTAGCCCTCAGGTTCGAGTGCGCAACAACGGCTCGTATTCGGCTTCGTTTTCTGTTCGGGTCCAGATCGGCTCGACCTACAACGAACAGCAGCAAATGGAGTTGGCACCGAATGAGGAAAGGCTTGTCATTTTTCCAGATTGGCAGGCAGTTGTCCCAGGTACTTTCTCAGTACGTTGCACCACCCTGTTGACCGGCGACATGATACCGGCAAATGACCTGTTAATGGCAACAGTTCGAGTTCTTGGTGGTGGTCAAGTTAGCGGAATCTGGCGGGAAAAACACTCGCTCCCATTCGCTCCTTCAGGCAAGGCGGTCAATGATGGTGGCTGGCTGGCATTTGACCCGAGCAGTGGCCTTATCTATGCAGTCAAAGGCAACAACACCCCTGACTTCTACTGTTACTATCCTGTAGGTGACTCTTGGCGAATACTTACCTCCATACCAGCCGGTAATGAGAACAAGCCGCCCAATAAGGGTTGTGTGGGTGTGGCTGATGGTCATGGCCATATCTACATGACCAAAGGCAACAACACTCAGGGGTTCTGGAAGTACCATATTGATGGCGACTCCTGGACCCAGGCCGAGGACGTTCCACTCGGAACCAGCGGCAAGAAGGTGAAAGGCGGGACCGACGTGGTCTATGCGGTGGTCAACGACACCGGCTATGTCTACCTGTTGAAGGGTTACAAGTGCGACTTTCTCCGTTACAACACTGTAAGCCGTCAATGGCAGACCCTACCTGATGCACCGGCTGGTGCCAAGCCGAAGTGGGACAAGGGTTCCTGGCTGGTGTACGACGGCGACCACTACCTGTACGCCCACAAGGCGAAGTACCACGAGTTGTGGCGCTACGACCTGAGCACCGGAGCCTGGGACCCGACCATGCTCAAGGGTATGCCGTTTTATAGTCCGAAGATGAACCGGAACAAGCCATCCAAGGACGGCGGTTGCGCTACCTACTATGACGGTGCAATCTATGCCCTGAAGGGTGGCAACACCTGCGAGTTCTGGCACTATTTCGTGGACGGCGACTCTTGGAAAGAGCTGGACACCATGCCGTCGTACGGCTCGACCGGCAAGAAGAAGCGAGTCAGGGCTGGCGGCGACATTGTAGCCACTAGTGCCAGCATCTTTGCCTTCAAGGGCAATAAGACCCTGGAGTTCTGGCAGTACGACGCAGCAATGCTGGCGGCGTTACCGCCGGTACGCCAGGGCGTGATGGGACAGAGGGTGACGCCGGTCCGGTTTGGCTTCAGCCTGGCGCCGAATCCTGTTGTCAAGGGCTATGGCTTGCTGAGTTACAGCGTGCCGCAGGCTGGTGCGGCAAGGGTGAAGGTGTTTGATGTCACGGGTCGGACGGTTGCTGAGTTCGGCTTTGTGGCGAGTGGCACCGGCACCCGGAGCCTGGACCTGCGGAATCTGGCATCTGGCGTTTACCTCGTGAAGTTTGAGGCAGCGGGCCAGAGTGCGGCTCAGAAGCTGATTGTCCAGTAGCGACTGCGCGTGCGAATTCAGGGGGGCGTTAACGCCCCCCCTTTTATTTTGATAAGGTTATCAGAAAGGTGACAGTCACCAAGATAAGATGCTTTAAAAGGCGCATCGATATTAATTTATAAGGCGAGAAATTAAATTTGGCAAAAATTTTTACCATTTTTCATCTTCTGAAGAAATTTGCCATTGGTTTTCTGTTTTTATCGCTTTAAAAATTTTTGTTTCCTGGTCTATTTTTTTCCTCCAAATAATTGCTCCGTGAGAAAAATCAGGTGAAACGTCGTGATTTTGATCGGTAGTTATTCTTTCATTTTCCCAACTCCCCTTTTCGTTTTTTTCTGCGGCCATAATTTCCCAATTATTATCAAGCCAGGCCTGCCAAACAATTTTTCTTTCAAAAACTTTTGGCGAAATATTGTTGTATTCTGTTTGGGTAATTTGAGTTATTTCTTTTTTCCCGGCTAAAAAATCATTGAAATTAAGATAAAAAATTTGCCAACGAGAATCGATTTGACCCTGCCAAACAACACTTTCACCATCAGTGCTTGGAAATTTATCATCAAAATCATTATTAGTCAGTTGGAATTTTTTATCTTCAGATTCAGCAAAAATTTCCCAATCATTTCCATCAAATTCTTGAAAAACTTTGAGAGGTTGTTTCTCTTCGTATTCAACCTCAAGCCAAACTGAATCAAGATAAACTGTCAAACGTGGATCGCCGTCCAAAAGACCTTCAAAAGAAATTTTTAATTTTTCTAAATCAGAAAGAGATTTTACTTCTGGCAAATCAAAATAAAAATAGCCATTATTAGTGGCATTAGAAATTGGATAAGAAGAAAAAGTTGAAAGGTTGTATGGTTTTTCATCAAGAAAATAACGAAGATTGAAAATAACATCTGGTGAAGGGACGATTTCTGGTGTTGAGGTTGTCTCTTCTGAAAGAACGTCTGCGGGGGGTAAAATTGGTTCTTTGGGAAGAGTAAGTTCTTGAGGAATAGTTTCTTCCTGAATTTTTTCTGGGTGAGACCCGTCCGGTGAGGCAGTTTCTTTTTCTTTAATCTCTGGCAAAAAAATAGGAGTTGAAGTATTTTCTTCTGGTTCTTGGGCAAAAATTGGTAAAATTTTCAAAATTTTTCTACCAATTACCTTTTTGACCGCCGCGAACAAACGATTAAATTTAAATGAATCAAAAACAAAGTCATTAAATTTATGATTTAAAGATATGGGTTCTATTGGTTGTTCTGGCTCTTCTGGCTGTTCTAATTGTTCTGGCTGTTCTGGCTGTCCTGGCTCTTCTAATTCTTTTTTTTCTGGTTCTTCTTTTTTAACTGGTTGTTCTAACTCTATCTCTTTAATTGGCTTTTCTGGCTCTTTTGGTATTTCACCAATAGCCAAAGAAAAGCCGAGCTTTGCTGAAATAAATTTACCTTCTGCCCTCTCAAATCCCTGACAAATTAAAGTTTTAAAACCCGTTTGATAAAAAGCAGAATTTTCTAAATTAAATTCGGTTATCTCGCCTTTTTCAGAAACATTTGGTTGACCCAAAACTTTTTCTGTTCCAAACCATTCGCCAAAACAATGAGTTGGATAAATACGCTTTATCAGAGCCTTAGTTGGTAGAAAACGATTAACCCAAAAAATAAGTCCGACAATGGCTAAAAAAATAATTGCTTTTTCAATCCAATAGAAAGGATCTTTTTTCATACCTCTCTTAATCATATTAAATAAATCCAAAAACTTCAAGATGGACAATCAGAAAAAAATAGTAAAATTTTTACCATTTTGAAAAATTTGACTTAAAAGATAGAATTGATGAAGGTTATAAGAGGTCAGTTTTTGGTGACTGTCACTCTTTTAATTTTGTCAGATAAACATCGAGATTAACCACTGATCCTTTTTCTTTATTTTCAAAATTAAGGATATCACTCTTTTTTTCCTCATATCCACCCTTACTATAGGTTAGGTAAAATTTTCTTCCGCCAACTAAAAATCCATATTGTCCTCTAAAGTTAGTTACCTGTTGATCTAATAATTTGTTAAAAGTCGCCTCAAAAATTCTGACCACTGTCAAGGGTAATGATTTTCTAGTTCTTTTTTCGCGAACAACCCCCCAATCTTTCTTCGGTCGGGGAGTCAAATAAAGAATAATAAGATAAAGAAAAAGATTAAGGAAAAAGAAAATTAATAAATAAGGATGTGGTTCCATAATAAAGAAAAGAAATGAAAGAACAAAAGCAGCGATAGGAATGGCTTGTTTTAAAATAGAAAAAAGATGATCTCTAATCAACCAACTATCAGGTCTTAATTTTTTTTCTGGATCAAGGGGAATATTGGCATTAATAATTGTCTTTTTTTCTTTTACCTCAATTTCTTCGCCATGATAAAGATCAAGGTATTTCAAGTCTTCTTCGTAATCTTTTAGGACAACTGTAGGAAATCGATATTCTGGTTTATCAACGGTAATTTTATAAATACCAGGATTAACAATAAAAATGTATCTTCCTTCTTTATCGGTAATTTTTGTGCTAACTAAACGATTTTCTTTTGCTTCAAATAATCTGACTACGGCCAAATCAACTGGCTGTTTGGTTAAAGAATTATAGACAATCCCCCAACCCCTTCTTTTTTTCGAGAAAATAAGAACAAAAGGTTGAGTAAATAAAAGATAAAAAAGAGAGAGAAAGCGAAAAAGAGAAAGACCAGCGGTAGTAGCAGTAGAAGCAACTCCTACCAAAGAAAGAGTAGTCACTGTTGGTAGAACAACTGGCGAAGTTTTTTCAACAATTTTTTCTAATTGGGGATTATCAATAACTTTTTTAATGACTTTCCCTATTTCTTTAATCTCTTTAACAACTGGTGGCGGTTGGACACCAATCTTAAAAAATAAAGTATTTGACGGCAAAGATTCATTACCGGCTAAATCATAGGCTCGGGTATAAATTGAATGCTGACCTGCTGAAAGAGTAATAGTAAATTCTTTTTGCCATTTTTCACCCGGCGAAGGAAAAAGAAACTCTGGATTAATAATTGCTTTTAAAGAAACAGCATCGGCCGGGGCTTCGCCTTGAACTAAAATGGTAGCGTTAAATTTTTCTATTAAAGGTTCTTCTTTAATGACCTTAATTTTTAAAAGTTTTGGTGGTTTCGGTGGGGTAAGATCAATAGTAATTTTTATCTCCTTTGATTTTACATCTTTTAAACTGGCAAAAAGAGAATAAATTCCTTCCTCTAGTTCTATTGTTAATTCAAAATCTCCGTTTTTATCAGAAAAAACAGTTTCAATTCTTTTCTCATTAGCAAAGATATCAATTGATTGATTGGCTTGACTTTTTCCTTCAATTTTAACTAATTTTTTATTTTGAACTGTTCCATCAAGTGGTCTTAAAATAATTGGAGCAATAATTTCTTCGGATGGTCTTCCCTCACCTGGCTTCTTTTCTGGTGGTTTTTCTTCTGGTGGTTTTTCTTCGGGTGGTTTTTCTTCGGGTGGTTTTTCTTCGGGTGGTTTTTCTTTTTCTTTGGGATTAACCGTAAAAATAATGGCATTTGAACTGCCACCACCAGGCGAGGGATTAAAAACAGTGATATTGAAATTACCAGGGGTTGTGAGGTCTGAAGCAGGAATTTCTGCCTGAAGAGTGCTGGAATCAACATAAGTCGTGAGACGGCTTGAGTTGTTGAAACGAACAACTGAATTGGGAATAAAACTAAGGCCAGTTAAAATCATCACAAAGCCAGGATCGCCAACAGTAACTGAAGAAGGATCAATGGAAGTAAGAATCGGTAAAGGATTTTCACCAATTTCGACGACTTGAAAAATAACCGCATTTGATTCACCGCCACCAGGCGATGGATTGAAAACAGTGATATTGTAATGACCAACATTTTGAAGGTCAGAAGAAAGGATTTCGGCTTGAAGGGTTGTGGAGTTAATATAAATGGTATTGCGATTAGAGCCATGAAAGCGGACAACTGAATTGGAAATGAAGTTGGTACCAGTGAGAGTCAGAGTAAAACCAGAGGAATTAACTGTCTTGTAGGAAGGAGAGATAGAGTTAAGAATCGGCGTTGGATAAAGGACAAAAAAAACCAAGACATTTGATTCACCGCCACCAGGCGATGGATTGAAAACAGTGATGTTGTAATGACCAACATTTTGAAGGTCAGAAGAAAGGATTTCAGCTCTTAAATGTTGACTGTTGATAAATTCAGTGTTGCGATTAAGGTTGTTAAATTTCACAACTGAAGAAGAAATAAAGTTATTTCCAAATAAATCCATTATAAATCCTGAAGAGCCAACAGTTTTGGAAGAAGGATCAATGGAAGTAAGGGTTGGAACAGGATTATTGACAAAAAAAACCACGGCATTTGATTCACCGCCACCAGGCGATGGATTGAAAACAGTGAT
>Ga0272448_1007993_pt1 | contig 11102 bp, 7 predicted proteins | sample YNPCB0191_FD_202220 | JGI IMG/M metagenome (GOLD analysis project Ga0272448, IMG submission 202220) | Hot spring sediment microbial communities from Yellowstone National Park, WY, United States - YNP-CB-019-1 | ecosystem: Environmental > Aquatic > Thermal springs > Hot (42-90C) > Sediment... | reverse complement strand
TCGTCACCGGTGATGTCCGCATCGGGGCCGGGTCGAGCATCTGGTACAACGCCGTCGTTCGCGGCGACGTGGCCCCCATCCGCATCGGCGCCCGCGTGAACGTGCAGGACGGCGCGGTGATTCACGGCAAGACCGCCGTGCCCGTCGAAATCGCCGACCACGTGGTCATCGCGCATCAGGCGATCGTCCACTGCCACCGCGTCGGACCGCGATGCCTGATCGGCATCCGCTCGACTCTTCTCGACGATGTCGAGATCGGTGAGGAATGCGTGATTGCCGCAGGTGCGGTCGTCGTCCCCGGGACCATCGTTCCGCCGCGTTCCGTGCTCATGGGCATCCCGGCGAGGATCGTCCGTCCGGTGAGCGAGGACGACCTGGCCTATATCGATCTGGCCGTGCAGACCTATGTGCGCCTGGCGAGCCGTTACGCCGCCGGCGAGATTCCCGACCACACCCGACCGGACCCCGACCGGCCATGACCCTCGCCGCCGCCGCAACCTTCCGCCGACTCACGCGATCCGTCGCGGGGATCGTTCTCTTCGCTATCGCCTTCGCGTATGTGGAATCGGCCGTCGTGGTGTACCTGCGGATGATCTACGAGCCGCTGCGTGCGAAGTATCATCCCGGCCGGCCCGCGGGTGAGCTGTTCCCGCTGATCACGATCGAGCAACTCCGCGCCGAGGGCGGCGCTCACGAGCGCGGGCTGCCGGTCGAGCTCGGCCGCGAGCTGGCCACGCTGATCATGCTGGCCGCGATCGCGGCCGCCTGTGCCCGGACGCGCGGCCAGTGGTTCGCCCTCTTCATGATCGCCTTCGGCGTCTGGGACATCTTCTTCTACGTCTGGCTGAAGGTGTGCATCGGCTGGCCGGCCTCGATCCGGCAATGGGACATCCTTTTCCTGCTGCCGGTGGTGTGGGCGGGGCCGGTCATCACGCCGATGCTGGTGTCGCTCTCGATGATTCTCGCCGGCGCGATCATCCTGCGGCGGGAAGCCCGCGGGCGCCGGTATCGGCCCGGGACCGGCCCATCCGCGGGCATTGTGCTCGGCGCGCTGCTCGTAATCGCCGCCTTCTGTTGGGATTACCGCGCGCTTTCCCGCGGCGAACTGCCGCGCGGGTTTCCGTGGGGGCTCTTCGGCCTCGGCGAAGCCGTGGGATTGCTCTCCTTCGCCTGGAGCCTGCGCACACACGGGCCTGCCGAAAAGGAACGGCTGACGGTTTCCGCCGGAACCGGTGCTTCGTAGCGCGGCCGGCTTCCTATCGGCCGCCGTCGGGCGCGCCCGGAGGAGGCGGCGCGGGATCCCGCGCGTCTGCGGGAGGCAAGGGCGCTGCACCCGCTTCCCTTCGGCGCCGGCCCGGCAGACGCGCCGCCGCGCGCGACCAGATCCACGCCATCAGCGCCGGGCTTGCCACGATCAGCCCGATTGCCAGTACGACAAGGCCGGCCAACGCACTCCACCCGATCCGTTCCATCCCGTTGATCGGCCTCGGCGAATACGACGCCGGAATGAACCGCACGGCCGGTGCACGGCCGGCCGCCGCCTCGCGCAGCGCATCCAGCCGTTCACCGACCCGGGCCAGTTCGTCCCGCAGCCGGTCCTGCTCGCGCCGGGCTTCCTGCTGCTGTGCGGCCCGGATAACAAAGGCGGCCCATTGCCTCGCCGCCGCCGCAATCGACTCCTGAAGCGGGATCAGCGAATCGGTGAGTTCCGCGGCCCTCGCCGCGAGCGTCTTCTCCTCCTGCCGCAGGTCGGCTGCGGTGCGTTGCCGATCCTGCCGGGCTCGCGAGGCGATCCGGTCGCGCAGCGCGGCGTCGATCACGCTGATTCGGACGTTGATCGTGTCCACCGCCGCCGCCGCGGACTGCACCGCCGTCTGCAGCCGGAAGTTGGACTCCAGCGTCGCCCGGCCGAGGCGCGACATCAACTCGCGATGAGCCTCGGCGACGCGCCGCAGGCTTTTCATCAGGGCGGCACGAACCACAAGGCGCTTCGTGATCTGGGAGCCTGCCTCTCCGATCGCCTGCGTGCGGCGTTCGAGCGACGCGATCCCGGCGGCGGACGCCGCCGCGTACTCCTTCACGCTCGCCTCGATGGCCCGCTGCTCGGCGAGCACATCCGGGCTCTGTTTCAGCGCCGTTCGCGCCGCCGCCCAGCCCTTGCCGAAAGCCTCCAGCCGATCCCCGGCCTGCGCCGCCTCGTCGCGGATCGTATCCAGCTCGGACGCCGCCTCCGCGTCCGGAGGATTCTGCCGCTGTGTTGCCGCGACCGTGACCAGCTCATTCAGCGCGCGCCGCATCTCGCCCAGGGTCGGCTCCGCCGCGGAGAACGCATCGGCCAGGAGGGCGCGGATCGTCTCATCCTGTTCCTTCAACCGGCGCCTTGCCTGCGCGAGTTCCACGTCCTCCGCCTGCGCTGCCGAGCGCTGGGAATCCGGGATCTCGACCGCCGCCGGGGCGGGCTGCGTTGTCGCCTCGGCCAGCTTCGACCGCACATCCGCGAGCTGCGCCAGCACGGTCTTTCGGGTCGCGGCCAGCTCGTTCGCTCGCTTCGCCGTGGCATCGAGCGATTCCGCCGACGGCGCAGTGGTCGCGGTCGCCGGTTGCTCCGCGGCCCGCAGCCGTTCGAGCTCTCGCAGCAACTCGCCGCGCCGCTTCGCGAGCCGCGCCGCCTCGTCTGCGGCCGCCCTGCCGGCCGCTTCGCCCTTCCCCAATACATTCAGGGATTCCTGTCCGCGGGCATTCAGCGATCGTCCCGCGCCCGCCGGATCCTGCGTGGTGATTTCCAGAAGAACCCGCCGATTCCGGCCGTCCGCCGTCCATCGGGCGCTCGGCGCGGTTGTCGGAAACGCCGCCGGACGCCCGTCCGCAGCCCCGGCCGACGCGACGGCCTTCCGCACGGCCTCCGCGTCGAGCGCGCCGTCATCCGTCCGCTCCCATGCCGCCTGCACCCGGTATGTCGGAGGAATCACGATGTACACCGCCGCCGCCGCCAGCACCGCCACGGCGAGGACGAGCGGGACGCGCCACGTCGCCGGCTCGGCGAGCGCCTGCATGGTGATCGCCGGATGGTTGCGCAGGACGGACCGCCGCAGCTCCCGGCGCTGCTGATCCAGATCCCGTCCCTGCCGCTTGAGCGCTTCGAGCGTACGGCGCATGGCCCGCTCGCGCAGAGTCAGCGACGCCTCGCGCCGCCTCAGGGCCTCTTCGAGGTCCCGGGCGCGGGAAACGAACCCTTCCTGCTTGCGCAGCTCGGCCTCTTTTGCCTGGAGCTTCTCGCGTTCCCGCTGAATCAAATCGTTCAACGTGGCCAGTTCGCGCTGCCGGGCCTCCAGGGTCGCAGCCAGCGCGTTGAGCTGCCTCTCCCGCTCGCCGAGGCGAACATCCTTCTCGGACAACGACTCCTGCAGGCGGTCAAGCTCGTCCCGGATGCGGCGCATCGCCGCAGCCGCGTCCTTCGCCGGCCCCGTTCCCCCGGATCCGTCAGACTGTTCAGCAGGATTACTCATCGATGCGATGCCACACGTTCTACGTTCCGCGCCTCCCGGTCGGCGAAGGCGGCCCCGTTCCGTGGATGACGGCCGCCCGGTCGGACCCGTTCACTGCCCCGCCCTGCGGCGCACATCTCGATGCCTGTGCTCCAGAGGACGCACCGCACCGTCCGAGGAGAGTCTATTGCCCCCGAAAGACGCGGGCAAGCCGTATCGGTCGCGGCCCCGGCGGCTCGGCGCACCCGGCGGCCGGTCAGCCCGGCCTTGCCCGACCGTTGAACCGGTGCACTGCCTCGACCATCGCCAGGTAGTTCGCCGCCGGGACGTAGTTCGGCACCGAGTTACCCGTGCCGCACGCGTAGCCCCCGTCGACGGCGCAGGCCTCGAGGATCTCGCGTGTGTACGCGCGGACCCCGTCCGGCGTGCTGCGCGCGACCCGATCCACATCCAACCCGCCCAGCACGGCCACGCGCCGGCCCCAGCGCTTCTTGAACTCGACGACGGGGATGATCGCGTCCTCAAAGCTGTGCTTGGCGTCGATCTTCACGTCGTCGATCAGATCGGGCATGATCGCCTCGGTGTGCCCGCAACTGTGCAGCAGAAAGAAGCGGCCGGTGCGATGGGCAAGCTCCGCGTACCGTTTGTGCCAGGGCAGAATGAACTCGCGGAGGTGCTCGGGGCTCAGAAGCGTGGCCGTCTTGAAGCCCATGTCGTCGCCGAGCCAGATCGCGAAGACGCGGTCCATCTGGCAGAAGACCTCGAATGCGTCGTAAATGATCTGCCCGACGCGATCCACCACCTCACGGACCAGCTTCGGATCGTCGTACAGGAGGACCGAGAACGTCTCCATCCCGGTCAGCGTGCTCGCCCACTCCAGCACGCCGCCCGAGAAACCGATCACGCCCATTTCTTCCGGCGTACACGCGATCGCGGCCTCCGACGGACCGAAGTCGATTTCGCTGCGCTTCGGCCACGGATACCGCTCGAGGTCCGCCCACGTCTGGATCATTCCCTGGTGCTCGTCCACCCAGTGGCGCTGCCCGCCGATCGACGGCGCTGTATCCGCTGCCGGCAGACGATTCACGGTGAAGGGAATCTCGGCGCGCACGCGATAGTAGTCATAACCGAGCCGCCGCCACAGCTCGACCCGATCGGCGGCCCATGCGTGCAATTGCGCTCGATCAGGCTTCTCCGGCAGGGGCACGAGCGACCGCCCTGCCAGGGCCGAGAGCACCTCGTCCGCGATCATCAGTTCGATCAGGGGAACGCGATCCGGCTTACCCCGGCGCAGCACGGTCTTGAGTCGCTCCACGTCCGGCTCGGGTTTCGGCAGGTGCGTCAACAGATCAGACATGAAAACCTCCGCTATGCCTCGTCCGCCCCGGATACCGCACGGCCGGCAGCCGGCCGGACTCCCGTTCACGCCGCTACCCGACAGCGTAACCGATCCTTCATCCTTTTCGAGCGGCCGGCCGTAGTCTCGGCACGATCCGCATCCTTTGCAAGCGGCGCGGCTGGCGGACCACCGTCAGTTCCCCCAGCGTCCCATTTCGGACGGCCCCGCTTCACGCCGCCCCCCCGCCGCGAGGCCATGAGGCAATCGCCCCATGGAAAGCCACAACGGGAACATGAAGCCGCCAAGTCCGAACCCCGGCGCTGCCAGCGGTGCATCCGTACGCTCGCGAACATTCACAAGCGCCGGCCGTATGCTTGATAAGAACCCCGGCGCCCGATAGGATAGAACACCCGGCCCTCAACTGAAAGGAGACTGTTGCCGTGGCGTACATGATTACAGATGACTGTGCGAGTTGCGGAGCCTGCGTGGACGAGTGCCCGAATCACGCCATCAGCGAAGGCGATTCGAAGTACGTCATCGACCCAGCGAAGTGCACGGAGTGTGACGGGGGCGAGCCGAAGTGCGCTTCCGTATGCCCGAGCGGCGCCTGTGTGCCGGATCCGAATCACCCCCGAGAGCAGAAATAAGGTTTCAGCGCCCGCCGACGCGGCGCCACCATCAAGGCGCGGCCCTCGGCCCGTTGCACATGCCGCGGGAACCCCGGCCGATCGGCGGACGGCAACCTGTCATTCGTGACGAATGACACCCGCCCGGCATCGTGCGATGCCGGGCGGTTCTTTTTCAATCGCCATTCTGGGGTGCCGTAATGTTCTCGTTGACGCCTTCCGACCGGCACGTTACCGTCGCCCGATGCCTGTGTCGCCCTCGGTAAGCGACAGATGTGCCGGCGGCGGAAAGGGGGGGTGGGCGTTCCACCCCGCCACAAGGCGGACAAAATGCCCGCCGCCCAGGAGGCATAACTGTCCCACCGAAAGCGGCACTACGGAGGCATGACCGTGACAGCGAACCATTCCCCCTGCGCCGGGCACCCCATTCGGATCGGACTGGCCGCGTGCGGCCTTGCCGCTATCACGGCACTGGGCTGCGCCACGAGGCCCGCTCCGCCAACGACCGGCGTACCGCCGACGGCACGCCGGCCAAACATCCTCGTGGTCTTCGACGACCAGCTCCGCGCCGACGCCTGCGGCGTCTACGGCGGGCGGAACATCGCTACGCCCAACATCGATCGACTCGCCCGCGAGGGCGTGACGTTCGACAATGCCCTGTCCACCTGTCCGCTGTGTACGCCCTTCCGCGGCATGCTTCAGACCGGTCGCTATCCGACTCACACCGGCATCGTCCTCAACTGGATCGAGGTGAATCCCCGCGAGCGGGGCATCGCGCACGTCTTTCGCGAGGCCGGCTACCGGACCGGCTTCATCGGCAAGTGGCACCTGGCCGCAGGCCGCCGCAAGCGGGCCGGCCTGCACGCCGTCACGCCGCAGGACAAGGAGCGAATCGCCAGGGCCGAGGCCGCGTACGTACGCGAGAACCCCGAGCCCGAGTATGTACCGCCCGGCCCCGCGAGGCTCGGGTACGACCACTGGCAAGCGTACAACTTCCACAGCGACTTCCAGAAGGCGTACTACTACGAAGACACGCCGAAACGCCTCGTCATGCCCCGCTACGAAACCGACTCTGAAATCGACATGGCGATCGCTTTCATGCGGCGGCAGCAGGAGAACGGGACGCCGTTCCTCCTGATGGTTGCCCCCCACCCGCCGCACCCGCCGCACACGCCGGCGGCCTGCCCGGCCGGCTACCTGGAGCGGGTCCGGCCGGACCTGGTCTGGGCGCCGAACGTCCCCGAGGACCATCGGTACCGCCGGGATCCGACGGCCGTGCGGTGCTATTACGCCATGGCCGCGAACGTCGACGACAACCTCGGCCGTCTCCTCGATTTCCTCGACTCGTCCGGGTTGTCGAAAGACACGATCGTGGTCTTCACATCGGACCACGGTGACATGCTCGGCAGCCACGGCCGGGAGAATAAGATGGTACCCTACCGCGAGGCGGTAAATATCCCGTGCATCATCCGCTGGCCGGGGCACATACCCGCCGGCCGGCGGGTGGATGTCCTGCAGACGCCGATGGACTACCTGCCCACGTTGTGCGGACTGACGGGCCTGACGCCGCCGAAGGGATGCGACGGCCTTGACCTCAGCGGCGTCCTGCTCGGCACGAAGCGCATCGAGCGCGATGCCGTGCTCATGATGAATTACGTATCCCACTGGGACTACTTCGACAGCGGCACGCTCTGGCCGGAATGGCGCGGCGTGCGTACGCCACGCTACACGTACGTGAAGTGGCTCGACGGCCGGGAGGAACTCTACGACGACCGCGAGGATCCGTACCAGATGAAGGACCTTGCCGGCCTCGCCGAAAGTCGCTCCCTCCTGGAGAAGCTTCGCAGCGAGTTGGCCAGGCTGCTGGCCGAGGCGCACGACGAGTTCCTGCCGGGCACGGCCTACGCCGACTGGTACGATGCGGAGCGCAATCTCGTGAAGACCGCACTGGGCCCCGTCGCGCGGTAACCTGCGCCGACGATGCGCGCCGCGACGGCCGAGCCTTGATCTTGCGCCGGCCCTGTGTCATCCTTGTCGCAATGCCCGGCGATGCCTACACCAACCGCGGCCAGGATGCGCAGGCCGTCATCGAGCTCGCGCGTGAACTCGGCGGCACCATCGACCTGAACACGCTGCTCGAACGGATCACGGCGACGGCACTGCGGCTGCTCGAATGTGACCGGGCTACGGTGTTCCTGTATGACGGCGCGCACGATGAGCTGTACAGCCGCGTGGCCACGGGCGTTGAGGGGCTTCGCTTCAGTGCCCGGAGCGGCATCGCCGGTCAGGCGGTACAGACGCGGCGGACGATCATCGTGCCGGATGCCTACGCGGACCCGCGATTCAATCGTCAGATCGACGAGAAGACGGGTTATCGAACACGGAACCTGCTGACCTTGCCGCTCGTGGGCCACGACGGAAAGGTCGTGGGCGTCCTGCAGGTGCTCAACAAGCTGCGTGGAGATTTCACGACCGCGGATGAGGCCACGGCCGATGTCCTCAGCAAACTCGCGGGGGTGGCCGTCCAGCGCCAGATCCTTCTCGATGAGTACAACACAAAGTGCCGGCTCGAACGGGACCTGGATCTCGCGCGCCAGATTCAGCAGCGCCTCCTGCCGCGGGAGAACCCGCGGATCCCGGGCTTCGATGTAGCGGGGTGGAACAGGCCGGCGGACCAGACCGGCGGCGATTGCTTCGACTTTCTGCCGATGGCGGGCGATCGGCTCGGGTTCCTCGTCGCCGATGCCACCGGCCACGGCATCGGCCCCGCCCTCATCATTGCCCAGTGCCGCGCCATGCTGCGCAGCGTCGCCTCGATATACGACGACCTTTCAGGCATCGCCACGCATGTCAACCGGCTGCTCTGTCAGGACATTCCCGAGGACCGATTCGTCACCGCGTGCTTCGGCGTGCTCGAGCCCGCCGCAAACCGCGTCTCGTACGTAAGCGCAGGGCACGGGCCGATCCTGCATTATCACGCCGCCGCCGGCATCGCGGAGGATCTGCCGCCGACGGGCATGCCCATGGGCATCATCAAGGACCACGAGTTCGATGCCGCCAACCCGCGGACGCTCGAACCGGGCGATATCCTGGCCGTGCTCACCGACGGATTCGTCGAGTGGGCCCGGCCCGACGATGAGCAGTTCGGAACACAGCGCGTGATCCAGATCCTCCGCGATCACCCGACCATGCCGGCCGGGGAATTGATCAACGTCCTCTATGACGAAGTCGTTCGATTCGGCGAGGGCACCGAGCAACGAGACGACCTGACGGCCGTCATCATCAAGCGAATGTAACCCGTTATCATAAAAAAGGTTATCGACGCCACGGTTGCTGCGGCAGTGTGTTTGCCGGCCGCCGAGGGTTCTCGGACGCGCGAGGCGATTGCAGGATGCGGCGGCTCGGGATTTGCCGTGCGCCACCGAAGGCATCGCGGCCCATGGCTGCGGCCCGCGTCGCGGGGTATAATGAAGTAGGTCGGGGAAGACACATCTCTTGTCGCATGTTGGAGGCCAAGATCATGAAAGTCCAACTTTCCGATCGGTCGCCGTCGCTTCAACGCATCGTCGAGCGTCAACTGCGCCGATGGGAACTCGGGGAGCATCAGCAACCGTGTCAGGGCCCGGCGGCGACGCGCATCTGCGACTTCATCACGGTCTCGCGCCAGATCGGCAGCGGCGGCAAGCGCCTCGCGGAAGAGCTTGGCGCCCGGCTCGGCTGGAAGGTGTACGACCGCGAGCTGCTCGATCTGATGGCCGAGAACGAGGCAGGCCGACAGCGCCTCTACAGCGTGCTCGACGAGCGAGGGCAGAGCTGGCTGGACTCCCTGCTGACCGTTTGCGCGCCCGAGACGCTGCGTCCCCGAGACGACTATCTGCACGCGCTGCGACGGACGCTGTGCGAGGTCGTGCAGCAGCGGCCGGCGATCTTCGTCGGCCGGGGCGCGCATTTCGTCCTGCCGCAGGAGAAGGGTCTGCGTGTCCGCGTCATCGCCCGGCTGTCGGACCGGGTCGCCGCCCTGGCCAAGGACCGGCAGATCAGCCTCGCGGAGGCCCGAAGGGCGGCGAAGCAACTGGAGTACCAGCGCCTCCGGTACCTCAAGGAGTACTTCGACGTAGACACGGACGACCCCGAGTACTATGACCTGACGATCAACACGTCGCGACTCTCAATCCCGCAGGCATGCGACGTGATTCTGGCGGCGCTGAAGGCGAAGACCGGCGGACCGCAGACGTGAGCACGGAGCGACGGCTTCACTTGCCGGCGTAGTCGATCAGGCGGGCGATCTCGCGGCGGAGGTTCTTGCGCTCGACGATCCGATCGACAAACCCGTGCTCGAGCATGAACTCGGCGGTCTGGAAACCCTCGGGCAGCTCGGCCTTGATCGTGTTGGCAATCACCCGCGGGCCCGCGAAGCCGATCATGGCGCCGGGCTCGGCCAGGATCACATCGCCCAGCGAGGCGAAGCTCGCCGCCACACCCGCCGTCGTCGGATCCGTACACACCACGATGTAGAGGCCGCCGGCTTCGTCCAGCCGCGCCAGCGCCGCCGATGTCTTGGCCATCTGCACGAGCGAGACCATGCCCTCCTGCATGCGGGCGCCGCCGGAGGCGGTGACCATGACCATCGGAAGGTTCTCGTCGGCCGCACGCTCGATCGCCGCAGTGACCTTTTCGCCTACGACGGCCCCCATCGACCCCATAATGAAGAAGGGGTCCATCACCCCGAGGATCACGGCACGGCCGCGGATGAAGGCCTTGCCGACGATGACGGCCTCGGTCTCCTGCGCCGCCTCCTGCGCCTCGCGGATGCGCTCCTTGTAGGGGATGCGGTCGGTGAACTTCAGAGGATCGGTCGAGACCAGATCGGGTAGAAACTCCTCGAACGTCCCGGGATCGCACAGATGGCCGATCCGCGTCCGGGCGCTGATCCGATGGTGATAGCCGCACTCCGGGCAGACCCCGAGCTGCTCCTCCACGTCGCGCTGGTACACGGTTGCACCGCACTTGGAGCACTGGGTCCAGGCCCCGACGGGCACGTCCACCTTCTGCACCACCGGTTCCGGCTTCGGCGTCTCCGGTTTTGGCGCCTCTGTGGGCTGCGAGCCGGGGGCAATCACTGGGGTTTCATCGGCCATTCGTTCCGCTCCGGGAGAATCCTGTCCGACACTTGTACCCGCTGCCGGCCGGATTGTCCACGTCGCCGCGCGCGGGGGCGGCTCGTTTCTCGATGCCAAACCTGAGCGGCCTGCCGCCGCTGAACGTAACGCCCGGGCCCCCGCGTGCCGCAACGCGGCGACCCAATCCCGTTTCCCGCCGGCAGGCCCATGCGGTTCCCGATCCTTGTCCGCGCCTACCTCGCCGCTGCCGCTTCGGCAAGGCGCTTCAGCTCCTGCATTGCCGCCGCCGGGTCCGGCCGGCCGAAGATCGACGAGCCCGCCACGGGCGTATCCACGCCCGCCGCCACGGCCTGCGCGATCGTCCCGGCGTGGATGCCGCCGTCGATCTCGAGGCGCTGGTCGGGCCGGAGCTTCTTGCGGAGCTGGGCGACCTTCGGCAGGACTTCGGGCATGAACTTCTGGCCGCCGAAGCCCGGCCAAACGCTCATGACGAGGACGATCTCGACATCGGGCAGTACGTCGAAAACCGCCT
>Ga0272448_1007992_pt1 | contig 11103 bp, 5 predicted proteins | sample YNPCB0191_FD_202220 | JGI IMG/M metagenome (GOLD analysis project Ga0272448, IMG submission 202220) | Hot spring sediment microbial communities from Yellowstone National Park, WY, United States - YNP-CB-019-1 | ecosystem: Environmental > Aquatic > Thermal springs > Hot (42-90C) > Sediment... | reverse complement strand
ACTTCGTGAGAAATCCGAGAAAATCCTTCCAGGTATCGCTATTCGCAACCGCCTCAACGCCCTCAAGTAGGCGCTGGTAGGTCTGCCACACGTGTGCGTTCTTCTTTCCACCCTCGTTCGTTTGCGTGTTAGCGGGTGCACTAACACTTACATGCGTATCTGTTAGCATGTTTTTCACCTCAGGAAGGATGGTGAAAAACATGGAGGAAACGAAGTGCCGAGAAATGTTTATATTGGATGCAGGATTATTCTTAGATATTAACATAGGCGGTGAAGAATAATGAAATGCAACATTGTGATGTCAAAAGATATAGATAAGAAATATAAAGATTGGGCGGAGAAGATAATCAATAAACTTACAAACACTCTCCAAGACGAAAAAGGAAGAAAATTTGTTCTAAAAAAACCAATCAATACAATTTATATCCTGAATAGAAAAGATTATGAGTATACCAGCTTAGCATTATGCCATGGATGGAGAAGGGTAGAACCAAGTTTTGAGTCATATAAGGAGTATCTTTTATCTGCTAGTATGGATGATGTGAAACTGTTTTACTCAAAGCAACCTACAGTTATAAAGGAATTCACCCCTTCATTTTGGAGGAGAGGCTGGGATGGTAAGGAAAGAAGAATACTTGAGGATATTTCTATCGCACCTTATGAAGGGTATATTTTTCTGTGCCCAGATTTAATTCAAAAACGCGTCAATGAGTTATTGCCACGATTACATGAACTCAAAAACCAAGATATAGAGTTCTCTCTATTCAGAATAATATTACTTCATGAAATGGGTCATCAGTACTCCTATGGGAATTTGCCGTCAGACCAACTATCAATTCTGCAAGATAATGAGGACGGAAACATGAGTGAAGGCCTAGCTAATTGGTTTGCTTTTCAATTCTGTACAAGAGAAGAACGATGGATTCTTGCCGAGAGTACGGTTGATCAAAAACCGTGTTATAGGTACTATTATATTTTGAGATATGCAGATATATCACCATTATTAGATTCTCTAATTAACAGAACTATTGTCTACTCTGCACTTCAAGAATTTGCAAAGATTGTTGGTAGTCGTTTAATTTTGGGTGGTGGTATGATATCTGTAAGAGAAAGAGTCTATGGAACGATAATGGATTGGTCTGGAAAAGGTGGAAAAATACTTGCAGGAGAGTCTATACAACTCCTCGGTCCAATGATGAGTGGGTGCATCGTAACGCCAAAGATTGAGGTATTGTTTGGACGCTTCCCAAAAAATACACTCATAGTAACAAATGAAATAACAAGAATAGAGGACTATGGCAAACTGCCACCAAATATTATTATTTTGCCGAAAGACAAGGTGGATATTAGTGCGATTATTCGGAGTCACTGGAATGATAAAAGTGAAGAATGCCTAAAAGCGATTTTAGCCGACCTCGGACTAAGTGATAAATGGAGTGTATAAATGAAACTCGAGTATCACTAAATTTTCCATTTTTCTAAGGCTTTAACTAATGATACAGCCCTCGTTTTGACACTCACAAACAATATATAGAGAAATTGCTTATCCAAATAATATAGACGATGATGAGCGATATTGTTGGTAAGTTCAAGTCCATTTTTCAGTCATTGAATGAGGATCAGATTAAAGCAATTACAGCAGTAGATGGCCCGCTTCTTATTATTGCCGGTCCTGGCACGGGTAAAACTCTTACAATTGTGTTGAGAACATTATATCTACTAATTTCGGGTAAAGCTAAACCTGAAGAAATTATTCTGACAACTTTCACAGAAAAAGCTGCGTATGAATTAAGAGATAGGATAAGCCAGATTTCAAAAAAGCTAGGTTACAGAGAAGATATACATGCACTAAAAATGGGTACGATACATAATATTTGCAACAGTTTTATTATGAAATTTCTTTCACACACGCCCTTAAAAAAAGGATATACTATTTTAGATGATCTCACACAGGTGCTCTTTCTGTATGAAAATTTCGATGAAATAGTTCCTCAAAGTAATGGTAAGTATTTAACAAAATGGTCCTCAAAATGGGCAGCTATTGAAGAACTAATTCCATACTTGAATAAAATTACTGAAGAAATGATTGATGTGGCTGAGTTAGAGAAAAAATCCAATGTATTTTTGAACCAATTAGCCGTATGCTATAGAGCATACCAAAAGAAACTTTTTGAGAACAATTGCGTAGATTTCGCTCACTTACAAAAAATATTCTACGACCTATTAGAAAACAAAGAGATACTACCTAAAATAAAGGCAAATATCAAGTACATTATGGTAGATGAATATCAGGATACGAACTTTATTCAGGAGCAGATTCTTCTAAAACTTGCAAGTCCTGAGAATAACATCTGTGTTGTAGGCGATGAAGACCAATCTCTTTATAGATTTAGGGGTGCCACGGTTAGAAATATTCTCGAATTTCCGAACCACTTCCCTCAATGTCAGCAGGTAAAACTAACCATAAATTATAGATCACACAAAGAGATAATTGAAAAATGCAACAAATTTATCTCGTCAATTGAGTGGAAAAATTTCAGATATCCAAAAACAATTGCTCCAGATCCCGAAAGAGCACATCCAGATTATCCAGCTGTCTTCTCAATATGGGGTAAGAATGAGCAGGATGAGAGCGAACGATTTGTTCACTTGATAAAATTTTTGAAAGCCAATAAAGTAATTGAGGACTGGAGTGATATCGCACTTCTTCTTAGAAGTGTTAGTTCCGAGTATGCACGACATTACATCGAAGCATTGGAAAAGAATAATATTCCCTATTTCTGTCCGAGAGCAAAAAGATACTTCGAGAATGTTGAAGTGAAACTGCTTGTAGCTTGTTATGTAATTCTATTTGGTTTTTATAAGGAGCATCTGGAAGGGTACGAACATAAAAGATATATAGAACACGCAATAACAACACTCTATGAGAAATTGAGTAGTTCGTTACAAGATTACATACGAAGGAAAGTAAAACAGTTAGAAGATTTGAAGGATGGTTCTCTTGATTTAACCGTTCTGGATTATTTTTACCAAATTTTAGCTTACGAACCATATGCAACATTTTTAAAGGATAAAAACAAAGCATACAATCTTTCAATCTTTTCAAAGTTACTGTCAGTATTCCAAGAGTACTATGGTATCTCGCTTGTTACGGCAAAAAATAAAGATAAAATTAAATTCTATCTGTTTGGAAGCTTTTTGCGTTTTCTTCTAGAGGAAGGTATGGATGAGTATGAAGACCAATATAATCCTATTCCAAAAGGTTTTGTTCAGATTATGACCATCCATCAAGCCAAGGGCCTGGAATTTCCTGTAGTTGTTGTTGACTCTCTTCATAAAAAATTTGGAGGCCAAAGGCAAGTGGATAAGGACCTCTTACCATTCTCAAAGAGGGGAACATTCGAACCAGAGGATGAGATAACAAAGTTTGACAGATTAAGACATTACTATGTTGCATTTTCAAGAGCACAAAAATTGCTCGTGTTGACTACATCAGAAAAACCAAAGGATTGGTTTTCACCTATATGGGATTCTTTAGATCAATATCCTTATGTTGGACAGGACTCTTTAAAAGCCCAAAAGTTTAAATCGAAACCTCAATTTGTTCCCAAAAAGTCATTTTCTTTTTCACAAATAAATGTGTATGAAACCTGTCCTCAGCAATACTTATTTTACAAAGAGTACGGTTTTCAACCTTCTCGATCGGCACAGGTTCTATTTGGTTCATTGGTTCATTATACGATAGAGGATATACACAGGGCAATCCTCGAAAAGAAAGAGTTTACTACTGCTGATATCGAAAATTGGTTTGAACATAATTACAAAGCCCTGCTATTGAGTGGTTTAAGACCGATATCGAAAACACAAAAAGAGGTGGCACTGAAACAAGTCATAACTTACTTTCAACAAAACAAGGACTTCTTAGCACGAATCTGCGAAACTGAAGTTGATGTCTCGCTCGAAAAGGATGAGTATATCCTTGTGGGCAAGATCGACCTTTTACTAGGAGAGGGAGGAAAATTTGAAATCCTTGACTTCAAGACCCAGCCGAAACCAGAAAACGACGACCCAACAGTGGAGAGATATTTCAAGCAACTCTGTCTTTATGCGTATATACTGAAGGAAAGATATAAGAAACCAGTAGAAAAAATGTATCTCTACTGGACTGCTGAAGAAAAAAGAAAAGATGCGTTGATGGAGTTCGTTTATTCGGAAGAAGATATTAATAAGGTCGGTGCTTACTTTGATGATATGGTTCAGAGCATAAGAGCAGAAAACTATAAAATAATAAATCTGCCAGATACAGAAAAGGTATGCAAAGAGTGTGATTTCAGATTTTATTGTTCACAAAACGGCATAATAAAATTTAAACCAAAAACGCTTGATGAGGTGTAACCATGGCGAAGATAGATGTTAAAAAAACAGAGCTGGTATGGCTTGGAAAATACAATGAGAATGGAGAATTAAATCCAGTGGAAAAACCAGGGCCGTATCCGTTTCAGATTGTAGAAGTGATTAACAAGCCAAGGACAGGAGAAGAAGCACTGCAGCAAACCTTATTTGAGTACTATGAAGGCAAGGAAGGCGATACTTTTGAAGAGGGCTGGAGGAATAAACTTATCTGGGGCGATAATAAAGTTGTGATGTCTTCTCTGCTTGAAAAATTTGCTGGCAAAATAAAGCTGATATACATAGACCCGCCATTTGCAACTGGTGCTGATTTCAAGTTCAAAATTCAGATTGGTGAAGAAGCAGAAGAAATAACAAAAGAGCACTCAATAATTGAAGAAAAGGCGTACAGAGACACATGGGGGAATGGACTTGACTCATACCTTCAAATGATGTATGAACGCCTCGTTCTTATGAGAGAACTTCTCTCAGAGGACGGTTCTATTTATGTGCATCTTGACTGGCATGTTGGACATTATGTTAAAGTGATGATGGATGAGATTTTTGGGGAAAAGAATTTTAGGAATGAGATTCTTACAAGAAGAGGACAAACGAAGAACCTTCAGTATCAATTTGAGAATTTTAAAACGATGAATGTATTTAATGATTATATTTTATGGTACTCAAAAAACCCAGATTCTACATATAATCCACCTATGAGAAAAGCATTAGACTATCAGTTGGTTGGGAGATGGCAAAGTATGTGGAACAATGCTGACCGCCCAACAATGAGATATGAACTGTTGGGTGTAAATATAGATTCAGGTCAGTGGAAATGGTCTAAAGAAAGGGCATATGCGGCAGTTGAAAACTATAAGAAATATTTAAATGAAAGTAAAAAAACAGGAGAAAGTCTAGAAGAATATTGGATTCGCACTGGTAAATGTTTAGAATTCGTTTGGCGGTTTGGTGAGGGAAAACCGGTCTATTGGGTAGCGCCACAGGAAGAAACTATCTGCGATAATAACTGGTTTGATATTAAAGGATATGATTATTCTCAAGACTTCAAAACTCAGAAGTCTGAAGCCCTCCTCAAGCGCATCATCCTTGCCTCTTCCAACCCAGGCGACATCGTTGCTGACTTCTTCTGTGGCTCCGGAACTACATTGGCAGTTGCGGAGAAACTTGGCAGACGCTGGATTGGCTGTGATTTATCCAGGTATGCCATTCACATTACCAGGAAACGGCTTCTTAATATTGAGCACTCAAAGGATTTAATGGCTGAAGAGGAGAAAAAAGAATATGGCAAAAAAGCAATGCCATTTGAAATCTTGAACCTCGGGAAGTATGAAAGACAACTCTGGCAAGTAAAGACATTTACGGGCAAAGATGAAAAGCAAGCACTCTTTGAGTACCTTGCTTTTATCTTAAAACTATACGGTGCAGAGCCAGTTTCTGGTTTTACTCATATCCATGGAAGAAAAGGTAAGGCAATGGTGTATGTTGGTGCTGTCGATGCGCCAGTTACAATTCAGGAAATCGTTGATGCCATGAATGATTGTAAATCCCAGGGCCAAAAAGAGTTGCATATCCTGGGCTGGGAATGGGAAATGGGATTAAATGATGCAATTAGAGACATTGCGAAGAAAGAAAATATCGACTTAAAACTGAGAATCATTCCTAAAGATGTATTAGACCCAGAAGCAGTTAGAAAGGGAGATGTCCAATTTTTTGAACTAGCTCATTTCAAAGTGGATATAAGATGCGAAAATAATCAAGTTTATGTCGAACTTAAAGATTTTGTCATACCTCATACGGACCTCATTCCGAACGATGTTAAAGATTTAATTAAAAAATGGACTGACTGGATTGATTACTGGGCTGTGGACTTTGACTTTAAAAATGATACATTCAACAATGGCTGGGTTTCTTACCGAACAAAGAAAGACAGGACCTTAAATTTAAAGGCAACTCATACTTATAATAAACCTGGCAGATACAAGATATTCATAAAAATAATAGACATCTTCGGGATAGACACATCGCAAATCTATGAGGTAGAGGTGAAATAATATGGACAATACTGCACCAAAAACCTGGATTCAATACGATAAAACCCTTCCATATATTGAAAACAGAGACCCCGCAAAAAGGCCAACATCACATTTAGAGAAAGTCGGTGAAAATTCCTATAAAGTGGTAGAGGGTAGGAGACGAAGCAAAATGCTCCTTGTAAATAAATTAAGGGAGGCGGTTGATGAATGGCGGGATAAGGATTACCCAGATGTCACTAATACTACAAAAGAACTTTTATATTTTTGGTTTTTCAATGACCATAGGGTAAATAATGAACTGTTCAGATTTTGGTTTTGCCAGAGGGAAGCTATCGAAACACTCATCTATCTTTTTGAGGTTAAGAGGTATAATGATATAGTACCTGTGATAAAAGATTATGCAGAAGATTTTAGCAAAAGCCAGATTGTCAATACTGGTGTTGAAATTGTGGAGAGACCTGAAGGAGAAAGAGAACTAATCAGATATTTCCCAGAATCAAACCAAATAGGATCGCAAGACTTACCGGAGAAAGGCCTATTGAGATATGCTTTCAAAATGGCAACTGGTTCGGGCAAGACTCTCGCAATGGCTCTTATTATAGTGTGGTCATATTTTAACAGAATAAAGGAAAAAAACACTCGCTATCCAGATAATTTCTTGATTGTGGCGCCCAATGTTATCGTTTATGAGAGATTGAAAAAGGATTTTAAAAATAATGAAATATTTTACCGCTTCCCTTTGATTCCACATCCCTGGAAACCACATTGGGGAGGAATCAAAGTAACCCTAAGCAAAGAGGATAGTATCTGTTTATATCCTTCTGGAAATATAATTGTTACTAATATCCAGCAACTTTACGAATCAAGAAAAGTTGAGAATACAGCTGATAACATAATTGATGAAATTCTTGGAAGAAAACCACAAAAAGACCTTACAAAGTCACCTGAACTTTTAATTGATAAAATAAAAAAACTTGGCAATTTGATGGTGATTAATGACGAGGCACATCATGTCCACGATGAAGATTTAGCATGGCATAAAACCCTAATAAGCATCCATAAATCAATACCAAACGGATTAAATCTATGGCTAGATTTCTCTGCTACACCAAAAACACAGACTGGGACTTACTATCCATGGATTATTGTAGACTATCCTCTTGCACAGGCGGTTGAGGATAGAATTGTGAAAGCACCTCTTATTGTCCATACGGTCGACAAAAAAGACCCAAAAGTATATGAAGTAACTAAAGACAATGTTATCCAGAAGTATGGGGATTGGATTTCAGCGGCCTTGGAAAGATGGAAAAAACACTATGAAGTTTATACAAAAGTCGGGAAAAAACCTGTTTTATTTATCATGGCAGAAAAAAATGATTACGCAGATAAAATCGCTGAGTACATAAGGAAAACACAAGACTTGGGGCTAAACAACCCAGAGGAAGAAGTCTTGGTTATTCATGTGAAGACAACAAAAGATGCTGTCTCGGAAACAGAAATAAGAATCAGTGAGAAAGACTTACCAATATTAAGAGAACTGGTAAGTAAAATTGATGAGACAGATAACAAAGTGAAAATAATCGTAAGTAATTTGATGTTGAGGGAAGGCTGGGATGTCCAGAATGTAACTATTATATTAGGCTTAAGACCTTTTACTTCAAAAGCAGAAATTTTACCGGAACAAGCTGTGGGAAGAGGCCTAAGGTTAATGCGAGGAATCAGTGCAGAGCCCACCCAAACACTTGAGGTTATGGGTACAGAAGCTTTTGAAAACTTTGTCAGGGAACTAGAAATAGAAGGAGTGGGAATAAATACCGAAAAGACTCCACCACCACTGCCCGTAGTAATTGCTCCTGAAAAAGGAAGGATGATGTACGATATTGAAATTCCTACTCCTGAGTTAAGATTCCTAAGAAACTATAAGAATCTAGACCAACTTGACCCTCTCAAAATTCCACCTCTTTATACTCCTGATAAATTAAATGAGCGAAAAATTCAATTGAAAATGGAATTTCAGGTTACAGGGACTGAAGTTCACCGAGAGGAGATTGTACCTGTACCACCCACAGGAAGAGAACTATTGTCAGATATTACAAAAAGTGTTATGGGACGTGCAGGCCTTACTTGCGAGTTTACTGCGTTATACCCTGTGATTGAGAAGTATATCTTAGAAAGATGTTTTGGCACCACAATTAGCGATATAGAAGATAAACGATTAAGAGATAATTTAAGCGATATCACAGTTCAAGAGGAAATCGTGGCGTTCCTGGCAAAACAAATTGGTAATCTTTCTGTTGAAGAAAAAAAGTTTACAAAACCAATAGGAAGTTTGAAGCTTTCTTCTATTAACCCGTTTACATGGAGAAGAAAACATATCAGATGTAAGAAAACGATTTTTAGTTTCGTAGCGGTATATAACGATTTTGAGGCTGAGTTTGCCGAATTTCTGGATAACGCACCAGATATTGAAAAATTCTCAGCGTTCGGCGATAACTACTCAATCGATTATTTAAGTTCTAGAGGTCCTATACGATTTTATTACCCAGATTTTGTGGCAGTTCAAAATGTTGGCGGTAACCAAATTTTCTGGATTATAGAAACCAAAGGGAGAGAATATGAAGACACAGATAGAAAAGATGCTGCAATAAAAAAATGGTGTGAAGATCTCACGAAAAACAAAAAACAAACATGGAAATATCTCAAGGTGCTCCAAAAAGAATTCGAAAAAATCAAAGATAAATGCAACTCCTTTGAAGATTTGCTCCACAATTTATCTACATATACTGAAGAGATAGACAAAAACAAAGAGAATATAAGCCAAAGTTTTGAACAAACTGATAAAAATCCTCAAGAGAAAGAGTAAAATAAATTTACAGGCCCACAAGGAACTCACGCAAATTATATATTGCCCAAAGAGTTTATCGTAGTGTGAATATATTCGATTTCAAAAAACATAGTTTCGCTGAAAAGAATTGATAAAGACAACAGGAGAGATAGAAATGAATGTACGGGAAATAATTGATAATTTAAAAGGGTACGGACTAACTGAGGAAATGCCAGCAGATAGCGTTCCGAAACGAAAAGAAAACAAATACGGGGCAAAAATTTATGACACACACCCAAACTACTCTCCACAATACTATGAACACACCAACCGATACAATGAATACACGAACGACCAAGACCCAAGTGATTTTATCTGGATTCCCGATGGAAATGCAGAGCTTACATCAGTACTCCCTTCAACAGTTGTAAGTGAAATTGAGAATGAAATCAAAAAAGAAGGTATAGAAGTTCTTGCCTGGTATCGTTCTTTTCACTGGAATCCTACAGATAAGTGGGGTATATATATCCTTGATAGCGGAATCTACTACATCGCTCAAACTGTTTTCAATGGTGTTCCACAGATATCCCGCTACGGTCGACCTTATAACACACTTGATTTACTCTGTCAAAGCTTCCGTTTATTGTTTCTCCACGAATTTTTCCATTACATTACAGATATATCTGCAACCCTGATTGAATTGGGAGACAAATCCCCCCAGAAACGGTATGTTCCATATTTCAAGAATATATATCAGAATATATATCTCCATCCGACAACCCATGATGAACCTATCGAAGAAGCACTAGCTAATGCATATGCTTACAATAGATTTCAAGGTCGAGACATCAGGAACCGGATTCGGAACTTTATGAGAGGGCAACCTTCGGGATATTCAGCGTTTGAAGAGTATATTGGAAAGAATTTTAGGTATGGAACACGGAGATTAGGAAGTTGTATTGGCCAAGAGACTGCATTTCCTCGGGATGTTGCACCCTTAGAAGCACTGTTTGACTGTAATAAACAATATCTCTCTTTTGGAGATGTACCTATATATATTGTTCACACCATTGATAATCCCAAGTATCAAATAAGATTCGTCAAAAGTATTCCTCAATCTGCAATTATTGAATCTCCTAGGTTCAAAAAAGATTTTGAAAAACTCCCTGCAAATGTACAGAAACAATATCAAGACACTCTGAAGAAGCTTGAGATGAATGCAAGACATAGAGGGTTAAAATTTGAGCATATTAAAGGCTGTGACGCAGTATTTGCACTAAGAGTTGGTAGAGAATACAGACTCTCGCTACGACAACGACAAATTGATGGAAAGTGGGAGTTTCTTAGGATCGGGAAACATGATGATATTCTTCACAATCCTGGTGGGTGTTAATGATTCTATCGGACATAGGAAGAGAATATATGGATTATGAATTACCAGCATGTTGTGTTAACCCGAAACTTTGACGCTCACAATTCTTGCCCTAAAAAACGCAACCAGAAAAAGCGCTCATCATTCGCACATCGTTTCGTGTATTGTGCTACATTTTGTCAAAAAATCAACCGTAAACATTATTATCTCGTGATTGTTCGCAATATCCATGCGAGCGAGTATTGTCGTTTTTGTGGTCTTGGTGCTGACGCTAACGAGCATGTCCGCACTTACGGAACACATCGAAACACCGAAAGCCACGCATTCAACGATTGCAATTGACGGCAATAGCGGGTTCACGAGTGCAAACGGTGTAACTGGCGGTAGCGGAACGCAAACCGACCCGTATATTATCAGCAATTGGGAGATAGATGCGCAAGGCAGTGCGTACTGCATCAAGATAA
>Ga0272448_1007991_pt1 | contig 11103 bp, 7 predicted proteins | sample YNPCB0191_FD_202220 | JGI IMG/M metagenome (GOLD analysis project Ga0272448, IMG submission 202220) | Hot spring sediment microbial communities from Yellowstone National Park, WY, United States - YNP-CB-019-1 | ecosystem: Environmental > Aquatic > Thermal springs > Hot (42-90C) > Sediment... | reverse complement strand
AGGAAGGAAAGCGTCCCGATCTGCTCCTCTACGACAAGAAAACGTTCAACGAGGTCGCGAGGGAACTACCTGCGATGTTCGGGAATCTGGAGAAGGTAGCCGAAACAAGCTCCAAGGCGCTTACCGGCATCGTCCGACGTGCCAAGTGCGCTCTCGAAGTAGAGAATAGTCTCTGGGGCACCGGGAGGATGCCGGGGTTCGGCAAGCCTGTAGGACGCTACGTAAGGGGAAGGAACAAAGGGAGGATCAAGCCTGCCGGGGTGATACCAACCATAATTCTGAAGGAGGAGGACATTCCGCGTCTGAGGCAATGGGAGCGGGAGTACGGGGTGCCCATATACATAGTTCATCTGTCCTATGACCGCGCCTACTTCATTCGCTTCTCGGACGTGCTGAGGCATATCGAGTCTGGTGACATTGGAATAGAGACCCAGAAGTACAGCAACCCAGACGGGACAGCGGGAACACTAAAGCAGGTTGTCAAGGTACCATATATCCTTGCCCGGGAATTTGGCACGATAACAGGTCAATCACTCGCGCCAAGAACGTTTGTGGACAAGAACGGCAAGGTGATGACCTATGTCACATTCGAGGGCGGTTATATCCAGCTTTCTGAGGCGGTGCTAAGAGAATGGAAGACATAAACCGGCCGGATGCAATTGACACCATTTGCGATGCGGCCAGGAGTCTCCGAGTTCGATCCCTGAATCTGAAGGCCAAGCTTGCACGCTGGGCAGAGTTGCACGGATGGGATCTCCTTGCGCGGGAGACAGCCGAACTGCTCGCCCGGCAAGCGGTCCTCGATGCGGCAATACGCCAGACGGTACCCGGCCTGGAGGATTTGCGTTTCCCAACACCCTTGGATGAACTCGAGATCGATATACCGCCTGCGGTTGGAGACGCTCTTGCGGCAGCTATCCGGGCAAGAGGTGACGAGTTCAACTACTGGGGTAACCTGTACAGCCGTCTCATCCCTCAAGAGAAACGGCGTCACTTAGGCCAGTTCTGGACGAGCGAGCTTGTAGCCGAATGGATGGTTGCCTGGCTCCTTGCAGCCCGTCCAGCTAAGCTTGTGGACGTCGGCTGCGGCTCGGGTAGCTTTCTGCTCAAGGCACACGAACTGTCCCACAAGCGCGGTCTGAGCACGAGATTGCAGGGCCTTGACATCAGCCCACTGATGCTCAACATCGCACTCGCCAACCTGCTGAGCACGGGCAGGGCGGGGAAGACAGGCTTGCCAGAGCTTCAAGCATCGGATTTCCTGGTTTCTGGGCTGCCTCCCGGCATAGAGGCGGTCGTATGCAATCCACCCTACACGAGGCATCATAGCATACCATCGGATGTCAAGGATAGGCTCCAGGCTTGGCTCAGGAACGACCACGGTATGCATGTTTCGAGGCTGGCCACGCTCGCATCGTATTTCCTGCTGAGAATCGTCGCGGATATGGAAGACGGCGCTCGTGCGGCTGTGATCGTCCCGATGGAAGCGATCGACGCTCTGTATGGATTGGCGGCGAAACGGCTCATGCTTCGCTGCACAGCCTTGAACGCGATCATTCACTTTTCGCCCGAGATGAGCGCTTTCCAAAAGGTCGACGTCGGCGCCTGCATCCTCATGTTCACCAAAGGCTTCCAGAGTCGCAACCCGGTGCGTCTGCTCAGGCTGACATCACTGCCGACTACGGCCGAGTTGCTCTCGTGCATCCAGTGCGAGGCCGACAAGGAGTTACCTTTCGGGTATCTGGCGGTCCAGGAACAGGAAGCCCTCTCTGACACGCTCAAGTGGTTGGCCGTATCAAAACCGTACCACCGTCCGCACACGTGCGGCCGGAGCGGGCTCGCCGTTCGTCTCGGCTCAATCGCCAGTGTCGTCCGCGGCATAGCAACCGGAGCTAACGACTTCTTTCTTCTGCCGACGGCCGCCGTACAGAGGCTTTCGCTTCAGCAGCACGTTGTGCGGACGCTACACCGAAATCGTGAAGCGCAGGGGATTGCGCTTGACGAAGGCTTGTGGCAATCTCTGGCGGAGGCAGGCAAGCGGGTCTGGCTCCTTTATCTCGATGGCAGGTCCCGAATCGAGGACTTTCCTGCCCTGAGGTCTTACATCGGCTATGGAGAGTCGAAAGGCTACCATCTGAGGAGCCTCGTGCAGACACGGAAAAAATGGTATCTCATGGAGCAGCGCGAGGTTCCGCCCATTATTTTCACTCTGCTTACGAGGGGCAACCCGCGGTTCATCCTCAATACCGCCGGGGTTCGCCCTACCAACATGTTTCTGCTCATCTACCCGGCCCGCGACCTCGCCGAAGCCGGACTCACGCAGGTGCTCTGGGCGTTGCTCAATAGCGACTTCTGCATTTCCGGCCTTCACGCCGTAAGCCGAACCTACGGCGGCAACACGCTCAAAGTCGAACCTCGCGAGCTGGACAATCTGCCGGTCATCAATCCACTTGCACTCCCCCGAACGGACCGCGACGAACTTCAGCGTTGCGTCGCTCGCTACCTCCACGGCGGGGACCAAGCCACCTTCAAAGCGCAGGTCAACGAGATCGTACTGGAATTTGTCTCGCACGGTCAGCCTGCCAACTGGAGCAAAGCGGTCGGCGCGGCAAAGAGCACGCTCTGGGATTGAGTATGCCTGCTGGCTGGGTTTGCCCGGTGTCGTGCAACGATAGGAGTGTGTCATCGGACCGCACGACCTGGGTTGCGGGTTGTCCGGGCCATTGCTCGGTCCCCCGCATAGGCATCCATGACTTTCGCCGCGAAACGGAATCGCGTGCATTGGCTTGCGGATCTCGGTATCATCAGTGATCAAGCGCCGGTCAAACCGGAACGGACTGTGAACGATGAGCAGTTTTCTTCTTGAGATCGGGACAGAGGAGCTGCCGGCCAGCTACATCGAGCCGGCGATCAATACTCTGCGGGAACGAATCTGGAAACTTCTGGAAGATAGAGTCGAGCTCCCGACAACTGGCGGCAAAGCCGAGGCTTGGCGCAGGATCTTCGCAAGTGCCTGGACACCGAGGCGGCTGGTCATCTATGCCGAGAACTTACCGGAGGCGGGACGTGACAGGATAGATCGCTTGCGCGGGCCGCGCGTTTCGGCTGCCTTCAAAGATGGCAAGCCTACCAAGGCTGCCGAGGGCTTCGCTCGCTCGAAAGGTGTCCCAGTGGAGAGTCTCGAAATAGACGGTGACTACTGCTACGCGAAAGTCTCCGTCAAGACCCTGAGCACACGCGATCTCCTCGCCAGGTCGCTCCCCACTATCGTGGCGTCCCTGCCCTTCCCGAAGTCCATGCGCTGGGGAGCCGACATCACGTTCGCACGGCCGATCCGTTGGGTCGTTGCACTCCTCGACCGGGATGTCGTCGAGTTCGAGGTCGCCGGTGTCAAGAGCGGACGCACGACTCGCGGCCACCGCTTCCTCAAGCCCGACACGTTCGACCTCGAAAGAGCTGATTTTGACGCCTACAAGAAGCGGCTGCGCGAGCATTGCGTCCTCGTTGACCCCGATGAGCGCAGGGATTTGCTCCGGCGGCGTGTAAACGCGCTCATGGCTCCATACGGCGCGGAACTGGCCGACGAGGAGCTTCTGGAGGAGAACCTGAATCTCGTCGAATATCCGGGTGCCATCGAAGGCAGCTTCGACGAACGATTCCTATCCGTGCCGGAGCCGGTGATCGTGACAGCGATGAAGCACCATCAAAAATACTTCCCGGTTGTCTCGAACGCGAGGCTGCTTCCGAAGTTCGTAGCCGTCGCGGACCGGGAGAAGCTTGGCCAGACGGTCCGGGGTGGGCACGAACGAGTACTGCGGGCGAGGCTTGCGGATGCTGAGTTCTTCTGGAACGAGGACCGAAAAGTGCGGCTCGAGGAGCTCGTTCCCCGCCTGAGCACCATCGTCTACCAGGAGAAGCTCGGAACGTACCTTGAGCGGACGCAGCGGCTCCAGAGCCTCGCTGCTGCTATCGGGCGCATGATGGACTTGTCGGATGAGCAAATCGCTCTCGTGCAACGTGCCGCGCTCCTGTCGAAAGCCGACCTTCTGACGCTCATGGTGGGAGAGTTCCCCGAGCTTCAGGGCACGATGGGGTTCGAGTACGCCCGCGTCCAGGGCGAGCCGGAGGAAGTAGCCGTTGCGATCCGCGAGCATTACCTCCCGCGCGGAGCCGGCGACATCCTACCCGAGACGCCGATCGGCATAGCCCTGAGCATTGCCGACAAGCTCGATGCCATCGTCGGCTGCACGGCGGTCGGCTTCGCCCCGACCGGCTCCGAGGACCTCTACGGCCTCCGCCGCCATTCCAACGGCGTGATCCGTATCCTGCTCGAACGGAACTTGAGTCTGTCGCTACGCACGCTGATCGAGGAGGCGCGGAAGGTTTACCCCGTCTCCGTCGGCGCCAACGAGGAAATGGCCCGGCAGGTTTACAACTTCTTCGGCGAGCGACTGTATCACTTGCTGATTGACCGAGGCTTTCGATACGACATCATCAAAGGCGCACTCAAGTCCGGCTTTGACGATCTCGCCGATCTGGTCGCTCGCGTCCAGGTCCTGACCGAACTCTCCCGGAAGCCATTCTGGAACGACCTCGTGATCATCGTCGAGCGAACTCATAACATCACGAAAGGCAGCGAGGTAGACGGAGTCCCGGACCCCGCCCTCTTCCAAGCTCCGGAGGAGTCGGAGGTCTGGGGGCTGTACCTGATGAACCAGCGCTCGATCCGCCAACTTATTGACGAGCGCAACTACCGCGAGGCCTGCTCTGCGTACGCAAGAGCCTTCGCCGAGCCATTGCATCGCTTTTTCGACGAAGTCTTCGTCAATGTCGAGGATCCTCGAGTGAAGCTGAATCGGCTCCGACTCTTGCGAGCGATCAACCACCTGTTCTCCGCGAGGATCGCAGATCTCTCGGAGATCATCAGAGAGGACAAGGCAAATGGATAAAGTTGGGTTCGTCGTTGTAGGCCTGGGGATGGGATCGGCACGGGCACAGCAGATAGCCCAGATCCCCGACGCGAAGCTCGTCGGAGTTGCGGACCTGAATGCGGAGCGCGCCAAGTCAGTCGGAGAGAAGCTCGGCGTCCCGTACGTCACGGACTATCGGCAGTTCCTGACGAACAAGGACGTCCATGTTGTCATGGTGATGACGCCGAGCGGACTTCATGCCGAGGTCGGCGTCGAGGCCGCGCGTGCGGGCAAGCACGTGCTGACAACCAAGCCGATCGAGTCGTCCCTCGCCAGGGCCGACTGGCTCATTGATGAGTGCCGGAAGGCCGGCGTGATCCTTGCCTGCGACTTCGAGAGCCGCTTCGTGCCGGACAACGTTCGCATCAAGCGTGCCATCGAAACCGGCGAGTTCGGACGTCTCCTCCTCGGCGAAGCAAGGCTCAAGTGGTTCCGATCTCAGCAGTACTACGACGGCTGGCACGGCACCTGGCGCTACGACGGCGGCGGTTCGCTCATCAACCAGACCGTCCACTGGATTGACCTCCTGCAATGGTACATGGGACCGGTCGAGAGGGTCCTCGCCAAGGTAGCCGTCCTCAACCACAAGATAGAAACGGAGGACACGGGCCTTGCGATCCTCGAGTTCAGGAGCGGCGCACTCGGCACGATCCTCGGCACGACCACCTATCCGCCTAACTCCGGCGCGGAATACACTACCATCGAGATTCACGGCGACAGGGGGCTCGTCGTCTGCCGGGACGCGAAGATCCAGGCTTGGAAGGCCGATCCCGATACACCGTTCGAGTACAAGGGACCGAAGAACTCCATGGAAGACATGATCGAGGCCATTCGCCAGGGGCGGCCGCCGATGGTTGACGGGCCGGAAGCGAAGAAGTCACTCGAGATCGTCAAGGCCGCCTACCACTCCTCCTTTACCGGGCAGCCAGTCTCCCTCCCACTCAAGGTAGGCGAGGCTCAATACTTCTAACCCGCTCACGGGGGAGACGCACGGAGCACGTCCCCCCTCAGCCGGGAGGCCGACACAATTCGGCAGGTTCTTGAGGACGGCGAAGACGCCAAAAGAGCGTTTATCCCCGCTCCGTAGGTTTCGGGTATGACTTACTTACCCCAATCTCACAGGCCCTTCCGGTTCTGTAGTGGTCGCTCCGGTTGCCAGACGCATCCCAGCAAGGCGACGTAAAGAACGACGGCCCAACAGGATGAGCACGGAAGTGTGGGGCCAGGGGTTGCATCCCTGGCGCGCCAGCTGCCCTTCGGCTCTGTTCCCCTGTGTTCTCCTCGCCGTAGGTTCTCTGGTGGGCACAAGAAGCCTCATTTCTCCCACCCGCCACGGAACAGGAAGAACCAGGCTTTTGGCAGGTTTCCTCTCTCGCCCCGGCCCGCTTGCTCGCCAGACGCGAGGTTTATAGACTGGGCAGTCGGAAAGGCGACGGAATGAGCAAGCTGCTGATTGGCCTCGACATCGGCGGGACCAAGTCCGCCGCCGTGCTCGGCGATGCGTCGGGCAGGGTGATCGAGCGGTACGAGTTGCCGACGTCGACGCCCCGCGAGACGATCGCGCGGCTTTGCGATTTCATTCGTCGGCAGCTCGGCTCGCGACGGGCCTGTGCCTGCGGCATCTCCTGCGGGGGGCCGTTGTCGAGCCGTCGCGGCGTAATCCTCTCCCCGCCCAACCTGCCGGGCTGGGACGAGGTACCGGTCGTGAAGTGGGTCAGCGACTCGCTCGGCGTCCCGACCGTCCTGGAGAACGACGCGAACGCTGCCGCGCTCGCCGAGTGGCACTGGGGGCTCGATCGCAAGGTAGACGACCTCGTATACCTGACTTGCGGGACTGGACAGGGAGCTGGCATCATCCTCGGGGGCCGGCTCCATCGCGGCAGCGACGACCTCGCCGGCGAGATCGGGCACATCCGCCTGCTCCCGCTCGGCCCCGTCGGCTACCGCAAGGCCGGCAGCGTCGAGGGCCTCACAAGCGGGAGGGGCCTCGCTGCTCTCGCCCGGCTCAGACTCCAGGAACCGCATCCTCCGTCGCGCCTCGACTCCATTCCCTTGTCGGAGATTGACGGGAAGGTCGTCGGCAACGCAGCCATCGAAGGGGACCACTTCGCCCTCTCCGTCGTGCTGGAACTGGGCGATTACCTGGGGCAGGCTTGCGCCATATTGATTGACCTCCTGAACCCGCAGCGGATCAGCCTCGGGACAATGGCCATTCAACTCGGCCAGCCGCTCATCGAGCCGGTCCGTGCGGCTGCTCGGCGTGAGGCACTGCCCCGGGCTTTTGAAACTTGCCAGATCGACGTCGCGGCACTCGGAACACGCGTCCAGGACCTCGCAGCACTCGCCGTCGCCGACCTCGCGCACCGGGTCTGAGCGCACGCCAGTGTCCCCATCGCAGCCACTAACTTGCACACGAAAACAGCGCACCTATAATCTATGGGATTGCAGGACGGATGCCCGTAACAAATGGAGGAAGAGATGAGCGCCACGAAGGACGCCCCCGTTCGAGTAGGGATTGCCGGTCTTGGACGCAGCGGATGGTCAATCCATGCAAAGAACCTCGCAACGCTCGGAGAGAAGTTCAGGATCGCTGCCGTGACCGATCCCGACGCTGCGCGAATGCAGGAGGCAGCCGCACGGTTCCAGTGCCGGACATACAGCGATCTGGATGACCTACTCGGCGATCGTGAGGTCGAGCTTGTCACCGTTGCCACGCCGAGCCACCTCCACGCAGAGCACGCAATACGTGCCCTTCGGGCCGGGAAGAATGTGGTTTGCGAGAAGCCGATGGCGACAAGTGCCGCGGCTGCCGACGCGATGATCGAGGCCGCACGCAAAGCCGGCAGGCTACTCACCATCTTCCAGAACCGGCGCTACTCGCCGGATTTCATGAAAGTCCGCGAGATCATCCAGACGGGCAAGCTCGGGCGGATCGTGATGATCCGGATCGCTTGCCACGGCTTCGGGCGACGCTGGGACTGGCAGACGCTCAAGGAGTTCGGCGGCGGCTCGCTCAACAATACCGGTCCCCACTTCCTCGACCAGGCACTCCAGCTCTTCGGCGATGCGGAGCCGCAGGTGTTCTGTCACCTCGAGCGGACGCTCACCTCGGGCGACGCGGAAGACCACTGCAAGGTGATCCTTCACGCTCCCGGCTCGCCCATGATCGATCTCGAAATCACCAGTGCATGCGCCTACGGACAGGATACCTGGCTCGTGATGGGCACGAGCGGCGGCCTCACCGGCAACTATCGGACGCTGCGTTGGAAGTACGTGGACTTCTCGAAGCTCCCGCCCCGGCCAGTGGATCGGCGGCCCATGCCTGACCGCAGCTACAATTCCGAGCCGCTCCCCTGGCAGGAGGAGACCTGGGAGGTGCCGAACGATCTCGCCCCAGCGGAGGTACGCTACTATCTCGATCTCTACGAGACACTCCGCCACGGCGCCCCGCTCGTCGTCACCCCGGAGAGTATTCGGCGCCAGATCGCATTGCTCGAGAAGTGCCACCAGCTCTCGCCGGTCTAAGTAACGCACACTCACACTCGTTGCAAGCGCGATGAGCAAGAGGAGTCCACGCGACAGCACGTCCGCGGTTGTGTCCGATTTCGCCCTCGAGCAAGCATCCGAAAGCCGAAGCACGCGCTACGCGTCCGTCGCCTGAGGCTTCCGTTCCCGGCAACCTGTCTGGCCCTCGTAACACAAGCATCTTGCCTGGATCCGTGGCCGGCTGGAAGCGGGACCGAGCGATGGGCTATTCACCCCGTACTTACGGCACTGCGTCAGCTCAGCCAACTGCCAACCAGCTCTCAGCCCTGAACAATCCCAACGAGCGGGCGCAGGAAACGAGATCGCTTCACCGCGCGTTCGCCCAGCTCGCAATGACATGGAACCATACCCGGAGCGAGTGCTTACCGCGCCGAGCATGTACCGACCACGGTCTGTTGACTGACGGGAGGGTTTTTATATCATGGTTCGTGTGATAGGATAGGCGGAGAAGAGCGCCTGGTCCGAGAGACTTCCGAATGACGAGGTTTGCCCGATGCGGCTGACGATTCTCTCCCGCAAGGAAGAGCTTTACTCCACGCGGCGGCTGCGCGAGGCGGCGGCCCGGGCGGGCTGCGAGACCCGCGTGCTCGATATGCTCGGCTGCTGCCTGGTCGTGGGGAAAGACATGGGCATCCTATACCATGGCCGTCGGCTACCGGAGCAGGACGTGGTCATCGCCCGCGTCGGCCGCGTCTTCGTGGACTACGGAGTCTCGGTCGTCCGGCAATTCGAGTTGACGGGTGCAACGACGCTGCCGTGCTCGAACGGCATATCGTACGTGAAGGACAAGTTCCGTACGCTCCAGCACCTCGCCCAGCGCGGCCTCCCCGTGCCGACGACACTGATCGCCCGCTATCCGAAGAAGCTCGAGAAACTGCTCCGGCTGGTGGGCGGCACGCCGGTGGTGCTGAAGCTCCTCCAGGGTTCCCAGGGCATCGGCGTCATGCTGGCGGAGTCGGCGGAGGCGGCCGGCTCGGTACTCGACACGCTCTGGGGGCTCGGGCAGAACATCCTGATGCAGGAGTTTGTCGTCGAGTCCGGCGGCCGGGACTACCGCGCATTCGTCATCGGCGGGAAGGTACGTGCCTCGATGCTTCGCGAGGCCAGAGCGGGCGACTTCCGGGCGAACGTGCACTCGGGCGGCTCCGCGCGCGCCTGCTCCCTCGATCCGGCAGAAGAGGCACTGGCACTCAAGGCCGCGGCCGCTCTCGACCTGGAACTCTGCGCGGTGGATTTCCTCCGGACCTCCGACGGGCCGGCGATCATCGAGGTCAACTGCTCACCCGGCCTCCAGGCCATCGAGGCGGCCACGGGCGTTGATCTTGCCGCCCTCATCATCCAGCACGCTCTCAGCCTCCGTCGAGCCAGCGTCGCTTCCTCAAGTCGAACCTGATTGGCTTCCCCTTGACGTCCACGAGCAATTTGTCGCCCTCCTGGGACAACGCCTCGACCGAGAACCGTTTGCCGCCCGGCGCATAGGCCTCGAGAGACGCCGTCTTCCGATCGTACTCGAAAAGACCCGCCCGCGTGCCGACCCAGACGCTCGCATCCGTGAGGAGGACGGCCGTGGGACTCGGTGGCGTCTGCTTGAGGAGCCGGAAGCACTCGTAGAAGTCGACGAATGTCCTCTCCGGCACATTGAAGAGCACGACGAAGCCATCCTCGACACCGACCCAGCGGCGACCGGGCAGCCACGGGTCGAGCTTGATCCAGAGTATCTTCCGCTGCGGGTATTTCTGGGTGAACGCACGCCGTAGGATCTCGTCCTCGTCGCCGGCAACCTTCCGGATGAGGAAGGTGTCGAGCCGGAGGTTACGGTCTATTTCGCCGTCGTCCTGGTAATAGTCGTTCGTGAAGAAGATCCTCAGCGTATGTGTGCCCGGCCTGAGACGGCAGAGGAAGCGATAATCCTGCCAGGATGGGGCAACCTTGGTGATCCCGATTCTGGCGTCGGCGATGCGGAGCTCCATCTCTGGGTCCTCGCCGAGCGCTGGATCACCGCGCGCCCGGATCACGATCTCGTAGGTGGACTCCGCATCCGGCTTCGCGCCCGCCTCCGGAAGCCTGAAGTGAAGGTCAATCCAGCCGCCGCCGAGGAAGTCGAACTGGCGGATTGACTCGCCCGTGACCAGCCCCTCCATCGGATCGGCATACTCTGCGATCGGGTAGGCGCGGTCCGGACCAGGGATAACGCGCTGAGCATGAGCTTCGGGAAGGCCAGTCGCCAGGAACGCGAGCACCAGCAGACTCAGAGCGCAGGCCAGTCTTCCCGCGAGCTCCAGAGCGTGGCAACAAGCAAAGTGCAAAAACCAAAATGTATGTCGAAGGCGGGCACGACTGGGCGGCAGGGCGATGCGGTCTGTGACCGATGGGCGGTGACGAATCGTTCCCGATCGTTTCATTACACCCTCTCCATTCTACCAAGATCCCTCACGTTGTCCAACGCCAACGCTCTGCTGCCACCTTTTCCGCTCGTGGCGGCTGCCCCGGAAGCTGGAAGCCCTGTGCGACAGGCACGCGGGCGTTCTGGGGGATGCTGCTGGGCTATGGAGCAGCTTCGCATTCGGTTTTTGGCCTCTGGGAGGGC
>Ga0272448_1007990_pt1 | contig 11104 bp, 11 predicted proteins | sample YNPCB0191_FD_202220 | JGI IMG/M metagenome (GOLD analysis project Ga0272448, IMG submission 202220) | Hot spring sediment microbial communities from Yellowstone National Park, WY, United States - YNP-CB-019-1 | ecosystem: Environmental > Aquatic > Thermal springs > Hot (42-90C) > Sediment... | reverse complement strand
GTCTCGGTCAAGGTATGAGACGATAAGAAGCGCCGGAGAATGCGATTCACCATCTCGACAGTTTGATTCTGCAAGCGCAGAACGAAAATGCCCACCTGGGCTCCTTCAGTGCAGGCTGTGGCATGCATAGCCCGGCGCTTCCAGGAAGTCAGCCGATTCCGGGGAGATGTTCTCATCGGCACGAACAGACATTTCAAGATAAGGCCCCCGGCGTGGCCACCTTGTCTGCACCGGCAGACGATCAGCCAGAGGCTCACGAGGCGTGATTTCAATCGTCTGTTGGCTGTTTCTGGGGTTGCCTGCCATCCGGTCGTCCGTCGCCGGTCATCCGTCAACTGTTCAGATATAGAAAAGCTGGTTCACAAACTCGTCGGCGGTCAGTGTATTAAGAAGCGTACTCAGACGGTTTGTCACGTCGTAGGGGCTGCGACGGGACGCAACGATAATGCCGCAGTGCTTTTCACCAGCAGACAGATACTCCTCATGTAGTCGCTCAAAGTGAACGCGATTGTGTGTCACAATGCAGCGACCCAATGAAGCAGCACGAGCAAGCTGAGCCCCATCATCCTGGGCCAGCATTCCTTCATCGCGGGCGGTAGTTGTGTCAAAGCCGCGTGTTCGCAGGAGCGTTGCAATAAGCGCAGAAACGTCTTCGTCCAGATAAACTTGAGCGAAAAGCTTCATGAGGTGGCTGTTTTGCCCCGCACAGCAGGGTGGATGCGGTCTTCAGGAATACGGTTGATCTCGATATACTGGTTGATCTCTTCTTGGTGTTCGGCGTAGTAGCTGAGAGCATCAAAGACCTGGGCTACCGTGAGGTGTGGCAGATGCAGAGGTATTTCCTCAGGTGCAATGCCCATGCGCCACAGTTCGACAATGGCCCTGACCGGCGTTTTGCTGCCACGAATAACCGGCTCGCCGGCCAGTAGCTGGCTGTTACTGATCACATAGGGATGAGCGGTTGCGGTAATCATCTTCTTGTTGCTCCTTGAGCTGATACCATGATATGCTATGGCAAGTATAACATGGACACATCGGAAAGGCAACATAATCCTCCCGTCTTCAGGCATTTGGAGATAAGGGCCCCGGCGACTGCACGTCGCTGCTACAAATGTCTGTCCCGTCTTTGAGGCGCCGGTGACTGGAAGCTGCCCCTGGGCGGGCTTGCAGTCGGGCGGCCACTTCATCTGCACCGGCAGACGATCAGCCAGAGGCTCACAAGGCGCGATTTCAATCGTCTGTTGGCTGTTTCTGGGGGTTGCCTGCCATCCGGTCTTCCGTCGCCGATCATCCGTTAACCAAAAACCTACTATGACATCAGAAGATACAGCACCCGTTCTCTCCATTATCATCGTCAACTGGAACACGCGTGACCTCCTGGCCCAGTGCATCGAGTCTATCTACGCCCACCCGCCCGACGGTAGCTTCGACATCTGGGTGGTGGACAATGCCTCCGCCGATGGCAGCGCCGAGATGGTGCGCCAGCGCTTCCCTCAGGTGCACCTGATTGAGAACAGCGAGAACGTGGGTTTCGCCCGGGCGAATAACCAGGCAATCCGGGCGAGCAGCGGCAGGTATGTGCTGCTGCTGAATAGTGATACATGCGTTCTGTCTAGCATGCTAGACCACCTGCTCACCTTTGTGGCAACGCATCCACGGGTGGGAATCTGCGGTGCAGTGGCGCTTAACCCCGATGGTTCCTTGCAGGCAGGAGGCAACCGATTCCCAAGCTTGATCTCAGAGTTATCCCTGCTCCTGGGCAGAGAGTGTCCACGTTCTATTCCCACAGACAACCAACCGGCAGAAACCGATTGGGTAGGCGGGGCATGTCTTCTGGCTCGTCGGAGTATGATAGAGCAAATCGGACTTCTTGACGAGCAGTTCTTCATGTATTGCGAGGAGACAGACTGGTGCTGGCGAGCTAAGAAGGCTGGATGGGATATATTTCTCGTTCCGCAGGCGCGCTACATTCATTTAGGTGCACGAAGCACCATACGGGTTCGTTGGAGAATGTTAGCGCAGCTCTATGAGAGCAAAGGGCTGCTGTTGAGGAAGCATAGAGGGATGGTCAGTAGTCACGTATATCGAATACTGTCGCGAATCGTGTTTCAGATGAAGATTCTAAGATCAGGATCATAGAGCATCATGCGCATTCTCATTGATGCCAAGTTCCTCACTCACCCCCAAGTTGGTGGGTTCAAGACGTATGTGGAGTGCCTGGTCAACGCACTTCAGAAGGTTCGAGGATCTGATGAGTACATCCTGTGTGTTGACAGGGCAGACCATAACAGGATTAGCCACCTTCAAGGAGAGGGTTTCAAAGTTGTTATAAACCATAGTCGCGTGCCGGTAATCCGCGAAGTGATCCGTGAGCAGTATAACTTCGCGCGAATAGCTCACGCAGAATCCCCTGACATCGTGCATTTTACATGCAATACCGGATCTCTCAACTTGCGCCGTCCCTACGTTCTCACATTGCATGATGTCTTGGCACTAAACAATCCCTATTTCCGGTTCGAGCGTCCACTCAGACGGTCCATTTGGGCGTATATTCAGGCTCTTTATCAATCTATAGTAATTCCTCGAGTTGTCTACAAGGCAGCGTGCATAATCACCGTGTCGGAATACCAGAAAAAGCTGATCGCAAATAGATTGTGCGTTTCACCCGACCACATTCATGTTGTCTATGAGGCTGCTAGTGAGGCATTCCGTCGCTTTTCAGATGACGAAGAGCACCAATGGAACGATATTCTGCATGCTAAGTACGGTATTACCAAAGGCTATGTCTTGGCCGTTGGGTCAAAGCCAGAGAAAAACATACCTGGCTTGCTCAGAGCCTACGCTGTTGTGCATGCCCGGTGTGAAGACACGCCGTTGCTGATGCTAATTGTCCCCCATAGGGCTGCCTGGAGGAGTATTGAGAGTCTTACTGAGAAGTTGGGTATAGGTGGATGCGTAGCCATGCTATCAGGCATACCGAGCAGCGATCTTGTCGGTCTTTACAACCTTGCCCAACTTTTCGTCTTTCCGTCTTTGCATGAAGGCTTTGGTCTGCCTCCTCTAGAAGCAATGGCGTGTGGAACGCCTGTTGTGGCGGCGAATTCGTCATCCTTGCCGGAGGTTGTCGGCGATGCTGCTCTCCTGGTGGATCCATACGATGTAGGCGACATCGCTAAAGGCATTCTCAACGTGCTCACACGGCCAGATTTACGCTATGCTCTGGTGCAAAAGGGTTTCGACCGGGTCAAGCAGTTCTCATGGGACATCACAGCAAAGCGAACCGTGGAAGTGTATCATGAAGCGATCTCAAACATTGGCTAATATTGGGGATACCGCCCATGGTTCCCTCCATGTCTGAAGTGGAGCACCCTGTGAGCGGTGAGCAGAGCCGGCCATTGCGCATCGTCCTGGTGGTGGATTGGGCCAACCCTGGGCGCTGGCTGTGGGATTACCTGCCAGCCACCCAAGACCAGGTGCGTACTGTGTGGATGCGGGCGCCACGTGACCGGTTCCCTGGCTGGGGCAAGGTGCTTGGGTACTACCCTGCCTACATTTACCACGCCTGGCGGGCAGCCCGTGAAGCCGCTGAGCAAAAACCACGAGCTATACGTCAGGTCACTGGCGCTTCTGCGTGAGATGTTGGCTACGGTTCCTGCATCCGCTATCTCATAAAACAGGGGGATCGCTCTGACTATTCGCAAAGCGTACACCGATCAAGCGCAGGTGGATGAGTACGATTTCCGCCATTTTGGCGGGGTTGGTGGCCAATACGTCTTGCAGAGGGATCGCAGCATCATCGAAAGTATGCTGGATGGAGAGCGTGGGGTGCTGCTGGATGTGCCATGTGGAACGGGCATCTATTCTGCGCTGTTCAATGCACACGGATGGCAGGTTGTCGCAGCGGACGCATCCCCGGCCATGCTGCTGAAGACCACCACAAGGGACGAACGGCTATTGCTTACTCGATGTGACATCAATGCTTTACCGTTTGAAAGCAGTTCTTTCGACGCAATCCTGACCATCCGTCTTTTTCAACATTTGCCAAAAGCGGAAACTGCTAGAGTTCTGCACGAGCTGCGACGCGTGCTCGGGCCTCACGGCCGGTTGATCTTCGATACATTCCGGTGGACGCCAAGATCATTTCTGCGCCGAAAGGGCGAGATGTACGTGTTTTCCCATGTGGAAGTGCAGCAGATGGTGGAGCAGGCGGGTCTACATGTGACTCAGATCAGGACAGCTTATCTCTTCTCACCGCTTGCCTATCGTAAGCTGCCTATGCACATCCTGCACAGTTTAGACCTGATCGAGCGTATAGTTCCTGCAAGGTGGCTCTTGCGTACATTCTGGGCATGTACAAAGAAATGAACCTCCTTCTCCTCACCCAAATCGTCCCATACCCGCCTGATGCCGGGCCGAAGGTGAAGACATATCACGTCCTACGCTATCTGGCCAAGCGGGGGCATCGCGTGACGCTGGTGTCCTTCGTGCGCAGCCACGAGCAGGAACACGTGGAGGCGCTCAGGCCGCTCTGCGCCGCCATCCACACCGTGCCCATGCGCCGCTCACGCCTGGCCGATGCCAAAGCATACCTGCAGAGCCTGCCCTCCGGCCTGCCCTTCCTCGTCGCCCGCGATGCCCTGCCCCAGATGCACGCCCTGGTGCGCAGGCTCAGCGCGGAGCAGCCCTTCGACATCATCCACGCCGACCAGCTCACCATGGGCCAGTTTGCTCTCAGCGCGGCGAGCGGCAAGCGGGTCTTCGATGCCCACAACGCCGTATGGACGATCGTCGAGCGGGGGCGGCAGACCGCGGCCTGGCCGGCACGTCCGCTGCTGGCGCTGGAGGCGCGGCGGCTGAAGGCATATGAGGGCAACCTCTGCCGGCAGATGGACGCCGTCCTTGCCGTCAGCGAGGTAGACAGGCGAGCACTGATCGAGGCCGGAGCACCGGCTGGCAAGATCACCGTCATTCCCATCGCCGTAGACTGCACAGCCCTGTCGCCGGTCGTCCGTCGCCCGTCGCCTGTCAACATTCTCATCGTCGGCACGCTCTTCTATCCGCCCAACGCCGACGGCGTACGCTGGTTTCTGCACCAGGTCTTTCCGTTGGTCAAAGCCCAGATGCACGAGGCCACCCTGACCATCGTCGGCCCCCGCCCACCCAAAGACATTGCGCAGTTCGCCATCGCTGATCCGCAATCTGTTACCGTCACCGGTTACGTTCCCGACCTCCAGCCCTACCTGGAGCAGGCAGCCGTGATGGTGGTACCGGTGCGGGCGGCCAGCGGCATGCGCGTGCGCATCCTGGAGGCGTTGGCACGCGGCATTCCGGTGGTGACAACGACAACCGGCGTCGAAGGTATTGCCGCCGTGCACGACCGCCACCTCCTGGTGGCCGACGAGCCGGCCGAGTTTGCCCGTCAGGTGGTACGCGTGCTACATCAGCCCGAGCTGGCGGCGCGCCTGGTGGCCAACGGCCGTCGCCTGGTAGAGGAGAGATACGACTGGCAGGTGGTGCTGCCCAGGCTGGAGACGGTGTACCATCTGGTCAATGGAGCATAGCTGAGTGAGCAGCGACTCGCAAGGATCTGCTTATACGAGGTGTAGCGCTAAAGTTCACAGCTACCCTGATGGTGTGCAAAGTCGCAAGCCGGCCACGGATGAAAGCGCGGATAGCACAGAGGCATGGATTCGCGTGCGCACAGCATCCGTGCTTCCGAACCATCCGTGCCCGAAATCCGTGGACAGCTTGACGACCGGACGCCTTGTGCCCTGGCACCTTCTCGCCGTCATCACACTTGCCACGCTGCTGCGAATAGCCGTTGCCATCTATCTCGGCGATGTCGCCAACCCGGTGTCTGGAGCAAACGACCAGTATTCCTACGATGCTCTGGCGCAGCGAGTGGCAGGTGGATACGGCTTCAGCTTCCCGACAGCCTGGTATCCGTTCACCGCCGCCGACGAGCCGACGGCCCACTGGTCATACCTCTACACCCTCTATCTGGCCGCCGTCTATCTGCTGGTCGGCCATCATCCCCTGGTCGCCCGCATCATCCAGACACTGCTGTCGGCGATCGGCATCTGGCTGACCTATCGCATCGGGGCGCGGCTGTTCGGCGAACGGGCCGGCCTGGCCGCCGCTGCCCTCGCTGCCGGCTACGCCTACCTGATCTTCTTCGCCGCCGCGCTGATGACACAAACATTCTACATCATCGCCTTGCTGGCGGCCATCAACACTGCGCTCGACCTGGCCGAGCGGCCGTCGTGGCGAGGCTGGCTCTTGCTCGGCCTGGCACTTGGGATTGGTGCCCTCATGCGCCAGACGCTTCTGCTCTTTGCACCATTGCTGCTGGCCTGGCTGTGGCTGAAGCGACCGAGAACGGAGGGCAGAGGACGGTCCCCGGTCCTCGGTCATCCGTCGTCGGTCATCGGTCTTCTGCTCACCTTGACCGTCATTGCCCTGTTTATCCTGCCGTTCACCGTCTACAACTATGTCACGTTCCACGATTTCCTGCTCCTCAACTCCAACGGCGGCTACTGGATGTACTCATCCAATCATCCCAACCAGGGCACCCACTTCGATGGTACCTATGCTGCGCCGCTGCCCGACAACCTGCGTGGCCTGCCTGAGCCGGCACTCGACCGTGCTCTCTACCGGCAGGGCATCCGGTTCATTCTTGATGATCCCAAGCGTTTCCTGCTGCTGAGCCTCAGCAGGCTGGACGACTACTTTTGGATTCTGCCGTCGGCGAACTCGTCGCTGGCCAGCAACCTGGGGCGCATGCTCTCGTATCCTCTTTATCTGCCGTTCATGCTCTTCGGCCTATACCTGTCGCGCCACAACTGGCGGCAGTGTCTTCCTATATATCTGTACATCTTGTTCGAAGGAGCGCTGTGCATCTTCACCTGGGCCGGGCCGCGCTACCGCCTGCCCAGCGACGCCCTGCTGATGGTCTTTGCCGGATTGGCGGTGATGACCGCTGTCCACAGATTGCAGGCACGGATAACATGGAGTGCACGGATTCGTCCCCGGAGCAGTCAAGCGTAGGCATTCGAGGTAACTGTTCACGGTTAGGGTAAGGGAAGTTGGAAAGCGGAGCGAGCTGGCCACTTGCCGGCGGCGTTCTCCATACCCTCCCGCAGGTTTGGGTAACCTGCGGGAGGGTATAGGCGCATGCCGATGCACCTGCTTCCTAGAATAGCTGGAGATGCGTCCCAGCCTCGAACGTTGTGCAATCTCGTTGATGACGCGCATAGGCAATCCGTGTCTTTGTGCTATCCGTGTTCTGAATCCATGGCCAGCATCCGCGCCCGAAATCCGTGAACAGTCCTATGGTCTGTTTTCCCGCATCACGTAGGAGGCTCATTACATGGCTAACGTCACCCTTAATCCTCCCCTGGTTACTACCGACCTTTCGCAATCCAGGCCCCGTGCCCCCGATTGGCGTACCCAGGAGCGTCTCATCATCGCCGGCCTGCTGGTCATAGACATGATAACCCTGGCCGTCGCCTTCTTGCTGGCGCTGGCCGCGCGCTTCAACAATCCCTGGCTGCCCTACTTCGGCGAGTTCGCTCTGTCCACCTACACACGACTGATTCTGTGGGGCATACCTCTCTACATGCTCATCTTTGCCATTCATCGCCTCTACGATCCCCACACCCTGTTCTGCGGCACCAGCGAGTATGCTCGCGTTGGCAACGCCTGCACCTTTGGCATCGTTGCCGTTATCGTTCTCGGCTTCTTCGAGCGCAATCCATCCTACGAGGTCTCCCGTGGCTGGCTGGTCGCTGCCTGGCTGTTGAGTATCCTGGCCGTCGGTGGGGGGCGCTTTGTCTTTCGCCGCATCGTCCATCACTTGCGCTGGAAGGGACTCCTGCTGGCACGAGCCGTCGTCCTGGGCACAAACGAAGAGGCCAAGGCTGTCGCCGAGCAGTTACGCTCTAATCCCGGTGGCGGATTGCAGCTTATTGGTTTCGTCGGTGACCACTACGAGCCGGGCACCCATGTACTCGATGGGTTGCGTGTTCTGGGGAGCACGGCCGATCTATCCCACCTGGTCCGCGACCATGATATTCACGAAGTCATTGTCGCGCCCACGTCGGTCACCCGTGAGCACCTCCTAGACGTCCATCGAACACTGAGCAACTTCCCGCATGTTCATCTGCGGCTATCCTCTGGTCTCTACGAAATCCTGACCACCGGCGTTGAAATCTACGATGTGGGCAACGTGCCGCTGATCAGCCTGAACCGCCTGCGTTTGAGCCAGTTCGAGGCTGTGCTCAAGAGCTGCCTGGACTACGGCCTGGCCATTCCCGGTATCATCATCGTCTCCCCGCTGCTGCTGCTCATCGCTATCTTGGTCAGGTGTTCCTCACCCGGCCCCATTATCTATCACCGGCGCGTGTTGGGGGTGGGGGGCAAGCCGTTCGGCGCCTACAAGTTCCGCACCATGGTTGTCAATGCCGATCGGGTGCTGGCCGACATGTTAGAGAAAGATCCCGAGCTGCGACGGGAGTACGAAAGCGGGCAGAAGCTGAAGAACGACCCGCGCGTGACGCGCCTCGGCCGCTTCCTGCGCCGCTACAGTCTGGACGAGTTGCCCCAGGTGTTCAACGTGCTCAAAGGTGAGATGAGCCTGGTTGGCCCGCGCATGATCTCGCCCGAGGAAGCGGCGCGCTATGGCAAGTGGAGCATGAACCTGCTGACCGTCAAGCCAGGCATCACCGGTCCCTGGCAGGTCATGGGGCGCAATGACCTGCCCTACGACGAGCGCGTGCGTCTCTCCATGCAGTATATTCGCAACTATTCCATCTGGACCGACATCAAGCTTCTTTACCAGACCTTCATGGTCGTCATCAAAGGCAAGGGAGCATACTGAGTGTTGGAACATTGGAACGTTTCAACGTTTGAACGTTCCAACGTTCCACTTCCTAGGAGCGAAGAATGGAACTTAAGCAGTACGTCTCAATCGTCTGGAAATGGTTGTGGCTGATTGTCCTGGCAACTGCCGTGGCCGCCGCATCCAGCTACATGGCCAGCCAATCGGCGGTACGCATCTACCGCACCACCACCACGCTGATGGTCGGCCAGACAATCCAAAACCCAAACCCCGACACCGGCCAGATGTATACCAGCCAGCAACTGGCCTCCACCTATGTGCAGATGGTCGGACGCGAGCCCGTTCTGCAGGCGGTTGTCGACACCCTCAAGCTGCCCATCTCCTGGGAGACGCTGAAAACACAGGTCTCGGCCGGCCCCATCGCCGGCACGCAGCTTATCGAGATCCGGGTGGTCGACACCAACCCTCAACGGGCCAAGGTGCTGGCCGATGAGATTGCCCACCAGCTCATCCTCCAGAGCCCGACGCCCTCTGGCGCACAGGAAGATCAGCGCCGCCAGTTCATCAACAGCCAGCTTGCCGACCTGGAGAAACAGATAGACCAGGCGAAGAGCGACATCGAGGAGCTGCAGAAGTCCATCGCCAATGAGGTCAGCGCCCGCCGCATCCAGGACATTCAGAACCAAATAGCCGCCAGGCAAACACAGCTCAATATATGGCAGACCAACTACTCTAGCCTGCTGACCGTGGCCAAGGGCGGTGCCAACTACCTGAGCGTCTTCGAGCCGGCCAGCGTCCCCACCACGCCCATCAGCCCCAAGACTGAGCTAAACATGCTCCTCGCCGCCAGCATTGGCCTGCTGCTGGCAGTGGGCGCCGCCTTCCTCATGGAGTATATGGACGACACAATCAAAGATCCCGACGACGTGCAGCGTGTGCTTAAGACATCTGCTCTTGGCGTCATTGCCCGTATCCATCCCATCATCCACTCCGGCGATGCCGTCATCGCGGCCACACATCCCAAGGCGTCAATCTCCGAAGCCTACCGGGTGTTAAGGACCAACATCCAGTTTGCTGCTCTGGGCAACCCGGCCACCAGTCTCCTCATTACATCTGCCGGCCCCCAAGAGGGCAAGACGACAACGGTGGCCAACCTCGGCGTGACCATCGCTCAGGCCGGCAAACGCACCCTACTGGTGGATACTGATCTGCGCCGGCCAAGCCTGCACAAGCTGTTTTCTGTGCCAAACAAGCACGGTCTGACCAATCTTCTGCTGGTCGAGCAGCCAGACGTGGCCGCTGTTGCCCAGCCCACCGCTGTGCCCAACCTCTTTGTGCTGCCCTCCGGCCCCCAGCCGCCTAATCCCGCCGAGCTGCTGGCGTCGAAGCGCATGGATGCCCTGATCAGCCTGTGCAAAGAGCACTTCGAGGCTATCCTTTACGATAGCCCGCCTGTCCTGGCCGTAGCCGATGCCAGTATCCTGGCTGCGAAGATCCACGAGGTGGTGCTGGTGGTGGATGCCGGGCGCACCCGCAGCGACGTTGCCCGCCGGGCCAAGGAAACATTGGACAACTCAGGGGCAAAGTTCCTCGGTGTCGCGCTCAACCGCCTCAGCCTGCGGCGCTCCGGCTACGGCTACTACTACTATTATTACTACTATTACTCGTCAGACGGAGACCAGCGCAAGCGCAAGAAGCCGCAGAAGGGCTTTGCCGCCTGGCTACGCCGCACCCGACGGCACATCATGGGGCCCAGCAGTACCAGAGCCGACAACAACGGCCACGAACAGGTGGAGGTGGAGACCATCGAATCGCCGGTGGTTGACGAGTGAGTATGAGCACACGGATGTCAGACGCGACTGTTGATCTTGGCACAGCGTTGAGGACGTCGGTGCAACGCTGCATGGAAGGGCATGTAGATCGCGAAGGACATTGCACCGCGATTGGATCGCGAAAGGAGTAAGGAGATGCTATCAATGGCCGGTTTTTCAGAGAACGGATCCCGAACCCGGTTGCAGGAGCGTAGCGCCGCCACGCCGTACGGGCATAGCGTCGCCATGCTCCTACTGGCGGCTCTGCTCATCGTTGTTGCCGCGCTGACCCTGGCCCTGCCGCTGCCTGTTTTCTCCAGCCAGGCGCTGCCCGATGCATCCGAGCGCGGCACCACCAACGTGGACGAGCCTGGCGGCGCCGCACCCCTGCTCGACGCGGCAGGTTCGGTGACCATTCCCCTATGCATCTCGGTAGCCTACCAGGGGCATGGCG
>Ga0272448_1007988_pt1 | contig 11104 bp, 5 predicted proteins | sample YNPCB0191_FD_202220 | JGI IMG/M metagenome (GOLD analysis project Ga0272448, IMG submission 202220) | Hot spring sediment microbial communities from Yellowstone National Park, WY, United States - YNP-CB-019-1 | ecosystem: Environmental > Aquatic > Thermal springs > Hot (42-90C) > Sediment... | reverse complement strand
TGTTTACCTGTAGGAAGGAGTTGTTAAAAGGGGAGAAGAAGAGACAGGATTTATCATGGAAGTAGAAGAAGGCAGACAAACAGAAGCACAATAGGGAAAAGAGAAGGAGAAGTTGGGAAATTTACGTTATTTTCCACTCTGTGACTGGATGGGAAGCAGATATATTTATATTACAAACAGCGAGAAAACGTGGAGATGGGAAGTGATAAACTTTATCTGTCAGACCAGGAAGATGTCGGGGGTATTTTTTTATTGTTTTTCTGGCACTGTATTTATACTTCATGATTCACAGGATATTAAAAGAGTTTCAGTTAAAGAACTTTTGTTTGAACTATCAAAAGTTTATTTGGTTTACTCCAGAGATGGGAAAAAAGATTAACAGAAATACCAAAAAAGTTGAAGTACTGACAGAAAAACTCAAACTGGACTTATTCCCTAAAGATTTGAGGAGTTAGAGTTGGTAAAGGGGGATTTCAAAATCCACCCTATCCCTGTTTACCAAAGAACCTCCTATTTTCCCTGGACTGCTTTCTTGCAAAGAGGGAGTTGAAAAACCGGATAAAAACAACAAAAATTGACGAGGAAACAAAATTCAACAAACAATGTGCCTTTATCTTCTCCCTTATTTTGTGCTTGACAAACTGGGTGTCAGGACGATAAAAGAGAGCGAGCCAAAAAAGGAAAGGGAATGGGAGGATTGCCTGAAAAAGACAGGTGCCTGGGATAAGGTATATTTATGGAAGAGTTAGACCGGTAAAACGTGAAGTTTTTCACTTTGCAGCTAAAATTTTCAAAAATATGCAGGCAGTATTATAATCTGGGTGCGGTATTTTCAAAAACTTCTTACATTTGAATACTACCAGAGAGGAGGTAAATGATGGCAGGCAGAAAAAGTCTTTTCATACTTCTTGCGGTGGTGACAATTTCCACCGGTCTTGCGGCTGAATCTATTCTTCCTCAGATTGGTATCCCTTTTATGACCAAGCCGCCTGTACTGGATGGAAAAATTGAAGAAGAGGAATGGTCAGAGGCTGCCAGGATGATTGGTTTTGTCAGCCAGCATAATTTAGAACTCACACCACGGGAAGGAATTTTCTGGGTAGGGGCTGACAGAGGAAATTTGTACATTGCCATTAAGAGTCAGGTGGCACCTGATGGACAGCTTCTTACCAGGGCAGTAGCCGATGGAGACAGGGATATAGTAGCTGCTGTGTATGATGACAGCATAGAACTGGTAATTCATCCTCACCTGGGAAAAACTTCCGGGGATAGAAGGTACTTTCACCTTATCTGTAATGCCCGGGTAGCCATGTATGACAGAAGTTTTGATGAAAGCAATCAGCAAAACCCGGTCAACACTGCCTGGAGACTAAAAAACTGGATTTTCACCAGCAGCATCATTGACAATTTCTGGCATGTGGAAATAAGTATTCCTTTTACAGAAATCGGTGCCCTGCCTGAAGATTTAAACCATCCCTGGGGATTAAGGGTCTGCCGGAACTGGCAACGGGGCTGGGACCAGAGCCGCTGGGAAAATGCTACCAGTGCTTATGAGGATGTACCGACCATGCCCAGGGTTTCCTTTAATGATAAGTTTCCGGTTGTCCAGGTAAAAAAACTGGAAGAAGCAGGAAAACCTGACATTGAAGTTACAGTTTCCGCCAGGCAGTCATTACCGGTAAAGGTTTTTATTTCTGATGCCTGGAGTCATAACCCACCAGCAGAGAAAACCTGGGAAAAAACTATTCTGGCTGATCAGAAAGAAACTTTTGTTTTGCAACCGCCTCATGGTGGACCCGAAGGTAGCCACCGTACCCTCATTCGGGTAAGTTCTCCTGATGAGAAGGAGATTTACTACCTGCGGGAATTTCGCTGGAGGCTGGAAAAACCAGAAGATTGCTGGACACTGGCTAAGGAGGAGAAAAAAGCTGTCGCGTTCCATTACAAGATTTATCCCACCTATAACATGATGAAAGTAAAGGTTGATATCGGTACCCTGGCTACCAGAGAGAAGGTAACCGGAGTAAATCTAACTTTAAGAAAACAGGGAACAGACAAGGCTATCTTCTCCCGGGCTTTGGTGTTTCAGGGGACACAGGCTGAACTGGTAACTGCAATACCTCCCCTGCAGGAAGGTAACTATGAAATCGTTGTTTCCCTGCAGGGAGAAAAGGGTATTCCTGAAGAGCCGATTATTGGTTTATATGAAAGGAAAGTTTTTCCCTGGGAAAACAACAAACTGGGTTTATCAGAAAGGGTTATACCACCTTTTACTCCCATAGAAATTAAAGGGAAAAGTTTGTTTACGGTGCTGCGTGAGCACCGGCTTAATGAAGCAGGGCTCTGGGACCAGGCAATAAGTCTGGGAAGACCTTTACTGGCTGGTCCTATGAAATGGAAAGTTACAGTGGCTGGACAGGAAGTGCAGGTAAGCACTGGAAAATTTTCTATTCTGAGTCATAAACCCTGGCAGGTGGTTACTGCTGGTTCTTTTTCTGCCGGAGAAGTCCAGGCTCAGGTGAAAACCGAATGGGACTATGATGGTATGGCGAAAATCACCCTTTCCCTGAAACCATCTCCTGGTAAGGAAATAGACGGGTTGAGCCTGGAAATTCCTCTACAAAACTCTGAGGTACCATACATGCATGCCTGCGGGGATGGTTTAAGACATAACTTTGCAGGAAAAACTCCCCAGGGCCAGGGTCTCATCTGGAACTCTAACCAGGCAAACAAGATTGATATCGTTGGCCCTTTCTATCCTTACGTGTGGCTGGGTGGTGGGGAAAGAGGACTGGCATGGTTTGCGGATAGCGACCTGGACTGGAGTCTGGATGAGAAAAAACCAGCTTTGGAACTGATAAGAAACGGAGAAACTCTGATTCTTAAAGTAAACTTTGTCACCAGGCAAACTAAACTGGACAGGCAGCGCAATATTGTATTTGGTCTTCAGGCTACACCGGTCAAACCCATGCCGGAAAATCCCGTCAGCTGGCGCAGGTGGCTCTGCCGTTATTACCAGAGCCCTAAAACACAACCTTTTGCCATTCTTGGTTCTTCCCCTTATTATGGGGCTCTCCATTTTGGTTTCTACCCGCTGGACAAAGACTTTTCCATTTATGAGGCTTTTGACAGGGCAAGAGAAACCGGTATTTTTGATAAGGCTTTTGTAGAAAAATGGATGGAAAAATATAAAAGGTTTACCCAGCCCGGAACAGAAAAATGGACCTTCTATCTCAACCACATCAACGCTGGAATGCGGACAGCTGCTGGCAGTCCTCGTTCCCAGGGGTGGCTGCTGACACCCTATACCAATCCCCGTGGTATAGACTTCTCTATGGAAGAATGGCCAACCTTCCAGGACGAATGGATTCAGTTCCCTTATTTCCAGAGGCAGAAGGAAGGGGCAGTGGCTTATGAAATCTGTCCTGTAAAAAGTTTTCAGGATGCTGCTTTATGGTATTACCGGGAGATGATGAAATGTTTTGACGGCATTTACTGGGACAACCTTTACCTGTCGGCTAATTATGATACTGTTGCCGGGGGTGCCTGGGTAGATGAAAAGGGTAGAATCCATCCCTCTCTGGGGTTATGGGCAATGAGGGACCTGGTGAAAAGAACTGCTGTTCTCTTCCATGAATGCGGACGAGGCGTCTTTCTTAATGTGGTACATATGACCAATGCTAATCTGGTACCGGTGCTTTCCTTTGCCAATGTCAGTCTGGACTGGGAATGGCAGTATGGAAAAAGAGATTTCCAGGACAGGTTTACTCCGGAATTGACAGTGGCTGAAACCATCGGCAGGCAGTGCGGTAATATTCCCCTTATTCTTGCCGGAGGTTTCTATGACAGCAAAGACCCGGATTATGCCCGTGTGATGAGAACCCGACTTGGTGTCTGTGTGGTGCACGAGTTAAAAGTATGGGACTGGGCTCCTTCCTTCCACTATGATTTCCTCAAGAAATTATATGATTTCGGGTATGGAGAGAAAGACTGTCGTGTTTACAATTACTGGGAAGAGAATTTTCCTGTCTCTATAAAAGGACTGGACGCCAGAGGAATTGTTATGGAAAAAGGTGGGAAAATTCTGGTCATTATCACAGACTACGGTCAGGGAGGACAAGCCAGTATAAAACTTGATGGGAAAATCCTTAAACTACCTGAGAGGCTGAGCTGTCATGATTTTGAGACAGGTGAGGAAATTCAGATTACCGGTTCCGGCGAAGCAGTCTTCACCTTAAAGAAACATGATTTCCGGGCTCTCCTTCTGGAGTAAGAAAATTGATTACTGTAAAACAATACTTGCCTGGTGAAGGAAAAGCCAGTTGAAAAGGTAACAGTCCAGTGCCTGTAGACTCAGTAAAACAGTCTTGCCCGCGTAGGGTGTTAAATCAACCTGGTGCCAGGCAGGCTGGTTAGTTTTTGTTCCGGTAATCTTTTGCCGTAGTGCTATCTCTCCGTTGACACAGACATTCAGGACGACATTATTTCCTTCATGGGGAGTAATAAGAGTCCCGAACTTCAGTAACAGTTTCTTCCCCTCCGGTACTTCCGGTAACTCCAGCAACCATTCCAGACATCCTGACTGCTGCCAGCGGGGAAAAAACTGGATTACTCCTTCCTGATTAGCTCTACCCCAGAGCCTCTTCTCCATCGGTACCCGGAGACCGGAAGATTCCCAGTAAGCCTGATGTTCCAGTCCCAGACGGGAAAGAGTTGCCACTACATTTTCTCCTTCTCTGACGACTGTTTTCTGCGGTTCTTTGCCGGAGAAAACTATCACCCCGGGGACATAGGCTTTTGCCCGGAAAAGGTATTTTCCCTCGGGTAACACTTTCTTTTCTATTTCTGTTTTGCCCTGGTTATTTAAAGCCAGCAGTATTTTGTGCGTAGTAAGAAGCTCTACCTGTCCCTGGTGTTTTTCACCATCCAGAGAAATCAGTTCCAGAACAAGCAGTCCATCAGTGTAAGGACGGCTGACCGCAATGGCTGTTTTTTCTGGAAGACTGGTAACCTCCCAGTCAGGATACCTTGGCTTGCCGAGATAAAGATAGGATTTCTCCGGCCAGAGGCCAATCGCCTGGTCACCCTGATAGGCAACCCAGCCTTCAATACCTCTTCCCGGACTTAAGGTAGCTTTTTCTCTATCCTTAATCCTCCAGTAAACCAGGCTTTCCTTTCCGGAAGGGTCCTGTTTTATCATCCGGGATTCTCTGAGTGTTTCTGCCATTACCCGGTAAAGGTTACCTTTAGCATCAGTGTAGTAGGCACGAACATTTTTCTCCCAGTTTTCCGGGTAAACTGGCAAAGGAGAATTTTTCCAGTGCCATCTGGCAAAAAAGGTGCTGAAGTTTTCAGTTATGGCATAATCTGTAACATAACGGTCGTCAATAACCTTTATCTCCACCAGCGGTAACCGTCCTAAGACTTCATCAAAAACTGGATTGGGATTATGGCAGAACCACAGGTGTACATACTTGTTGAACAGAAAACCAAGGATAGGATGGATACTTTTTTCTCTTTCGTTCAGGGAACCAGGCCACCAGGAATCATAACCGACAAAACCGGTATCCGCCACCGTAGCGGTCACCTCGGTAACATACTCCACACCCAGCCAGCAACCGGGAATTTTTTCCTTCATCCTTCTCATTAATTCCATCTGGCCGAAGGCATCATTTTTACCATCAATTAAACCGGTCAGACTATTGGGAATCCCGGCCGCACAATCCATGTAGAAACCCTGGATGCCAAATCTTTTATAAGATTCTTCTGCCCACCAGAGAATTAAATCCTGCCAGGGACGGTAAGCACTATTTACCAGAAAACTTCCTGGTGCTTGAAACTGTGGCTGCCTTTCTATTTCTCTTTTACCGAAGGGACTTATAATTCTTTGTTTCCAGAAACGGCCAGCCCAGGGATGCCCCTCATTCATATGGTTGATATTAAGGTAAACCATCACGTTGCCATTATTTTCTTTTAAATAAGGCAGGCTGGACTGCAGCGCATTCAGTTCTGGTCCTTTCTCTATCTCGTAAGGGAAAAGACCGGTATCTCCAATCTTTGGTCCCACCTTCCAGTGCTGGGGAGCCCAGAAAATAGTTCTGGGAATCATTTCTTCAGGAGGTGGGGCATAGTGGGGAGATACCAGGGCTGCTTCCTTCAACCAGGATGGTTGTCTCTCAGAAATCGGTTTCACTTTAAAAGTGGTAGCCCACCAGTTCCGGAAAGAACTGGCTGGTTTAATCCAGTTTCCGGAATAAACATTGATTCTTATAGGTCTGGAGATAGCCTCAGTCCATGTTTCAAAAGGAGCATCATTGACACTCTCAAAAACAAAATCGTAACAGTCCGGGTTTGACCGCCGGTGCAGGTACCGGTCCCGGAAAAACGGGTCTGCCATCCACAGCCCGAAACAACCTTTCTCTCCTTCCCCAATGACCAGAGAAGCATGCCAGGGATAAGGCCAGTGGGTACACCTCGCCTGGGGCTTACCATCAGGAATGAACCAGAAACCGTTTGTTTCTGGTAAGATAAACCTCAAATTGTTTCTGAAGTTAGCCATCAGGAAACCGTTGGCAAAAACACCGGGTGCCTCTGCTCTGGCAGTCACCAGAAGAGAAAGGTCACCTTCCCCTGGTAGAACCTCCAGGTCAAGGGTATAACTTTCCAGGGGATAGAATTTTTCGGGATTAAAACCCTGCAGTCCTTTCCAGGTTACCTGAAATTTGGTGGCAGAAATTCTTTTCACCTCCATTCTGGAATTCAGCGTCGGATGATGGAATGATTTCCAGTTTGCCTGGTAAGGAGTTTCCCCTGCCCACTGATGCATTTTTTCCAGTTCCTCCTTATCCTTTTCTGATAAGGTCGCCATGCTGCCCAGACCGTGAACCAGATGAGGCCATCTGTCAGCCACCCTGTTTATATCAGTGGTGTATTTTTCGCCCACTATAAGATTTTCCAGCGAAACAAGAGCCCCTGCCTGGAAGGAAACTCTGTACCTTTCTGTAGTAAGGATAAAGGAATTTCCTTCCACCTGGTAGCTAACAGCTGCTCTGGCAAGCCAGCTACCTGCCCCCCAGATGATTATTCCTAACCAAATTGCTAATCTTTTTTTTATCTTTTCCCCTTTCAGCGATAGGCAGGTGGTTTAGGAGAAAGCCAGTCTACCAGTTCTTTTCTAATCGCAAAAGCAAACCAGAAGTTCCCATAAGGTTTAAAATGGCCAAAGACCTGAGCACCTGCTCTGGCGATATAAAACCGTTCGCAGAACTGGTTGACACTGCCACGGAAAAATCTGAATTCCTCTCGTATTTTCTTCAGTGTGTCCACATAGGTGTATTTTTCTCTTTCCAGAAACTCCAGAAAGTCGCTGTCAAAACGTTCCCCTGCAGTCAGGTATTTCTGAACAGCCGGAACATCATAACTTAAGAGAATCATTAATTTTCTTCTGTTTTCTTTTGCCCAGCTTCTTAACTTTTCCACAATGAACATGGTGGAGCGCATACCGTAAACCTGATGCAGTCTTATGGCATGCTTTTGTCTTTTCTTTTTGTCCCGCAAATCAAGCCTCAAATGGAAAGCCTCAGCCAGTTCCTCCAGTTCTTTAAGTTTTTCTGCAGAAACTTCTCCACCCTGAGTAAGACAGTAAAGCTGGGCAATCTGGTCATCTTTGAAAACCTGGTAATAATTCTCTTTTCCCACCAGTTTCCATAAATCCGAGGCTTTCCGGCACCAGCCAGGTAATTCCACAAAACAACCTTTCTTCAGGTTAAACCGCACATGAGCCCAAGGAAAACCATGAACCGGGTAGGTGTCTTTCCCGCCACGGGGCAAGTCCCGGCACATCCAAGCTACCCGAATCCATCGCGCAGCATCAAGGTTACGCATATAGTCATCGTCCCAGATATTCAAAATGATGTATTCTGCAGCCAGTTCTTTCTTCTTTTCTGTTCGCATAGCCCGGAGATAGGCTTGATAAACACCATAACCACCTACACCAAAATTCCGGATAGGTTCGCGAAAATGAGCTGCCAGAACTTCCTGCCAGGTTTCACCATCACTGACCTGGGCACACTGGGTGTAACTGTCACCGTAAGTGTTAATGCGGCAGGGCTTATCAGCATAGTGAAACATTTTTCTATAGCCGTCACGGGGATGATAGATATAACTGGAAAGGGTATTTTCCATACCATCCCGGAAAATATAATCTTTCAAAATATAACCAAGTTCCGGGTCAAATTTCACAAAACAGGAATTTTTCCTGTCCAGAACCCGCGCTATCTCTTCCGGATAATAGGCAGCCACATGAAGAAGCTGTTTCACATCCTTCAATTTCCTTAGCATAGAAAACCTCCTTTGAAAAAAAGATTATATGACCAGTTGCTGGTAAGGTCAAATGTCAATTACTTGAGCTCAAACATACCCTGTAAACCTTCCGCAGAACTACTACCCACCAGAATCTTGAAAACCCCTGGTTCTACAGTCTTTTTCAAGTTTTCATCCAGAAAAGACAAGTCCTGCCTTTCCAGGGAAAACTCTACTGTGGTCTTTTCTCCTGGTTTCAGATGGACTTTCTGAAACCTTTTCAGTTCCAGTACAGGTCTTGCTACCCGGCTGAAAACATCTCGCAGGTAAAGCTGGACTACCTCATCCCCTTCATAGGCACCTGCATTTTCCACCTGAACCGTTACCTTTAACTTTTTGTCGCCGGTCAGAATTTCCGGTGAAATTTTCAGCTGGTGATAAACAAATCCGGTGTAACTTAAACCATAGCCGAAAGGAAAAAGAGGTTGTTTCCCTCTCACTTCTACATAGTCAAGACTTCGTACGCACGGTAGATGGTTATAATAGAGAGGAGATTGCCCTGTGTATCTGGGGAAGGTAATCGGTAGCTTTCCGGAAGGGTTGTACTCACCAAAAAGAATGCTGGCAATAGCATTTCCCCCTTCCTGTCCTGGATACCAGGCTTCTACTACTGCCTCCACCTCATCAATCCAGCTGGTCATGGTTACCGCAGTCCCATTGATAAGTACTACCACTACAGGTGTCCCTGTGGCAGCAACAGATTTAATCAATTCTTCCTGGATTCCTGGCAGGTTAAGATTACATCTGTCCCTGTTTTCTCCCTCTGTTTCCGCAGAGTTTCCCATAACCAGAATGGCTACCTCTGCTCTGGCAGCAGCGGCTACCGCTTTGCTGAACCCGGACCTGGAAAAATCGTTGACCTTACAACCTTCAGCAAAATAAAGTCGCGTTGTTTTTCCTTTTTTGTTTTTTATCCCTTCCAGAACAGTCACCACCCGCATTCCCGAGGCACTATAACCACCAAGTCTTATTTCATCTGCATTGGGACCGATTACCGCCAAGGAGGAAATATTCCGTGAAAGCGGCAAAACTCCTTTATTTTTCAACAGCACTACAGACCTCAGGGCTGCCTGGTAAGAGAGCTGTCGGTGCTCATCGCAGTTACACAGTTTTACTGCCTTTTCCACATCAACGAAAGGATTTTCAAATAGTCCAAGCCAGAATTTACCTGCCAGTACTCTTTCCACTGCCTGGTCTATTACTTCTTCTCTTACCTTCCCCTGCCTGACCAGGTTGGTTAATTCCGGATAACAGACAGCCCCGGGCAGTTCAATCTCTACTCCAGCCTCCAGGGCTAATTTAGCGGCTTCTGCCAGAGAACCAGCCACGCCATGGCTTCTGTAAAGACCGGAAACCGAGCCGTAATCTGAGACCACAAATCCGTTAAACCCCCATTCCTTCCTCAAAACATCAGTTAGAAGCCATTTACTGGCTGAAGAAGGTACACCATTGATGGAATTGTAGGCTGCCATCAGTGATAAGGCTTTTGCCTGCTGAACACTCGCCTGGAAAGCCGGGAAGAAAGTCTCCCGCAAAGTCTTCTCGGAGAAAAAAGTAGCACTGCTATCCCGACCACCGTCTCCAGCAAAGTCAGCGGCAAAATGCTTCGGTGTAGCAATAACTTTTTCACTCTGGATTCCTCTGATGAAACTCACTGCCAGTAAAGAAGTGAGATAAGGATCTTCACCATAGGTTTCCTCCACTCTTCCATGTCTGGCATCCCTGACCAGATTAATCGTTGGAGAAAGAGCCTGCTGAATTCCCCGGCTCCTTGTTTCCTTTCCGATGACTTCTGCTATCCGGTAAACCATCTCCGGGTCCCAGCTGCTGGCTAAAGCAATAGACTGGGGAAAACTGGTGGAGTTTTTAGCCATACACCCATGGAGACATTCATCATGAATGATAACCGGTACTTTCCACCTTGTTTTTTCTCTCAATATTTTCTGAATCTCATTGGCTATCTTTACACCTTCTTCCGGAGAGAAATCCCTTAAAATCGGACTGATGTGTCCCGCCCCGTTTTTCAGGTAATGTTCTGCCTTCTCCGGAGAAAAACAGCCACCCTCAAGCAACAGACTCCTTTCCACACAGCAAAGCTGTGCTACTTTTTCTTCCAGATTCATCGACTGAATAATTTTCTTAATCCTCGTTTCCATCTGTCCTCCTCTCTCTTAACAAATCGGTTCTGCCAAATTTGGCTGATTATTCGTTTATCCGCATCCCTGACTTTCCAGTACATATAGCCAGGTTGGTTTTGAGTTTATCACATATTTTTGTCAATTGCGAGTGTAGTTTAAAAGATAGAATGTCCTGTTTTTGATAGGATAATTCTTCCACAAATTCTGTATTATGAAACACTCTGATTTTTATGCCTGGATGAAGATGCAATTCTACTTTCCTGTAAACTAAATTGTTTTTATGATTAAGCAAGTAGCTTTTACCTTGATAGGAGAAAGAATTTGTTTTGTCTACTTTTCTGATGTCTTTCACACAGAAGATATCATCAAGGTTTATGCGGTCCGGTAAAGGCCTAAAAACTGATGGTATCTTTCTGCTTTCCGGTGTACAGTCGGTATCTCGGTTGACCCAGTTGTGATTATACCAATTTATCCAGGCTGTAAAAAGACTGTTTAACTGGCCTAATTTTGTTACCTTCCGCCTCACTTCCTCTACAAATCTATCCTCTATAAAATGAAATATTCTTTCTATCTTTCCCTTGGCTCTCGGATGTCCTGGATAGTGT
>Ga0272448_1007987_pt1 | contig 11105 bp, 11 predicted proteins | sample YNPCB0191_FD_202220 | JGI IMG/M metagenome (GOLD analysis project Ga0272448, IMG submission 202220) | Hot spring sediment microbial communities from Yellowstone National Park, WY, United States - YNP-CB-019-1 | ecosystem: Environmental > Aquatic > Thermal springs > Hot (42-90C) > Sediment... | reverse complement strand
AGGAGAAAGCGAAGGCAGGGGATATTTATCAAGTCCCCGAGCCATTAGCCTACTTCCTTGAAGAGCTCGGCATAGCGGAGCCAGTGATGATAACTGGCAACCCAACCCGCTATGCGATGAGCTCAACAGGGAAGGGAAAGGCTATATATAAGGTAGCTGATTAAAAATGGCGAAGGTAAAGATTAAGACCACTTTAACGATAGGCTCACAGAACTATCTCACTGGCGATGTGATAGAGCTCACAGATGAGCAGGCGAAGGTGTTGGTTGAACGAGAGCTTGCCGAGCTGGTAGAGGAACAGACAGACCTCGCTGAGAAAAAGCCAAAGAAAAAGGGAGGGAAATAAGGTTTGGACTTGGTGAAATGGTTAGACGAGCTTGAAACGGAGCTGAACACAAAAGCGGGAGCTTTATGTGTGCATATTAGACTAACTGAGGAGCTTGAAAGCAGACCTCTTGGTTTCCTTTTTGAGTTTCTCGGGTATCATAAGGGTTCAGTTCGTGTTATCATTCATCATGATGACCAATATGGGAAGAGGCGAAATTTAAACTTTAGATACTGGGTTAAACCTACAGCCAGGTTTTTTGAGGAGTTATCTTATCTTATCGGGGCAGAAAATATTGCTTTAGCTCCGTTTGATTTTGAATTTGAAGAGGAGGAAAAGGCTAATGGCGTGGATAACTGAAGCCGACATCAAGCCGTTCATTCACGACTGGGATAGCTACGGCTTCACCATTGACCAGATTAACGGGGCTATTGAGAACGCTGAGGCGAGAGTGAAAGACCGTCTCGCTCCCTACTTCACCCTCCCTGCTGATACCGATACCCCTCCCACTGGCTTGAAATCCCTCATAGCTCAATACGCCGCTTATTTACTGATGAGGGCTCGCAGGGTGGCATTGACGGAAGCTGAGGAAGCCTGGGTCAAGGAGTTAGGAGATGAGGTTGAGAGTATGCTTGACGACATAGTGGAGGAATAGGGCAATCAAGGGCTTGGTGAGGCACGCTATTGAGGGAGGGGAAGAGCCATCGCAATTAAAAGACCTCGTTGACCCTATCTTTGATGTCCTTAAGGGAAGAAGCGAAATAGACAAAAGTTGAATTAGTTTCGCTTAGTGGCTTCTTCGCTTTTTCTTCCTTTCGCCGCCTTCCTCGTAGTAATAATAGTAGTAATAGTAGTAATAATAATAACCACCATATCTTGCTCGGCGGACATCCATTTCGTTGAGGATGGCGCCCAATATATTTGCCTTGACATTTTCCATTAATTTCTTCGCTTGATTGAGGGCGCTCCTGCTTGTGGAATTATAACGGGCGACGATGAGCGTTCCATCGCAGATGGAGGACAGAATCACCGCATCAGCCATTCCCATAACCAAGGGAGAATCAACGATTATAATATCAAATTTCTGTTTCAATTCCTCCAATACTTCCCTCATCCGCTCGGATTCCAAAAGCTCAGCGGGATTAGGTGGTATGGGACCGCAGGTTATCGCGTAAAGGTTATCTACCGCTGTCTCCCTTATAACTTCTTCCATACTGGCTTCACCAACGAGAAGGGTGGTCAAGCCTATATCCCTATCTAAGCCGAAGAGCTCGTGAATTCTTGGTCTACGTAGGTCAGCATCTAAAATCAAGGTCTTCTGCCCTGCTTGGGCAAAGGCTACAGCTAAATTTGCGCACACCGTGCTTTTACCTTCGGAAGGCTCAGGGGAAGTTATGAGGATTGTTTTTAGGGGTTTCCCTAGGCCGGCAAATTTGAGGCTTGAGCGAAGGGTGCGAAATGCTTCCGATGCGTGGGAGCGATGGCTATCAAGGGTCACGAGGCGGGAAGCGTTGTCCTCGAAGCGGGGGATGATGGCGAGGGGGGTTATCCTGCATCTTCGTTCCAAATCAGCTGGAGACTTTATTGCATCATCAAAATATTCCGCAAGAGCTGCACTCAACACAGCGAGTGCTAAGGCGAGAATGAACCCGAGGGCATAATTTAATCCTTTTCTGGGGTATATTGGATCCTTTGGTAAAGTGGACATTTCCTCCGCTGTCACATTGCCAAAGGTTGTCGCCTCGGCGATTCTCGCCTCTTGCAACCGCTGCTGAAGGGTTGTATAGAGTGTCTCCGCAACCTGAACATCCCTTTGAAGATTGACAAATTGCATCTCTTTCTCTGGAAGATGAGAAAGCTCGCTTTCCAATTCCGATAGTAATCTTCTCAGCGCTTCCCTTTTAGCTTCCGTTTTTAGCAAGTCAACTTGCGCCATAAGCAAGCTGTCCCTGAGAGGGTTGGGTTGGACATTCTCCTGTAGGGTTGTTTTTTGGGCTTCTTTCTCTATCCTTCCATTTATCTCTTCTATCTGTTTCTTAGTGGCTATAACCTCTGGATGGTTATCGGCATATTTCTGCTGAAGCCCTAAAAGCTTCACCTCCAACTCCACGAGCTGCTGGCGCAGGGCAGTGAGAGTTGGGCTTTCCCCCAATGTCCAGCCTGCCAGCCTTGTTTCTCCTTCCTTCTTCAATTGTTCTTTAAGATAATCAACACTTGCTCTATAAGTGTTTACAGAAGCTTCTGTCTGCTCCAAATCGCTTTGTAAGTTCGCTAACCTTTCCACCTTGTTCTTTGTATCCTCTTCAAGGGAGAATATGCCTTCCTTTTCCTTGAATTCCCTCAATTTCTCCTCAGCCCCTAATAGCCTTTGATACAATCCTTTTTCCCCTTTCTTTGTATCACCATATAACTGTTCCTCAATGAACTTGCGAGTAGCGACCGCTTCCTTTCTCCCCTCCTCTTGGTTCTTATATACTAAGGCATAGGCAATTCCGTTTACAGTCCACATAGCCTTTTCCGGAGAAGTGTTATTAGCTCTTATAAGGATTATTTCACTTCCCTTTGGAGCTTCTAACTTTATATTGCCCCTCCTAACGAGGTTTTCCATCTCATCAACTGTGATATCCACTTCCCCTCTGCTTTGTTCCCTGATATATTTGACAGCTTCCTCAATGTAGGGACGGCTCGTGGCTATTTGAAGATAAGTATCAAGAGAAGCGGAGGGAAAGGCAAATATCGTTTGAAGCGGGGCTATGAGGGAAGGGGAAACGCCTGGCTGTTGGGTTTTTACTCTTACCTTTGCTATCGCCTGATAAACCTTCTGCCTGGTGAGCGTATAACCGACTATTAAAAACATAGCTACGCCGAAAATTAAGAGCATAAGAGGAAGACGCCTAAATGCTATCTCAATATAGTCTCGTAGCTCCAATGCTTCTTCTCTTTCTTCCAACTTCGAACCTCCTTGTGATTTTTAATTTAATTATAATTTTAGAAAAAAAGAAGATTTTTGCAAGTATTTACGAAGTCTCCTTTTTGAAAATCTCTACTCCTTTCTTCACGAATCTTATAGGGAGAACTTTTATGCCCTCTTCTCTCAATTTCCTTTCTAATTCCTCTTTTCTCTCCTCCTCTGCTAAAAACAAAATGCAACCACCGCCTCCTGCACCCATCACTTTTCCCCCAATCGCTCCTCCTTCATTTGCAAGTTGGAAGATTCTCTCAATCTGCTGGTTGCTTATCCCTTTTGTTAGCCTTTTCTGCCTTTTCCAGTTTTCAGCCATCAACTTGCCAAATTTTTCTATATCACCCTTGATGATTGCTTCTCTTGAACAATAAGCGATTTCCTTCATTTCGTCCAATAATCCCAAAACTTCTTTGTATCTACCCATAACTTCATAGATGATTCTTCCCGATAGACGAGAGCGCCCCGAAAAGGAAAGAACGAGCCTTCTCTCCAAATCCTTCACAAATTTATCGTTCACCTCTAACTTATCCCATTTAACTTTCTCTTTGAACTCCATAAAGAGAAAACCGCCTAAAGCTGATGCGTATTGGTCTTGCCTTCCTCCCCAAATTCCCAGTTCCTCCCTTTCAAGAAGATGTGCTAACTCTGCTATCCTTTCCCTCCTCGTCTTTCCACCTCTTAATATATCTATAGCATATAGAAGGCAAACCGCGGTCGCCGCCGAGGCACCTAACCCCGACCCAGGGGGAGCATCACACCAAGCTTTCACCTCACCTCCCCAGTTTATCCCCATTCTTTTCAGCCCTGCCTTCAATAAGTCAAGGTTTCCCCCGTATTCCATCTCCCTGATAGACCTTGCCTCCTCGCTTAGACCATAATCTAAGGAAACGATTCGTAAATTGTCCCCCTCTTTTATATCCAGGGAAACATAGGAATAAAGACCTATAGTTGCATTAACGACTGCCCCTCCTCTTTCGGTGCAATAGGGTTCTACATCGGTAAAACCACCGGCGAAGTCTATTCTTACAGGGGCTCTGCAGATAATCTTCATTTTTTCTCTAAATTATTTTATACTTTTAAGTAAGCGAGGTGAATAGAATTGAGAAAGTTTTGCTTTTTAGGAATAATTTTTCTTTTAACATTTCCCTGCTTGGGGCAGGAGGTTGTCGCAACTGTTGATGGGGTTAAGATTACCAAGGAGGAATTCTTGGATAGGCTTAAGAAATGGGCAGGCGAAGCGGTTTTAATAGGGATGATAGATGATATATTAGAGGAACGGGAAGCCCAGAAGGAGGGGATTAGCGCTACCGATGAGGAGGTGAAAATGAGGGTTGAGATTTATCGTCGCCTCAATGTTCCTCCAGGTGTGGATTTTCAGCGGTACCTAATTGATAATGGCACTACTCTTGCCCGTATCACCGATGTTTTTCGTTTAGGTGTTTTAATAGATAAGGTTATAGCGAAAAGGGATAACATAACGGTTAGTGAAGATGAGATAAAGAAGGAATTCAAGAAAATTTCAAAGGAGAGGAGAGTGAGGTTCATAGTAACCAAGAGCGAGGAGGATATGAACATACTTCAAAAAAAATTTAGCGAGGGTTCTTTCAGCTTCAGTGAGCTGGCGAAGACATATTCTCAGGACCCCGAGAGCAGGGAGAAGGGTGGGGATTTAGGATGGATAAGGAGGGGGATGCTGCCGCCTTATTTTGAAGATGTCGTTTTCAAGCTCAAAATCGGCAAGGTTTCAGAACCTATATGGACAAGGTATGGCTTTTACTTTTTTATGGTTGAGGAGGAAAGGGAGGGGCAATTGACACCCGAGATAAGAACAGAGCTCCAGCAGACGATACTAACAGCTAAGATTGGGTTGAAGAGGTTCCAATTTATGGATGAACTTCGTCAAAAAGCGAAGATAGAGATAAGCCAGCTCGCTAATTGAAAGAGATTGAGCAAATTTACTCAGGGAGAAAGAGAGCCCTGAGGGAATTGTCCAGCGCCATACCAGACGACACTCCAACGCTCTTCTTCTTTTAGAAGCTGGAGAGGAAAGCGAAGGGTTTGTCTGCCAAAGGGAGTGTTTATTCCTACCTCAACATTCGCACTTACGGTATTTCCCCCCTCGCTCGTTTTCTCCGCCTTTACATCCAAAATCTCCAACCTATAACGGGAGAATTCTTGTTGGAAAGCTTCCTTCGTGATGAGTTTGCGGGCATCAGTGCTTAGAAGGTCATACATCTTTTCGTAATCGCCTGACTTCCAATAATTGAACCAGTATTCCGCTACCTTCTCGGGTAAAGGGGTTAAGGAGATGGAAAGGGTGTTATCAGCTTTTGTGGAAAAGGGTTCGTATCCAGCTGCATTAATCTTGATGTCAATCCCCAATTTGGAAACCCTAAATCTGAACTTTCCTCTTTCATCTGAAGTGGTTGAACTGGTGCCTGAGGAGATAAGCGCACCGCTTATAGGCAATCCGGTAATCGCATCCTGTATTGTGCCCTCAATCCTCGTTCCCCTTTGTAGAAGGGCATAGGCAATCAACCCGAGGATTACAAATAAAATGATTATCAGCAAAATCTTTCCTTTTCCATTACCACTCTTCTCTTCCTCGGCCATCAGTTTTCACCTCCTTTAGAATTTAGAGAGCCTCAGCGGAGGTCAATTGCAATGCTTTATCTATCTCCTTCTCCAAGAGCTTGGGAAGCCCAGGCATTTGGAGGGTAAGAAATCCCCTCGTTATAATGGAGATTGCTTGCTCCTTGCTCAGTCCTCTCGTCATAAGATATTCAACCGCCTCCTCAGCTATTGGTCCTATTGCCGCTTCGTGCGAGAGGTCGCTGAAAGGAGCTTCCTCAGCTATCAGCTCTGGAATAGCCTCTATAACAGCCCTTGGCGATAGTAAGATGCCCCGACAATCAAGGTGTCCCTTTGTCTCATTCGCTTTTCCAACTAACTGTCCTCTCATATAAAGCCTTGACTCATCTGCCCCTATGCTTCTGGCGATGGATTCTCCCATTGTTTTAGGGACGGAGAAGATTATCCTGCTACCCATATCAATGCTTGATTTCCCCGAACCATAGATAATTGAATTGAGCGTTGCCCTCGCCCCTTCTCCTTGGAGTATGGCTGTTGGATATGTCTGAAGGGATTTAACGGGACGCAGAAGTATATAATTGCTAATAAATGTTGCTCCTTCTTCCAAGATTGTGACGGTGCGCGGGCGAACATAAAATTCCTCACCCCAGTTGTGTATCATCGTGAATACCAGCGTTGCATTGCGTTTGACATAAAATTCCGAGATCCCTATATGGATGCCTTTTTTAACCCTTGGGCTTATTGTGCAGCCAGTGAGTATGTTCAGCTCCGCTCCTTCCTCAACAATCACGACATTATGCACATTCTGCATCGCTTTATTCTCCGCTATGAAGAGGCAGGCTTGAACTGGTGTTTCTACCTTTTGCCCCTTGAAAGCTCTTATGAAGTAGCCGTGAGTTTGTAAAAGGTGGGCTGTAGCTGTATATTTGTCAGTATCAACGGGAATAGCCTTCCACCAATAATCAACCATCCAATTATATTTCCTCAGTGCCTCCTCCGTGCTCATTATCTCTATTTGACCTTTGTAAAAATCCTGCACTTTCTTATAAATGGGGGCACGGTCTGCCTGAAAGTAGGTTCCCGCTCTCCCTTCCTCCCTCGCATCTACCCCCACTTCCAGTGCCCTATCTGTAAATTCTCTATCCAATTTCTCAAGGGAATCAATCTCTTCCCTTTGGGGAGGAAGAATGAAAGAAGTTAAATCAATGTCAGGACCGAAGGGAGCAGGCTTATTTTTTGCTTTTTCTGCTTTCTCGTTTAGCTCTTTCATAATCCTCTGCATCTCGCGCATTCCAGACACCCCTCATATCCGTGTTCTTTTATCTGTTCGAATAGGTCACGAGGATTGCCTTGGCAGATAATCTTGCCTTCTATCATAATATGCCCATAATCGGCGTTCACATAATCCAAAATATAGCCAGTATGGGTTATGATTAATCCTGATTTTTTCTTTTCTATCACCTTTTTCTTTCCTAAAAGAAGATTTATAGCTTCCCCGATTATCGCTATGTTATCTAAATCAACGCCTGACTCCGGCTCATCTATAAGAGCTAATCGTGGGGACTGAAGAAGTAGCTGCAGAAGTTCCACCTTTTTCATCTCCCCACCAGAGAAGCCGTAATTCAAATCCCTATCCAGAAGCTCCTCACATTTCAGCTGCCTTGCTACATCCTCTAAAGTGTTTTCCCCATTTGAGATATGTTTTCCTATCTGCCTAAGAGTTACCCCCCTGATAATTGGAGCTCTTTGAAAGGCAATACCTAAGCCTAATTTTGCCCTTTCATCTGGGGGTAATTCCGTTATATCTTTCTCATACCAATAAATCTTGCCCTTCAAGAGATTGTATTTTCCCAATCCGATAATCACCCGCAACAAGGTGGTCTTTCCTGAACCGTTGGGACCCATCAGGATATGTGTTTCACCTTCATTTATGCTTAAATTCACTCCCTTCAAAATCAATTTATCTTCGGCTTCTACGACTAAATCCTCCACGAGGAGCATCTCTAAATATCACCTCCCAACTCACGGGGAAGAAAATAACTAATAATATTATACTAAAATTTCTCCTTGCGTCCAAATCGTTATTTATGGAAATTGATTACCACCAAATCACCCCAAGCGGAGGGGTAGAAAGAAAGAGAGAAGCGGAAAACAGCCTCTCCTATCCTCAATTCCTCAATTTTCCGTTCAAGGTAATCCTCTACTTCCAAAAGCAAAAGGGAATAATTTGTTTTGGAAAGGCGCATAAACTCCCTGCTCCCTCTTTCTGAATAGGCAATTACCCTTACATTTTTAGCTACGGGGATTATCTCAACTTTGTAGGCACCGAGATGGGCGGATGTCTTCAATATGAGGGGCAAGAACGGGAAGGAACGATGTTTTAATCCAATATTATTCATTCTAAACAAAATTTTATTGAAATATTAAAAAATGACAAGGGAGGCTTGATGATGGAGTTCCTCGTTTAATAAAAGATATTCTTCACTCCCTTTTCCGATTATTCTAAAATAATAGAAAACGCTATTTAAAAAAGGAGGAAGAGAATGGATGTCTATCTGATTGGAAATGCCCATATTGACCCAGTTTGGCTCTGGCGCTGGCCAGAGGGAATGCAGGTTGTTCGGGCAACCTGCCAAGCTGCTTTGGAGCTTATGGAAAGATATCCAGATTTTAAGTTTTCTTTCTCGTCAGCCATTTTTTATAAATGGCTTAAAGAGAACGAGCCCGAGATGTTTGAGAAAATCAAAGGATATGTTGAGGAGGGGCGTTGGGAAATCGTGGGAGGTTGGATTATAGAGCCCGACTGCAATATCCCTTGTGGGGAATCCTTCGTCCGGCACTCCCTTTATGGTCAACTTTTCTTCAAAAATAATTTCGGAAGAACAGCAAAAGTGGGCTATAACCCCGATTCCTTTGGGCACAACGCTTCCCTTCCTCAGATATTGCGTAAATCCGGAATGGAATACTATGTGTTTATGCGTCCTTCTCCTCGGGAGAAGGATTTGCCTTCTTATCTATTTCGTTGGAAAAGCAGGGATGGTTCAAGCGTCTTAGCCTACCGCATTCCCTTCACCTATGCAACGGGAGGGGGTGAACTAAAAGATTATTTAGAGCGTTTCCTTAACGAGCTTGAGGGGAAGATGGGAAAAGCAATGTTCTTCTATGGCAGGGGCGACCACGGAGGCGGTCCAACAGAAGAAAATATAGGGAGCTTGCTGTCCCTTACCCAAAAGATGTCCCAACACAAATTAATCTTCGCTAAAACCGAGGATTTTTTCCAAAAGGTAAAGGAGGGAGAATATCCTACCGTTGAGGGGGAGCTTCAGTATCATTCTCGTGGCTGTTATACATCGTGTAGCTTGATAAAGACTTTAAACAGAAGGGGAGAAAATACACTTCTGAGCGCAGAGAAGCTCTCCATTTTAGCTCGTCTTCTTGTAGGGAAGCCTTATCCAAGGGGGGAGTTTCGTTCCGCTTGGGAAAATCTTCTCTTCTGCCAGTTTCACGACATTCTCGCTGGTTCAAGCATTCCACCCGCCTATGAGGATGCAAGAAAAGCGATAGATACATCCATTTATATAGCTGAAAAAGCTTTAAATTATTCCCTGCAAAGCATCGTAAGTAAAATCAAAACTGAGGGGCAATCTGTTATAGTCTTCAATCCTTCTTCTTGGAGAAGGTTGGATAAAGTGGAAATAGAATTGGGATGGAAGGAGGAGGGATTGGGCGTTTTATCACCCACTGGTGAAACGCAGGAGGCACAGGAAATACAATCTTTAAGCGTTACGGGGATGAGGCGATTCCTTTTCATCGCTGATGTTCCTCCTCTGGGATACTCGGTTTATAAACTCATTCCTTCTCAAGATAGGGAAAAAGTCCCTTCAAATCAATTGGAAAACGATTATCTCCTAATAGAGATAGATGATGGCTACATATCTCATTTTGTTGACAAAGCGAACGGAATAGAATCCCTCCGCTATCCCGCTCTTGTTCCCTTAGTGATAGAAGATAAAGGAGATGCTTGGGGGCACGATATAGATTCCTTTAGAGATGTAATCGGGAGCTTTAGAGCGGTGGAGAAAAAGTGGGTTGAGAGTGGACCGATAAGATGGCGGTTAAGAGTGAAGAGCGTCTGGGGAGATAGCGTTCTCTGGCAGGATTTCATTCTCTACAAAGATTTACCTTTTCTGGATGTTGAGGCAGCGCTTCTTTGGAACGAAAAACATAAAATGCTCAAGATTTCCTTGCCAACAGCTTGGGAAGATTCAATCGCCGCTTTCTCCATTCCCTATGGATTCGTTGAGAGGGAACAAGACGGGAAAGAGCAACCTCTTGGCAGTTGGATGAATGCGGATAGGAAAGATAAAAGCTATGGAGTAGCCTTTATAAATGATTCTAAATACGGAGGGGATGTCTTTTGTGGGGAAATGCGCCTCAGCATAGTGAGAAGCCCTGTATACGCACATCATATTCCAAGAGAGCTTGAGGAAGGGAAGGATTACATTTATATGGACCAGGGATATCATCATTTCTCCTATCGCATTTATCCTCATAAAGGGGATTGGAAGGAAGGGAAAGTGGAGAAAATAGCGGATGAGTTCAATCAACCTTTTCACGCCACGCTAGAACATCCTCATAGGGGTGAACTTCCTCTTTCTTTCTCTTTGTTGGAGCTCCGACCCTCAAATGTCATTCTTTCTGCCCTGAAGATGGGGGAGGAAGAAGATGTCATTGTATTTCGTCTTTGGGAAAGCAATGGGGAGATGTGCCAAGCAAAGCTTGAGATTCCCCATCTTGAAACTAGATGGAGCGGACCTCTTGCTTCCTCTGAGATAAAAACATTAAAATTATATCCCTCCCTCAAATGGGAGGAATCAAATCTATTGGAGGTGTAAGCTTTATGGAGATTAGAAAGGAGAGAAAGGACAGAGCAACGAAGTTAGCCCTCTTCCTTGGTGAAGAGGAAGTCAGCCACCTTTGGGTGATAGATTACGAGATGCGTATAGGTTCAGCGGTGATGAAGATGGGTGGTATAGCGGGTGTTTGGACGGAGGAAAAGCATCGTTTAAAGGGATATGCAAGTAGGGTGTTGAATGCTTCCATCCAGTTTATGAAGGAAGAGGGATATGATGTGTCTCTTTTATTCGGGATACCGAATTTCTATCATCGCTTCGGCTATGCCACCGTCCTTCCTCGCTACACCGCTGAGCTTGAAATGAGAAA
>Ga0272448_1007984_pt1 | contig 11106 bp, 12 predicted proteins | sample YNPCB0191_FD_202220 | JGI IMG/M metagenome (GOLD analysis project Ga0272448, IMG submission 202220) | Hot spring sediment microbial communities from Yellowstone National Park, WY, United States - YNP-CB-019-1 | ecosystem: Environmental > Aquatic > Thermal springs > Hot (42-90C) > Sediment... | reverse complement strand
AACTTTATATCCTCTGGCAGAATTCCTGGTTCTGGTTTATCTAAAGCAAACACCTTTATAGATGGAAAACCGTTTTTATATAACCCCCAAATTATGCTAGGTCCCAGCGCCCCGGTCGCGCCTGTTACTAAAATCATTGTCCTATTAGCTTTTTAGATTGATAATTTCTTCTATTGTTTTTATGAACATCTTTATTAATATTTCCTGACTAAATTCTTCTTTAATAGCAATTAACGCATTCTTGCCCATCATTTCTCTGTTTACTTTTCCCATATCAGCAAAAGCGAGTATTCCCTTGACAACACCATCTATATCTCCATGGTTAAACCTAAGTCCTATTTTATATCTATTGATGATATCAGAAATATGAGAATTTTCAGGAGCTATTGCTAAAATAGGCCGCCCAACAGCCATGGCTCCATAAATTTTACAAGGATGAACAATTCCAACCATAGCTTCTCCCATAACTACTACATGAACGTCAGCTGCAGCTAAAGATTCTCCTAATTGAGATAATGGTTGATATGGCAAGCTTTATATATTTTGAGCTCCATTTTTAATTGCCTGCTCAACTTTTTTCTTCCCAATTCCTCCTCCTACAAATAAAAAGACTATATCTTTCCTATGCTCTAATTTTTGGCTGCTTCAATTATTGTATCAAGAGGATGAACCCAAGAATTATTACCAGAATACATAATAATAAATTTATTCTCAAGACCATATTCAGCACGGAATTTCGTTCGATTTGAATTAGATTTTTTTAGGGCATCTTCATGAGGCCAAGGCGGAATTATGATTGGTTCCCTTTTCAAGGTTACTTTATTTTTAATCCTTCTCGCCATATTGGAATCAAGAACAATTATTTGATGCGAATTAGAAATAGCAATTTTATTCATGAAATCAAGCAGGATAGCCATTATTGATGATTTCTTAACGACACCTAAAGCAATGGCTTCATCTGGGTTTATGTCCATAACCCAATAAACAAGTTTTGATTTTCTTAATTTGGAAACTATATAGGCAGATATCACACCTAGAGGTGGCGCAGTAGTTATGAGAATAATATCTGGTCTATAGTCGAAGAGTGCTTTAATTAAAGTTTGGAAAACAAAAGATATTTGACCTATTAAGCGAACAACCATGCTGCTTTTGCCGAATGATGACCATCTTAATCTGATTATCTCTAAGCTACCATATCTTTCATATCTTGGAAATCTAATCGATGGATTATCATAACCGCTGTCCGCAGTCAAAACACGCACAATATGTCCTCTCTTCGCTAAAGCCATCGCCCCATCAGATAAATGTTGCCCGACGGCTGCTGGGTCAGGTGGATAAACAGCTGTTAATATTAAAATCCTCATCATTAACTTCTAAAATTTCCCGACTTCTTTTTTTGATGTCCTTAACGCTTAAATTGTTTCTCTACCTGCTGTTTTATCTAGGCATATGTTATCTCCAAGCCTTTTCTTAATGGAAAAGAGGGGGTCTAGTTTAAGTTCTCTTTAATAAGTTTATTATCTCAATTTCTTCCATTTACACTTGTTGGACCTGGTTCGCGCTTAATTGAAAGCTTCTTACCTGCCATCCATAATTATTTCTGTCAGTTTATTTTTTTATCAGCTGATCCATATTCTTGGGACAACAAAGAGGCTTGTTTAAGATACATTTTTAACCTGCTTGTCTTAATATTCTAACCATTTTAATTACCTGGCTCAACAGATTTTTACTGGCTGTATGTCCAAAATTTGCCTTGTGGGTCGTGGGGAGCCCAAGCCCTGATGTCGCATCACCGTAGCCTATCTGCATTGTTAAAAAAATACCCTTTCTTATTAAACCCGGGTGAGGAGAAACTCCTCCTATTACGGGGTAAAATAGCCTGAAGTCCCTTCCGCCGCATCAATGCTCTGACCCCTTTCTGGTTCACTATATAATCGCGAGCCTTTAACCAGGCCGTCAGCCTCCTCAACCAATAAAAAGGTGCCTTCTTATATTGCTCCGTCTAAAAGCCGCATCAGCTCAATATTATACTCATCATCACGGCTTTAACCGTAATAATAAGAGGACCTAAATAACTCTACTAGCTCACACTGCCGTGCCACTGCTATCATCTTGATATCTTTCTCCAACAACTGCTTCTTCTCCACAACTTAAGCTGCTGAAATTTTTCTTTAAGCCACTCGTTCTCTACCCGCAGTTGACCAATCTGACGAAATAGCTCTGCCTACAGCTCATCCCGATACTCTTCCCGCTTCTTCCTCCGATCAGAAAACAACTCCGGTAACATGCTCAGCAACTGATCTTTCCAATTCCGAACCAGGTTGGGATAAACACCAAATTCACTGGCTATCTGGGCCACGGTCTTCTCACCTTCGACCGCCTCCAGTGCCACCTTAGCCTTAAACGCTGCCTCATACTGTTGTCTTTTCATAATGGCCATTTTACCATACCTCCTTTGAAGTTATGGCAGGCCATTTTGCACCTTATCGCCCTGTACAGTTTTTGGGGAGCATTTCAAGCCAAATGTCGTCTGCATCCAAAAATGCTATGTAACGGCCTTTTGCTTCCTTAATTCCTTTATTTCTTGCTACCGCCGCACCACTATTTTTTTCTAATCTAATCAATCTGATCCTCAATATCTAGATTGCCCATCTCAAAACCCTTTTTTGGGCTGGATGTACAATATTTACCTAATAGGGCATCCGGCATATCAACCCCTCAATAAAATTTTCTAGCCTTATGATGATAAATAGCATTAGGCACCATCTTATCAATGGAAATCTTATCATATAAAGGGAATAAATAATTATCTTCGCGTGAACATATTTATTTGAGCTAAACACATAATTTATTACCAAACTGGTAAAAGATATTTTCAATATTTAATCTCTGCTTCTTCCATTATCTTTCATAAATTTTACATCGCTCCATTCACAGTTATGGCATACCCATCTGCGCTTTATTACGCTTTTCAGCCCTTGAAAAGCATTTCATTTATTCGAAAAAACATTGATTATTATTTTTTTATAGGCTCATAATTATTTCTTTCCACTGGTTCAGGCAACCCACCTTTGAATGATTTTCTATTACATATTTCCTTCCCAAATTCCCCATATTTTCTCTCAATTCTCGATTTTTATATAATTCTATGATCCCAAAAGAAAGCGACAAATAATCCCCACAATGAATTACGCGCCCGGCCCCAATTTGATTTATTAATTTAGCTATTTCAGAGTCTTCATCTGCTAATATTATTACGGGCTTTCCACAGGCTAAATAGTTCCACGTCTTACTAGGCATCGGATCAGAAGACCTTTTCATGGGTATAATCCCAATAAATGCGGAATTATAGACATAAGGAATGAATTCGTCTGGCTGGAAATCAAAACAATATATATTTTTCATATTTAATTTCTTAATTATATTTAATAAATACGACTTTCTTGGACCATCCCCGACTATTACAAATGCGATTTCTTCTATTTCATGTAATGATTGTGCTGCTTTTATTAGAACTTGAAAATCCTGAATATAACCAATTACTCCCGCATATAATACTATAAATTTATTTTCTAATTCTTTATTTTCTTTTAAGAATAGGTTTTTATTTTTGTCTATAGGTTTCATTATATTAATATCTACCCAATTATGAATAATCTTAACTTTTGAAGCTGGTGCCAACCAAGAAACATGCCGTTGGTATGAATTACAAATTGTTACCACAACAGAAGAAGTTTCATAAGTTCGTGCCTCTAAACTTCTTAAGAAACGGAAAATATAACTATTATTCTCTATAAATCCGCCCGCTCTAGCTGAATTTGGAAATAAATCTTGTAGATCATATATAGTTTTGAACTTTTTCATTTTTGCAATGATATTAATAGGGAGAGCGAGAAGTGGGGGGTTAGAATAAACATAACAGATATCAATCTTCTTAATAAAAATAATTTTAAAATTAACCCAAATCGAAAATAATAAATAATCTAATATCTTATTGATTAATCCTGGTTTCCTTGCAAATGGGTTATAAAATCTAAATATTTTTAATTTACAGAATAACTGTTTATCATTTTGTTTTTTATTAATATTATTAATTAATTTCGATTTCTTAGAAGGGCACGAAGTTAATATTATAATATTAAACCCATTTTTATTTAAGAATAAAGCTAAATCTTTTACTAATGGAACATTAGATGATATCTCAGGCCAAAAATATGGTGTAACTATTACTATTTTTTTCATTATTTTGTATAACCTCCCATTAAGGCAATTTTTCTTATTATGACTTGTTTACAAAAATAATAAACGTTGCGTTAATCACAATTTTAATCTTAATTTAATATGACCTGAATAGCCTCGATCAAAGAAAAAAACACTAGATTAACAGCGTTTAATTTATCTATCGGCTTTTTTTATAGCTTAAAGTAAAAATTATTTTACAAATTTAAGTAACCGCCTTATATAAAAAATTAATTCTAATACTTCCTCTTCCCAATTATATTTTTTCATTATCGCTTCAAATCCTTTATTCCTTAAATCATTATATATATCAAGCGAACTCATAATATGAGTTGCTGCATCTACATACCCCTTAACATCATCAGGCGATACAAGAATCCCACATTTTGCTTCTTCAATTATGTGACGAGTCATATTCAAATCAGATGCTATAATAGGCATTCCAGCGGCCATGTATTCAAATAGTTTCATTGGAAGGCCAATATTTTTGCTCTTGGTATTATTTGCTACAAAAAGCCCCACAGATCCTTTTGTTAAAAGTTTGTCTATCTCTATTGGAAGAACAGATGGTTCTATCTTTACGGGCAATTTTTCTTCTTCGATGATCTTTATAAATTTATCGCGAATTTTTTTATCGCGTCCAAATCTGTCAGCTATTATAAGAGGAAAAGGCGATTTTCTTTTTTTTAATTCTCTACCAATATTTAAAAGAATATCCAACCCATAATTTTTGCTTAATGAGCCTATATATAAAATTCCGTTATCATGCGATAGATATGGTTTAATTTGTCTATTTGCAAAATTTCTCAACATAATACACTTGGCTCCGACCTTGCTAAATCTACTAATTTGGTAAGGAACGACTGTTATAACAGCATCAAAAATACGAACTGCCCAGTTCTCTATTAATTTGATAAGATAGGATAAAATAGGCCTTAATAAATTAGGAACCCATTCCTTCCCTTCTTTTATTTCTTCCGGATAATTTTCCCTACAATCATAAATAACGGGTACTTGCTTTATAAACTTTATAACTAAGGCAAACAAAATGAAGTCTATATCATGGAATAAATAGCACCTAGATTTTACATTCAGAGATAGTAAGAAAATTCTGATTGCATTAATTATCCGCTCATGTATTTTAATCGGCATCTTTGTATAAATAAATTTACACTCAATCTTTTCCGAAATATTTTCCCAGGGAGCTATTAACATTACCGAAAATCCAGCTTTTGACAAAGATTTTATTTGTTTAATTATCCTAGAGTCATATGGCTCATGAATAGTTGTAATTATACAAATATCAAAACGATAACTATTTATTTTTTTCATAATTTAAATTTTAAATAAATACAATAATATCAACAAAGAAACATGTAATTCTGATAATTCCGAATGAACTACTTCCTTAAATACTTTGTTTGTAATAACCTTTTATAGTATCACATATATAATCAATATCTTTGTCGGATATAAAAACTGAGCTTGGAAGCCAAAGCCCTTTTGATGATATTTTATTAGCTACACTAAATTTGTCTTTTTGATAATAATTATTATAAGGGGATTGAGTATGAATTGCAGGATAGAACGGCCTCGTCCCTATACCTTTTTCTTTTAGATATTTCATTAAACCTTCTCGATCATCGACTAGCACATCTATAAACCATGGAGGTGTATCATTAAGATCTGTTTTAACTAACTTTATTTTATCTATCTTATCAAGATTTTCTTGATATCTCCGATACATTTGCTTTTTTTTTTCGACTCTCCTCTGAAGCTTTTTCATTTGCTCAATTCCAATAACTGCTTGAATATCAGTAAATTTCATATTATAGCCAAGTGTAATATGCTTATCTATGCCGGCTTGTTCTCTTCCAAAATCGCGGATTTTACTTATCCTGTCAAATAAATTAGCATCATCTGTTATTAAAGCGCCACCCTGGCCTGTAGTTATAATCTTCGCAGCACTAAAAGAAAAGCAACCAATGTGTCCAAAGGTACCAAGATGTTTACCGTTCCATCTTGCTCCTAAGGATTGGGCAGCATCCTCGATAAGCCATAAGTTATATCGATTACAAATGTCCAAAATTCTATTCATATCAGGACACCTACCATTTAAAGATACAACTATTATGGCCTTCGTCTTGTCTGAAATTGACTCTTCAATTTTATTTATGTCAATACACAAGTTGCTTTCATCTATATCAACTAAGACGGGCTTAGCCCCTGCCCAGAGTACAGCATTTGCAGTAGCTATCATTGTAAAGTCAGGGACTATCACCTCATCTCCGTTTTTGATATTACAAGCCATTAAGGCTGCAAACAGCGCGATCGTGCCGTTTGATACAACAGATGCATATCTTGCTCCCGTATAATCTGCTAACATTTTTTCAAATAATCTAGTATATTTATATTCAGTAATCCATCCGCCCGATTCTAAATATTCATAAACTGCCTTTTTTTCTTCTTCCTCAATTAATGGCTCCATTTGATTAATAAAATAAGTATCCATAATTATCCTCCTTCTTCATCAGAAATTATCACTCTATCTAATTCCGGTTCAGTAAAGGGCCCGTTTTTAAACTCAAGAACTTTTGTATTATCTTCTAATATTTCATACGAATGTCCTCCCTCAAGCAAAATTGCCAAATCACCAGTTTTTAATATAAAGAAACAAAATCTGGATAAATGAAAATCAAATAACGTAACTTTTAAACTTCCTTTTACAACATAAATAGCTTCCTGTGTCTTATTAACAATCCTATCTCTTTTTATATGCATATGGGGAACTGTCTTATGATTCTTATTATATAGCCATTGCCCCACTTGCAAAAATATATTTTTTGGAGTAAAAAACTCCAAACCCCTAAACTCTACTGACGATGGTACTATAATAGAAAAAAGAATGCCATCTTTTACAATTTTATTAATAGTGCCGCTTTCAATATTAAAAAGTTCATTTTTCATTTAACTTTTTCTCCTCTGATATTTTATCCAAATACCATTTTACAGTTCTCCTAATACCTTCTTCTATATCAACTTTAGGACGCCATCCTAATAATGAATGCATGCGCGAAACATCTAATATTTTCTTCGGCGCTCCATCAGGTTTAGATAAATCAAAAACAAATTCGCCTTCCCAACCTACCGCCCTTTTAATATATTCGGCAGTTTCTATAATGGTCCAACCTTTTCCCCACCCTAAATTTAATATTTCTATAGAATCATATTTATTTAACGCTGCTACAATTCCTTCAGCAGCATCTTCTACATACATCCATTCACGAATCACTTTCCCTGTACCCCATATAATTACCTTTTTATCACCATTCAATTTTGCATCAACAATTTTTTTAATCAAAGCACCAATTGCATGCGATCTTATAGGATCAAAATGATCTTCAGGCCCATATAAATTCGGAAGCACTAAATGTATAGATTTAAGCTTATTTTCTTTAGCATACGCCCAAGTTTGAACCCACAATGCCTTTCTCGGCATTCCATACGTTAATACTGTCTCATCCATTGGACCATCCCACCATATATTCTCTGAGTATATACTTGCTACGCCAGGATATGTGCAATTTGGCATAACATTTACTAATTTTTTTATACGATTTGTAGCTGCTTTAACCAAATTAAACCCAATTAATAAGTTATCTTCATAAATACGAATTGGGCATTGCGCATTATATGCTATGCCACCGACAAGAGCCGCACAATTTATTATTATATCTGGCTTTTCTTTTTCTAAGAAATTATCTATTTGATTAAAGTCTCTTATGTCAATTCCAGTTTGACGGCTGCATATAATAACATTTTCGCCCTTTTTTTCTAATATCCTGACAATATTTTTGCCCAGAAAGCCTGTCCCTCCGGCAACAAGGATTTTCATCTCTTCCCTCCTATGTTTTAATCTCTTTTTCTAATAAAACATAATTTTTTTTCTTGTTCCATTTAGAATCATTTTTTCGCGCTCAAGATCAGCATCTACCATAAGCTTTACGAGATCTTTGAACTTAATTTTTGGATTCCAACCTAAAATCTTCTTTGCCTTACTAGCATCACCACATAAAACATTTACATCTGTAGGACGAAATAAGTTTGGATCGATTTTAACATATTTTTCCCAATCTAATCCTACATAATTAAATGCTTCTTCAACAAATTCTCTTACAGAATGTGTTTCACCTGTGGCAATCACATAATCGTCTGGTTTTTCTTGCTGTAAAATAAGCCACATAGCTTCAATATATTCTGGTGCATACCCCCAATCTCTTTTTGCATCCAAATTTCCTAAATAAAGATAATCTTGTAAACCCAATTTAATACGAGCTACGGCCCTTGATATTTTTCTGGTTACAAAGGTCTCACCTCGGCGAGGAGATTCATGGTTAAATAAAATACCATTTGCTATCCACATGTTATAGGCTTCTCTATAATTGCATACAAAATAATAAGCGGCAACCTTAGCTATTGCATAAGGACTGCGCGGCTTAAAAGGTGTGTTTTCATTTTGGGGCGGTGGCGAATTGCCAAACATTTCGCTACTTGATGCTTGATAAATTTTAATATTAAGACCAGAATCCCTTACAGCCTCTAATAATCTTATAACGCCCATAAAATCTATATCTGATGTATATTCCGGTATTTCAAAGCTAACCTTTACATGACTTTGTGCAGCCAGATTATAAATTTCATCAGGCTTTATCATTCTAAGCAACCTAGCTAATGAACTGCCGTCTGACATATCTGCTCTTATAAAATCAAATTTATCTTTATATTTAGGGTCTTCTATTAAATGATCAATCCTGCCTGTATTAAAAGAACTGCTCCGCCTTACCAAACCAAAAACTTTATATCCTTTAGTTATTAAATATTCAGCTAGATATGATCCATCTTGTCCTGTAACACCCGTGATTAAAGCTATAGGCATTTTAAGCTCCTATTAATAATTTGTGAGTTATCTTTTATGGTTTTAACTAACGTCATATTACCTAATAGAGTAAAAAAATATAAGATTACGAATCCTTTTGATTGCAAGAGTGCGGTTACATTCCCTGATATAAGATTTAAAACACTCGCTACCATTATTGAATATATCGATATTTTTTCAGGAGTTTTTTTTAATTTCCAAATCCATAAATTGACGCTATGAAGAAAGAAACCTAGAAAAGTGGACGATAACATAATTCCAAACCAACCAAAATTTGCCCACGTCTCTGAAGCATATGTGGCATTAAGAAATCCGGAAGGATTATCTGCTGCCCTCATGGATAAAAATATAAATATAAATAATTACTTAAAGGAAATAATTCTTTTCCCAAAAAACAGGAAATATAATTCATGGAGCTTCTATAAAGAAAATTTATATAATCAGGAAAAACCATATAATGCACCATAGCTACACGTGCCGAAATCATAAATATTCTATTAAATAAACTATAAAATGCAAATTGTAATGGAGAACCTATTTTTAAAGAAACGGCCCGGATATAAAATATTAATAAAGGAAAAAATAACAAGATGGTCACGCCTAATAAAATCGTCTTAGTTTTTAATTTTTTTTGCTTAATAAATATGTAAATAAGGATATTAATAAGAATAATAAGGTGCTCCCCATTTTTTGGACAATAAAGAGGCTTGTATAAGGTGCACTTTTGACTTGCCTGTCTTACTATTTTAACCATTTAAATTACCCAGCTCAACAAACTTTTTTGCTGGCTGTATGTCCAAAATATATTTCGTAGGGCGTGCGGTATCCCAGGCCCTGGTGTAGCCTCTCCGTGTTATAGAACCGAAAATACGCTTCCAGACTTTGCCTGGCTTCACTCACGGTCTGATACCCATGAAGATATGCCTCCTCGTATTTAACCGACCGCCACAATCTCTCCACTAAGATGTTGTCATAGACCCGGTCTCGGCCGTCCATGCTTATCTTTACTTCATTCCTGCTGAGCAGCTCCGTAAACTCCTGGGCTGTAAACTGCACCCCCTGGTCTGTATTGAAAATCTCAGGCCTTGAGCTCCACAGGGCTTTACTTAAAGCCTCCACGCAGAACCTTGAATCAAGCGTATTGGATAGCTCCCAGGAAAGAACATAACGGCTATACCAGTCCATCACCACCACCAAATACACAAAACCATGGGCCAGGCGAATGTAAGTTATATCTGCTACCCAGACCTGGTCAGGACGCTCTATCCTCACCCCTTCCAGAAGATATCGATACCTCTTATGCCCGGGTGAGGAAAAACTCCTCCTCTTATGGAGATAAATAGCCTGAAGTCCCGTCCGCCGCATCAGCACCCTGACCCGCTTCGGGTTCATTATGTAGCCACGAACCCTCAACCAGGCCGTCAGCCTCCTTACCTCACAAAATAGCACCTTCAAGTAGGGCCCCTCTAAAAGCAACATAAGCTCGGGGTTATAGCCACCAATACGAATTTAACCATAATAATATGTTGACCTGGATAGCCCAAATAGCTCACACTGCCGAACCTTTGCTATATTCTGATTATTTCTCTCAACCAACTGCTTCTTCTCTTCAGCCGTAGTTGCTGAATTTTTTTAAAGCCACCCGTTTATTATATGCAGTTGACCAATCTTACGAAATAACTCTACTTTAGCTCCTCCCGTTTTTCTTCCCGCTTTGTCTTTCTAGTTTATGCAATTTTCATTTTTTGAGAAACCTCATTATCTGGATAATAATTATATCCTGCTGTTCAGCCAAGAGCTCCGGATATAATGGAAGTGAAAGGACCTCATTGCTGGCATTTTCTGCCTCAATAAAATCACCCTCTCTGTATCCCAAAAAGGAAAACAACTTCTGTAAATGAATTGGAACGGGATAATAGACCATCGTCATT
>Ga0272448_1007982_pt1 | contig 11107 bp, 8 predicted proteins | sample YNPCB0191_FD_202220 | JGI IMG/M metagenome (GOLD analysis project Ga0272448, IMG submission 202220) | Hot spring sediment microbial communities from Yellowstone National Park, WY, United States - YNP-CB-019-1 | ecosystem: Environmental > Aquatic > Thermal springs > Hot (42-90C) > Sediment... | reverse complement strand
CCTGCCCCGCCGCGACGTACAAGTCGCCGCGGTGGAAAACCGCATCCTGCCCGCGCGCTACCAGCGCAGCCTCGGCACGGTCGGCTGGGACGGCCAACTGGCGCTGCTCCGCGCCACGTGCGGCATCGTGGGCCTGGGCGGGCTGGGCGGGTGGATCGTGGAGGGCCTGGCTCGCATGGGCGTGGGCTGCCTCATCCTCATTGACGGCGACCGATTCGCCGAGAACAACCTGAACCGCCAGGCCCTGTGCTGGGAGTCCACCCTCGGGCAGCCAAAGACGGTTGCCGCCGCCGAGCGCGTCCGCAACCTCAACCCCGCCGTGGAAGTCCGCGCCCACGCCGTGTGGGCCGACGAGCACTCGCTGCCCGACTTGCTGCGCGGCGCCACCGTGATCGTGGACGCGCTGGACACCCTGCCGACGCGCATCGTCCTGCAGAAGGTCGCCCAGGGTCTCGGCGTCCCGATGGTGCATGGAGCCATCGCGGGTTACATCGGCCAGGTCATGACCATCTTCCCAGGCGACGCCGGCCTTCTCGCCCTGTACCCCGAGGGCAAATCGCCCGAACGCGGCGCAGAGGCGCTGTGGGGCAACCCCGCCGCCACGCCCATGATGATCGCGTCGTGGCAAATCCAGGAGGTCGTCAAGATCATCACCGGCCGCGGCCAGCCGCTCCGCAACCGCATGCTCCTCATGGACGCCGAACAGGGCACGGCGGAAATCCTGAAACTCGGAGACCTCTGATGCGTGCCGAAATCATCACATCGGGAACCGAACTCCTGCTGGGCGACCTGGTGGACACCAACGCCGCCTACCTGTCGCGCCAACTCCGCGCGCTCGGCATTGACGTGCACTACCGGACGACTGTCGGCGACAACGAGCAGCGCACGGCCGAGGCCATCTCGCTCGCCATGCGCCGCGCCGATTTGGTCATCACCACCGGCGGCCTCGGCCCGACCGTGGACGACGTAACGCGCCAGGCGGTGGCCCGTGCCACCGGCCGCCCGCTTGTCCTTCACCCCGAACTCCTCGCCGCCATTGAGGCGCGCTTCCGCAGTTTCGGCTATCGGATGACGGCGAACAACGTTCAGCAGGCGTACATCCCGCAGGGCGCCGTCGTGATTGAGAACCCCGTGGGCACCGCCCCCTGCTTCGCCGTGGAGACCCCCACCGGCGCGGTCATCTCGCTCCCCGGCGTGCCCCGCGAACTGGAGTACCTCATGGAGAATGCCGTCATCCCCTACCTGCGTCGGCGGTTCGGACTCCACGAGGTCATCAAGACCCGCGTCCTGAAGACCTGCGCCATCGGCGAAAGCGCCATAGACCAGCAGATCGCTGACCTGATGCAGAGCCGCAACCCCACGGTGGGCCTCAACGCGCACCCAGGCCAGACCGACGTCCGCATCACCGCCAAGGCCTCATCGGAAGAAGAGGCCGACCGGCTGCTGGCCGACATGGAGGCGAAAATCCGCGAGCGACTGGGGGATAGCATCTACGGCACCGACGCGCAGACGCTGGAGGAAGTGCTCCTGCAAGGGCTCCAGGCGAGGGGAGAAACGGTGGCGGTTCTGGAGACGCCAACTGGCGGCCAGTTGACCCAGCGGCTGGCCTCGGTGCGCGGCTTCGCGGGGTTCCTGGGCGGCATCGTCGCCCCCGCCGACGAGAGCCTGCGCGCGCTTGTGCCCGCGTGGAGCGAGAGTCCCGACCCCTGCCTGTCGGCCCGCGCCGCAGCCGATAGCGTCCGCGAGCGGTTCGGCGCCACCTACGGCCTGGCCATCGTCCCCTGCGCCGAGGGCAGCGCCATCGCGTTCTCTGGCCCGCGCGGGTCGGGGTGTCAGATCGTTACGCGCCCGTCGCGCGATGCATTCGGGCGCACATGGATCGTTACCACGGCGCTCAACCTGTTGCGCCGCCACATCCTGAACCGATAGGCACAGAGGCCATCTACCTGCGACGGCGGAGGGAGAGCATGACGACAATCCTGGCGCTCATCGGGTCGGCGCGGCCCTGGGGGAATTGCGAAGTCCTGGCGCGTGAGGCCCTGGCCGGCGCGCGCGACGCCGGAGCCGACACGCTGGCCCTGCTGCGCCTCACTGACCTGCGCGTGGAGCCGTGCACCGGCTGCCTCGTGTGCGCCCTGCGAGGCCAGGCGTGCCCCATCTCCGACGATGTCGCGTTCCTGCTGGAGCAGGTGCGCCAGGCCGATGCGTTTCTCATCGCCGCGCCGGTGTACTTCGTCGGCCCCGTGGCCCAGGCCAAGCGCGTGCTGGATCGGATGCTCATGTGGGCCTCGTCGCCCGATTGGGCCACCGTTTCCCCCAAGCCGGCCATCACGCTGACCGCCGCGGGCCTGGAACCCTGGCGCGGCGTCGCGCAAGCCCTCTACAATGCCCTTGCCATGAGCCTGGGCGGGCGGCTCCTCGGCTGGATGACTGCCTACGCCACAGGCCCGGGCGAGGTGCTCTTGCAGTCGGACGCCCTGGCCGCCGCCCGCGACTTGGGCCGCCGCCTGGTAACCGGAGAGGATGCCCCGCGCCAGGAATTCGCCTGCCCCACGTGCGGATCCGACGCCTTCCGCATCCACGGCGACCGCGTCGTGTGCCCCATCTGCGGCCAAGAGGGGCGGCTGATGGCACAAGACGGCGCGCCGCGCATTCGATTTGACGACAGCCCGCGCAGCGAACGCTGGTCGCCGTCGGGATTCTACCGGCATATCCAGGAGTGGATCGTCCCTTCGGGCGAGCGGTTTCTCGCGCGTCGCCAGGAAATCAAGGCGCTGCGCGCGCGGTACGAAGGCTTGGGCGAGACGTGGATTCGCCCGCCGAGTCGCGCCGACGATGCCGACACACGTTGAGGCAAGACCCATGTCCCACGAGAAAGACGCCATCTTCGCCGCATTCAAGGCCGCCGCGACGCTGCCGCCCGACCGCTGGAGCGACGAGTATCCAGGCCAGCCTGTCGCCGTGTTCTGCGCCTACGTGCCCGAGGAACTGCTCCACGCCGCGGGATTCGCCCCCGTGCGGCTCCGCAAGCGGCCGTCGCGGTCGGGCGCGTGGAGCGAGCACCTGCAAAGTTACGCCTGCCCCCTGGCGCGCTCGCTCCTGGAGCAGGGCGCCGAGGGCCAACTGGCGGGGTTCGCGGGCGCGGTCTTCGCCCACTCGTGCGACGCCATGCAGGCTCTGGCGGACATCTGGCGCCTGCGGTTCGGCGACACGTTCGCCTGGGTTGTGAACGTGCCCACGCGGCTGGATGGCCCTCACGCTGCGGCCTATCTGGTGTGCGAACTGGCCGCGATGCGCGCTGCGCTGGAGCGGCACATCGGCAGGCCTATCGGCGACGAGGACATCCGCGCCGGCATTGCCCTGTACAACCGCGTGCGCGCGCTGCTGGCCCGCCTGGACGCCCTGCGCGACCGCATGACCAACGCCGAGTACTACGCCGCAATCCTGGCTGCGCAGACCATGCCCAGGGAGGCGTTCATCCCCCTCGCCGAGAGCCTCATCCCGCAGATGGAGGCAGCGCCGCCGCGACGGGGCCGCGCGCGGATTATCGTCGTCGGCGCGATCCTGGACGACCTGACGGTGCCCGCGCTCGCGGATGATGTCGGCCTCGCTGTCGGCGGCGATGACCTGTGCACCGGAACGCGCTACTTTGAGGGCATGGCTCGCATGGACGCGCCGCCGCTAGAGGCGCTGGCGGAACGTTTCCTCACGCGCACGCCCTGCGCGGCCAAGCATCGGGATGACTGGCGCAGGGGGCAGGCGCTGCGCCTGATGGCCCAGCAGCGGGGCGCGCGCGGGGTCGTCTTCTACCTCCAGAAGTTCTGCGAACCCCACGCCTTTGACTACGCCGACGCGCGCCGCGACCTGGAGGATGCTGGCATCCCACACATCGTCCTGGAAGACGACGCCGGCCCGGCCACGGCCCAATGGCGCACGCGGCTCCAGGCTTTCGCCGAGATGCTGGGAGGCACGCCCGGATGACCACCCGCCCCTATCGCAAACTCCAGAGCACAACCGCATTGAGCCGACTGATGGCTGCCTACTACCTGCGCAGCCGCTGGATCGGGCGGGTGCGGCCCCTGGCCTGGGTAACCAGCGGCGCGCCCGTGGAAATCCTGGAAGCCATGGGCATCGCGTCGGTCTATCCCGAAAACTACGGCGCTCTGTGCGGCGCGCAACGGGTGGCCACAGATTTGTGTCAAGTCGCCGAGGCGCAGGGGTTTTCGCAAGACCTGTGCTCCTACGCGCGCACGTCCATCGGCGCCGTCTTCGCGCCCGAAAACGCCCCGATGCGCGGCCTTCCCCTGCCCGACCTGCTCATCGCGTCCAACAACATCTGCGGCACCGTGGTCAAATGGTACCAGTTCCTGGCGCACCATTTCGGCGTGCCGCTGTTCCTGCTGGACGTGCCCTATGTCCACGCCGACGAGCCGCCCGAGCATGCCATCGCCTACGTGGAAGCGCAACTCCGCGAGATGATCGCCTGGCTGGAGGCCCACACCCGCCGCCGCATGGACGTGCGCCGCTTTCGCCGCGTCATCGCGTACTCCAACGAGGCCGTCGGCCTGTGGAAGGAAATCCGCGAACTTTGCAAGGCACGCCCGTCCCCGCTGAACGCGCCAGACCTGTTCGTAACCATGGCCCCCATCGTGGTGCTGCGCGGGACTCGCTGGGCGCCGTGGTACTATCGGCGACTGAAGCGCGAAGCCGAGGGGCGCGTCGCCCGCCGCAAGGGCGCCGTCGTGGACGAGCGCATCCGCCTGTTGTGGGACAACATCGCCATCTGGCCGCGGCTGTTCTCGGTGTTCAGCCCGTTCATCAAGCGCGGCGCTTGCTTCGTCGCCGACACGTACACCAACGCCTGGGCGGTGTCGGTGGACGCTGACGACCCCATCCGCGGGCTAGCCCTGGCCTACACGACTGTGTACATCAACCAGCAGATTCCCAACCGCGCGCGCCTGATGCTCCAGATGGTTCGGGACTATGGGATAGACGGCGCGGTGTTCCACTCCAACCGCTCGTGCAAGCCCTATTCGTTCGGCCAGTACGACCTGCGCCGCATCCTGGAGCGCGAGGCGGGCATCCCCACGCTCATCCTGGAGGCCGACATGTGCGACACGCGGGCCTTCGCCGAGAGCCAACTGGCCACGCGCATCCAGGCGTTCATGGAGAGCCTGGCGCCGTAGCATGCCACGCCGAGCGGTCATTCCGGGGCTCGGTTCTATTGTGTGTTGGTGAGCAGGTGCAACGCACTTCCGGAAGTGCGTCGCACCCGTGCCCATGCCGCGGCCAACAAGGTTTGGAACCGCGTCCTTTCGGATGATACCCAGCGCCCGAAACGGTCTCTCCCCCAGCCAGCCCGCGCGGGGGTCAACCCCCGCGCTGACTGGGCCAAGCCCCCTTCGGGGCTGGGCCAGCCCGCAGGGCTTCGCCCTTTGAGTCCGCCGTTCCCTCTCCCGCGCGGGAGAGGGCAAGGGTGAAGGGCGTTCGGATCGCGAAGGACACGAAAGGGCGCGAAAGCCACGAAAACCTCGGCCACCCGGCCCGGCATTTCAGCGTCGGGCGACAAGTAACCGCGAATCTACCGAATGGACGCGAATTCCCCCAAGCCCGCAGGGCTTCGCCTTCAGCCCGATGCTTCAGCGTCGGGCATAATGACCTCAGCGTAGATTCGTGTTATTCGTGGATGACCCCAGCCCGCCGTTCCCTCTCCCGCGCGGGAGAGGGCAAGGGTGAGGGATGCCACCCAACCCCCGCGCCGACGACCACAGCCCTCGGGCCCAGACCCCAAGGGTCTCGGAGACCCTTGGGGTCTCCAACCCCAGCCCGCAGGGCTTCGCCCTTTCAGCCCGATGCTTCAGCGTCGGGCTAGCACGCAGTCCCACCGCCATTTCGTGCCTTTCGCGCCCTTTCGCGCATTTCGCGTTCCCAATACCCTTCGCGGCGTTGTGGATACCTCCGCATGAGAGGCCCCGCGGCCGGATGTGGGCTGCCGCCGCTGGCATTGACGCGGGCACGCCAGCATGGTATAATCGTACCAGGGCGCGAGAGGTGCGCGTTACCAGCGCCGCTTCCTGACCCGCTACAAGCGCGCCAGACGCTGAAGGTTATGGCAGAGGTGGGAGCCATGAGACAAGTGATTATCTACGCAGGCGAGGACGGTTACTGGGTAGCAGAATGTCCAAGCCTGCCAGGTTGCATCAGCCAGGGAAAGACAAAGGAAGAGGCCATCGCCAATATCAAGGAGGCGATCCAGGGATATATCGCAGCCCTTCAGGAAGACGGCCTGCCCGTGCCAGAGGAACGCTTTGAGACCTTGGTCATTGCCGTATGAGCAAGTTGCCGAACATCTCGGGACGGGACTGCGTGCACGCGCTTGGCAAGATAGGGTTTTACGTCAAGCGCCAAGAGGGTAGCCACATGATTCTGCGCCGCGACGAGCCTTTTGCGCAGATCGTCGTTCCCGATCATCGGGAACTGGATAGAGGAACGCTGCGCGCGATCATCCGGCAGGCTGGCCTTAGCGTAGATGAGTTCGTGAAACTACTCTGACGGGCGGGCCCCCACGGCATCCACCTTGTGCCCTCCCCGCCTTGCTACCCCCACCGCCTTCCGCGGTGAAATCCGGTAGCCGCCCGCACGGAGGTGAAATCCCCGCGCCGACCGGACAAAGCCCCCTTCGGGGCCTCAACGCCAGCCCGCGCGGGATTCGCCCCTTCAGCCCGCCGTTCCCGCTCGCACGCGGGAGAGGGCGAGGGTGAGGGGCGTTCGGATCGCGAAGGACACGAAAGGGCGCGAAAACCACGAAAATCTCGGCCACCCGGCCCGGCGCTTCAGCGTCGAGCGACAAGTAACCGCGAATCTACGCGAACGAACGCGAATTTGTCCCGTAACCCCGCGTCGCGGCATTCGTGGATATCGCGTCCGGGCCCGGCACCGAACCCCAGCCCGGCACATCTACAGCCCGCAGGGCTTTGCCCCTTCAGCCCGATGCTTCAGCGTCGGGCATAATGACCTTAGCGTAGATTCGTGTTATTCGTGGATGAACCCAGCCCGCCGTCCCCTCTCCCGCGCGGGAGAGGGCTAGGGTGAGGGGCGTTCGGATCGCGAAGGACACGAAAGGGCGCGAAAGCCACGAAAACCTCGGCCACCCGGCCCGGCACTTCAGCGTCGGGGGACAAGCAACCGCGAATCTGCGCGAATGAACGCGAATTTGCTCCGTAACCCCGCTTCGCGGCATTCGTGGATATCGCGTCCGGGCCCGGCGCCGAACCCCAGCCCGGCACATCTACAGCCCGCAGGGCTTTGCCCCTTCAGCCCGATGCTTCAGCGTCGGGCATAATGACCTTAGCGTAGATTCGTGTTATTCGTGGATGAACCCAGCCCGCCGTCCCCTCTCCCGCGCGGGAGAGGGCTAGGGTGAGGGGCGTTCGGATCGCGAAGGACACGAAAGGGCGCGAAAGCCACGAAAACCTCGGCCACCCGGCCCGGCACTTCAGCGTCGGGGGACAAGCAACCGCGAATCTGCGCGAATGAACGCGAATTTGCTCCGTAACCCCGCTTCGCGGCATTCGTGGATATCGCGTCCGGGCCCGGCGCCGAACCCCAGCCCGGCACATCTACAGCCCGCAGGGCTTTGCCCCTTCAGCCCGATGCTTCAGCGTCGGGCATAATGACCTTAGCGTAGATTCGTGTTATTCGTGGATAACCCCAGCCCGCCGTTCCCGCTCGCACGCGGGAGAGGGCGAGGGTGAGGGGCGTTCGGATCGCGAAGGACACGAAAGGGCGCGAAAACCACGAAAATCTCGGCCACCCGGCCCGGCGCTTCAGCGTCGAGCGACAAGTAACCGCGAATCTACGCGAACGAACGCGAATTCCCCCAAGCCCGCAGGGCTTCGCCCTTTCCGCCCGATGCTTCAGCGTCGGGCATAATGACCTTAGCGTGGATTCGTGTTATTCGTGGATGACCCCAGCCCGCCGTCCCCTGTCCCGCGCGGGAGAGGGCAAGGGTGAAGGATGCCACCCAACCCCCGCGCCGACGATCACAGCCCTCGGGCCCAGACCCCAAGGGTCTCGGAGACCCTTGGGGTCTCCAACCCCAGCCCGCAGGGCTTCGCCCCTTTAGCCCGATGCTTCAGCGTCGGGCATAATGACCTTAGCGTAGATTCGTGTTATTCGTGGATGAACCCAGCCCGACGTTCCCTCTCCCGCGGCCAGCTAACTATACGCGCGTCCACGCCTGGGCCGCCAGTTCGCGCGAGCGGGCGGTGATGGCCTCCTCGTCCAGCGTCAGGAGTTTGCGGTCGCGCATGAGCACCCGCCCCGCGCAGACCGTCGCCGTGATGGCCGAAGCCTCCACGCCGAACAGCACATGCCACGGCAGGTTGCCCGCCGTGAGTGGCGTCGTGGGGTGATAGTCCAGGAACACCAGGTCGGCGCTCGCGCCCGCGCTCAATTCGCCAAGCGTCGTGCCCGGCCAGAAGACGCGGGCCAGGCGGGCGTTGTCCGCGTAGGCGATGCGGAACACCAGGTCGCCCGGCATAACGCGGGGGTCGCGCTGCGCGAGTTTGTGCACCAGGTAGGCCGCCTTCATCTCCGCGAACATCTGGTTGGAGAACCCGTCGTTGCCCAGCGCCACATTGACGCCGGCGCGGATCATCTTCTCCACCTGCGCGACGCCCACCGCGTTGTTCATGTTGGAACGCGGCTGATGCGTAACCCACGTGCCGGTCTCGGCCAGGGCGGCGATCTCGCCATCGTCCACGTGGACGCAGTGGCAGGCAAGCGTCTTCGGGCCGAGGATGCCCGCGTCGCGCAGGCGGTGGACGACGCGCTTGCCCGACTTGCGCAGCGAGTCCTCCTGGTCGGCGATGTCCTCGGCCACGTGGACGTGGAAGCCCAGGCCCAGGTCGCGGTTCGCGGCGACGCAGTCGGCCAGCGTCTCGTCCGACAGCGTCAGCGAGGCGTGAAGCCCGAACGCCGCGGCCAGCAGCGGGTTCGGGCGTGCCCGCAGCGACTTCGCAAAGCGGACGTTCTCGGCGATGCCCGCCTGGGCGCGGTCGAGGCCGTCGCGGTCGGTAACCTCGTAGCACAGGCTGACGCGGACGCCGGCCTGCTGCACCGCCTCGGCGATGACATCCAGCGAGCCGTCAATGGCGTTGGGGCTGGCGTGATGGTCAATGAGCGTCGTCGTGCCGTGCTTGACGGCGTCCACCAGGCACACCAGCGCCGAGTAGCGCACGTCCTCCAGCGTCAGCGCCTTGTCCAGCCGCCACCACAGGCGCTCCAGAATCTGCGGGAAATTCGCGGCGGGTTCGCCCGGGATCGCCATCCCGCGGGCGAAGGCTCCGTAGAAATGCGTGTGTGCGCAGATGGCGGCGGGCATCACGAGTTGGCCGCCCGCATCCCAGCGTTTGGCGTGCGGGAATCGCGCGGTCAGTTCGGCGGTGGAGCCGATGGCGGCGATGCGGTCGTCTCGGATGAGCAACGCGCCGTCGTCTATCAGTTGCGGTTGCGCCCCCAGCGTCGCGACGCGGGCGTGGGTGATGAGCCACTCCGTTTGGGTGGACATGGTTGTGTTTGTCCCTCCTTTCGTTTTCCCAAGGCGGCGCGCCCGCAAGGGCTAGAACGGCCCGTAGCCGATGGCCGTGCCGATGATCAGGAACGCCGCCGTCGCCAGAATTACCCAGACCCACAACTTCAGCGACCACCTCAGCCACTTGGCGTAGGTAACCGCCGTGAGGCCGAGCACGATGAGGAGCACCGGGTTGGTGGGATACATCAGGTTGGAGAAGCCGTCGCCGAAGCAGTAGGCCGTAACAGCCACCTGTCGGGTTACGCCGACAAGATCGGCCAGCGGGATGAGAATCGGCATCATCAGGAAGGCTTTGGCCGAGCCAGACGCCACGAAGATCTCCATCACCAGCGCCAGCGCGTAGATGGCCAGGGCAGCCAGCGCGGCGCTGGTCTGGGTGAACGGGCGTGCGGCGTAGTGCAGGATGGTGTCCATGACCCCGCCGCTGACGACGATGTGCTTGATGCTCACGGCCATCAGGATGAGCACGATGCCCGGGGCGATGCCGCCCATGCCCTGGGCGAGGGCCTTCCAGACCACCCTCTTGTCCTTCTGGGCCATCAGCCCCGCGCCCACGCCGCCGACGAGGAACAGCAGGCCCACCAGCGGCAGCGTGAAGTCCGACAGGGCGGGGATGAACGGCCCGGCCACCAGCGTCAGCACGATGAGAAGCACGCAGACGCCGAACCATGCGGTCGCCCTGCCCAGCCCGGGCGCGGCAGCGGAAAAGTCCACCCCCGAATCAGCGAAGCGCGCGCGTTCGGCCTGGTCTTCGCGGTACACGAGCGACGCTTCGGGCTTGCGCTCCACCTTTCTAGCGTATCGCACGAGGAATACGGCCAGCAGCGCGTACAGGCACAGGAAGATGAGGAAGCGCAGCCATGCTCCCGAGAACAGCGGCAACTCGGCGATCTTCTGCGCGACGCCGATGGTGAAGGGGTTGGTGATGGCCGCTGAGAACCCCATGTTGGTGGCCAGGATGCTCATGCCCAGGCCCACCAGCGAGTCCCAGCCGAGGTAGAACGAAAGGGCGAGCATCACGGGTACCAGCGGCACGACTTCCTCAAAGATGCCGAAGAAGGCGCCCAGCGCCATGAAGAAGAACGAGACGCTGACCAAAAGCAGATACTTGCGTCCGCCAGCCCACTGCACGATCTTGGCGATGCCCGCCCGCAGGATGCCGCTGGCGTCCAGCACGGCGAACGCGCCGCCCACCATCAGGATGAACACGATGATCATGATCACGACGATGCTGCCCGGCGCCCACAGCACCTCTACGGGCGCGGTGAACCATCGCCAGATGGGATAGTCGGGGCGCGCGGTGAACTGGAACGAGTCGGGCACCAGCATTTCGCGCCCGGATTCCAGCGTCCGCTGGTACGCGCCCGCGGGCAGCACGCGGGTCAACACGCCCGCCGCCACCATCAGGATCAGGAGGATGACCACCGATTGCAGGAAGGCCCTTGTGCTGATTTGCGCGCCTGGCTTGGTTTCCATGCGTGTCGTCTCCTTCGCGTCGGTGTGCGGGGCTTC
>Ga0272448_1007981_pt1 | contig 11108 bp, 5 predicted proteins | sample YNPCB0191_FD_202220 | JGI IMG/M metagenome (GOLD analysis project Ga0272448, IMG submission 202220) | Hot spring sediment microbial communities from Yellowstone National Park, WY, United States - YNP-CB-019-1 | ecosystem: Environmental > Aquatic > Thermal springs > Hot (42-90C) > Sediment... | reverse complement strand
AGGAGGACGGCACATGGTCGATCGAGCCGCTGGACGTGCAGAAGCCTGCCGTCGTCAACGGCCAGAGGCTCGCCGTCCGCCAGAGCGTGCTCGACGAAAACGAAGTCGAGCTCGGCCCCTACGTCCTAAAGGTCTACCTCAACCCGGACAAGGCGGCGCCGGCCGCCGAGGACGATCGCCTCAGCCCTACCGACCTGGCCGAAATCAAGAAGTATCCGCTGCCGCCCGGCTCGCTCACGAAGCGCACGGGCGAACCGGTGGAGAAGCTCCTGCCCGGGCAGATCGCCTCGCTGGCCCGCGCCGCGATCGAAATCGGGCGCTGCCGCGATCTGGCCCAACTGGTCGATGTCTCGCTCACGCACCTGCTCCAGGGCTTCCGCGGGCGCTGCGCGTGGGTCGGTCTGCGCCGACAGGCCGCCGGCGACCTCGAGGTGATCGGCGGCCGCTACACCTCCGGCGAGCCGTGCGAGTCGCCCGAGCTGGCGCGGGGTCTGCGCTACCGTTGCCTCGAACGAAGGCAGATCATCCTGGTCCGGCGGGCGGAGGATCCGATCATCGGCTCCGCGGTGGCCGCGCCGCTGCTGACGTCGCGCGGCGTCCTCGGCATGATCTACGTCGACGCCCGCAAGGCCACCAAACGCCTCGGCACGGCCGACCTCAACGCCCTCGTCGTGCTCTCCGCGTGCGTCAGCGAGCAACTCGAAACTCTCCTGCGCGGACAGCTCGTCCAGGACGTCCGCGTGAACAGCACCGAACTCAGCGTCGTCCGCGCCATCCAGGAACAGCTCGATCCCCACAGCATGCCGGCGTGGAAGGAATTCCAGGTCGGCGCCTACAGCCTGACCGGCCAGCAGAACTCCGGCGACGTGTACGACGTGATGAAGATCCCCGGCAAGGACTTCGGCGGGCTCCTGCTGGCTAACGTCCATGCCGAGGGGGCCATGCTCGCCCTGCTCATGGCGCAGGTTCAGTCGGCGTTCCGCGTGGCGATGCTTCACGGGGACTCGCCCCACGCGTTTCTGCGACAGTTGAACTACCTTCTGTACGGCGACGCCCCATCCCGCTATGTCCACTGCTTCGTCCTCACCGTGGATCCCGCCGCCGGCATCCTGCGACACTGCCGGGCCGGGCGGATCGGCGCAATCGTCGTGGATGCGCACGGCCAACCCCGCCCGTTCGGCGGGATTGGAATGCCCGCCGTCGGCGTCGAAAAGGGCTTCGAATACACCTCCAGCGAGGACGTTCTCGCCCCGGGCGAGACCCTCGCCCTCTACACCGGCGGGGTCACCACGGCCACGAATGCACAGGGCGAGCGTTTCCGCGAGAAGCGTTTCATCGACGCCCTCTGCGACAGCTTTGGTCAACCCGCGCTGGCCACGATCAACGACCTGAAGGTGGATATCACCGCCTTTCATGAGGGCGGCGCCCACCCGGACGACATGACGGTCCTGCTCGTGCACCGCTCGGCCGAAGGCTGACCGGCGGCCAGTCGGGCTCTGCAGCCCTTCCCGTCTCACGGTTTTTGACGGGACTCGAAACGCGAGCGAGGGCCCTTTCCACCCGGCCGGAGCGCCCGCACACGCTTCGTGTTCCGCGCGTATCGCAGATTGGCACAACCGGATATAGAATCGTTCGATGGCCATGTTCAGGAAAGCCTCCAGCGCCTTCGGATGGATCGTGATTCCGGCGATCGCCTCCTGGGCGGCTGCCGCCGGTCCGGCGACACGGCCGGCCTCCGCACCGTCGCCGCCCGACCCGACCGTCATCGCCGCCGCCCGTGAGAAGATCGACGCCTTCGTAGAGCGCGTCGGCAGGGATCCTTCGGTCAAAGAGGCTGCGCGGACGGTCATTGCGGAGGCCTGGCAGCGTCGCCGCAACGACGATGATCCCCGCCCTTTCCTTCAGGAGGCGCTCGCGGTGCTTTCCCCGCCGTTCAAGACGGCCCTCGACGCAATGCAGGAGCAGCGATTTGACGAGGCCCGACAGCAACTCGGCCCGCTCACGTCCTCGGCCGATCCGTACCTGGCTGTGCACGCCGCCTCCGTGCTCGCACGGGCGCTCATCGAGCAGGACCGGACGGACGAAGCGATCCGGCTGCTGGACGCCTGGCGCGACCGCGACCAGGACGTGATCCGCTACAGCTTCGAGCAGCCCGAGATGGACTTCATGCGGGCGTATGCCCTCCTCCGGAATCTCAAGTACGATCGAGCCACGGCCGCCTTCGCCCGCTTCCTGCGGGAGCACTCCGACGCCCCTGACCGACTGAAACTCACGGCTCGACAAATCCTGCAGGAGCTCGCGCAGCGCCGGCCGGAGCAACTCGGGGATGTGGCCGACCTGATGGACTACGCGGGCCGGCAACTTCGCCTGGGCCTGTCCGACCGTCCGGTGATCGAGGCCCAGACGCAGGCCGTGCAGATCCTCGACCGCCTGATCCGGCAATCTGAGGAGCAGGAGCAGCAGGCACAGGCCGGCGGCAAGGAAAACGGCGCAGGCCGACCCGGACCGGCTCGCGGTCGGCCCGGCGCGCCGGCGCAGCGATCGAGTTTGCCCGAAGGGCGACTGGAAAACGGCCCCACCCGCCGCTCTCCGGTGGCCAGACCGGGCGAAATGTGGGGCCGCATGCCCGCTCAGCAACGCGAGAAGATCCTGCAGACGCTGCGCAAGAACTTTCCCGAACGATACCGCGGGCTGGTGGAGCAGTACTACAGGCAGTTGGGCAAGCAGGACTGACCCGGCAGGGCCAAGGCGAGCTTGGGGGGCTTCGGAAGGAGGGCGGCCGTGACCTGCCGTATCGTGCGAGGGTTGCGTTGGAGCGACGAAACGACAAAGTGACGCAGCGACGGGGCGATCATGCGACGCAGGGGATCCCTTGTCGCACCGACGATCGGAAGCGTGTCCCCTGCCTCTGCGCCATCCTGTTGATCGGCGTCCTGCCGCGCCTGTGCTTCGGGCAATCGCAGCCTGCGCAGGGCCACGGCGTGCGCATCGTGCGCATCGACGGCACGCCGCAACAGGGCGTCTGGCTCGGAGCCGATGCCGAGAACATCGAGCTGCGTCTCAACGGCTCGCTGACGCGGATCGCCTGCGACGACCTGATGCGGCTTTCGTTCGGCCTCGAACCCGCCGAGAGCCGCCCGGCCGCCCTGACCTCCGGCGAGGCGCTTTGTACCCTCGCCGCCGGCGGCCGCGTGCGCGGCAAGCTGCTGGCCGGCGCCGACGGATCGGTGCGGCTCAGGACCGCAGCACTGGGCGAGTTGTCGCTGCGATTCGCCGATCTCGCAGCCGTCCGCCTGGGCTCGGCCGCGGAGAACCCCCGGGCCGACGCCGAACTGGGTAAATGGCTGGCCGCGCGCTCCCCCGGCAACGACATCCTCGTCGCCGTTCCCGGCGGAAACGTGACCGTCGTCCGCGGCGCGTTGATCGCAATCGGACCGGACGGCGGCCGGTTTGCCGTCGGCGGCCGCACGCTGCCGCTGCGCGCGGAGGTCTCGTACGCCATCGTGTTCGGCGGCGGGCTGGCCGCGGCGCCACCGCCGGCATTGACGGTCCAACTGCGAGACGGCTCGGAAGTCGCCGCCTCGCTCGAACGAGCCGACGCGCAGCGCATCGGGCTTCGCCTGCCCGGCGGGACGACCACGTCCGTTTCGATCGCGCAGATCCGCCAGATGATCGTCCGAAGCGGGCGCATTGCCTACGCGAGCGACCTGACGCCCTCCGACGTCCGATTCGAGCCTTTTCTCGACACCCCCTGGCCGCACCGCCGCGATCGTTCGGTCGCAAACCGCCCGCTGCGGCTCGGCGGCATCGAATACGCAAAGGGGCTCGGCGTTCACTCCCGAAGCGAAATCGCCTTCGACGTGGACGGACGCTACCGCCTATTCGCCGCAACCATCGGCATCGACGACGCGGTTCGCCCGCGCGGCAACGTCATCTTTCGAATCCTGGCCGACGATCGCGAGGTGTTCCAGAGCGGCCCCGTCACCGGCAGGGATGAGCCGAGGCCGATCCTCGCGGATGTGGCAAAGGCCAGGCGGGTGCGGCTGATCGTGGAGTACGGCGAGGAACTCGACCTCGCGGACCATGCGGACTGGGCCGATGCGCGATTCATTCGATAACCCGCCGCCCCCGTCGAGGGTAAGGCACGGGATGAGGGTATCCGCATTCTCGACGACCCGCTTGACGTTCGTCTTCGCGACGGCGCTGACTTTGTGCGCCTTCGCATCCGCGGCCTCCACGGACGCCCCACTCGAAAAACGCGCCGCTCCGCAAGCCGCCGTCCTCGCCGATGAACAGACGCGCATGGACATCATCGCCCGCCTCGCCCCGGCGGTAGTCTGCCTCCTCGATGAAGACCGCTCCGGCGGAGGCTCCGGGGTGGTGATTTCCCCGGCGGGCTACGGCCTGACGAACTTTCACGTCGTTGCGGGGATGCTCAAGACTCGCCGTGGTCTCGGCGGTCTGCCCGACGGCAAGACGTACGGCCTCCAGGTGCTCGGGGTCGATCCGACCGGCGACGTGGCCATGTTCCGCCTGTCGGGAAAGGACCGCTTTGAGTTCGTCGAACTCGGTGACTCCGATACACTGCGCACCGGAGACTGGGTCCTGGCGATGGGCAACCCGTTCCTCCTGGCGGAGGATTACCGGCCCAGCGTTACGCTCGGCATCATCAGCGGCCTGCATCGTTATCAGTGGGGCGCCGACGGCCACCAGCTCGTCTACACCGACTGCATCCAGGTCGATGCCTCCATCAACCCCGGCAACTCCGGCGGTCCGCTGTTCGATCTGCGCGGCCGGCTCGTGGGCATCAACGGACGGGCCGCCTTCGAGGAACGCGGCCGGGTCAACGTCGGCCTGGCTTTCGCGATCTCGATCAACCAGATCAAGCGGTTCCTCCCGGCCCTGCGGGCGGGCCGTCTGGTTGAGCACGCCTCGCTCGGAGCCACCGTCGCCGACGCCGGCTATCACAACGTGGTCTTCGACCGCGTGCTGGAGGACTCCCCCGCGGCCCATGCCGGCATTCGCGCGGGAGATCGCCTCCACGCCTTTGCAGGCCGTCCCATCCACGACGCCAACCAGTTCGCCAACCTCCTCGGCACGTTTCCGGCCGGCTGGACCGTGGACATCGAGACCTCGCGCCCGCCGGCGACGGGTCGGGCCCGCGTCCGGGTAGAGCTTGGGCGTCTGCCCGTCAAGCCGCTGCGGGCATTTGCCGCCGCGGACGGCGCCGGCGATGCGACCGTCCCGCCGGAAACGACCGCTTCGGCGCCGACGGCCGAACGGTCCTCCGACGCCCCCCCGGCCGAGCTGCCGTCGCCGCCGAACGCGTTCGCCAGGGCGATCGCCGTTGCCTCACCCGCCATCGTGAAGCTCTACGGCGCCGGCGTCGCCGCGGAACACGGCTACGGCAGCGGTGTCGTCGTGTCGCAGGACGGCGAGGTCGTGACTACCCTCTCGTTGCTGCTCGAGTCGCCGAACATCCGAGCCGTCACGTCCGACGGCCGTCTGTACCGCGGGGAAGTCCGCTACCGCGATCCGGCGCGGCAACTGGCCCTCCTGCGTCTTCAGACGACTCCGCAGGGCGGCGAACGATCTGCGCCGACGGATGAACAAGCCGCTCCGCCGCGGTTCGCGCCACTGCGCCCCGGCTCATCGAAGGCGCTCCGGCCCGGCGACTGGGTGTTGGCGCTGGGCAACCCCTTCAAGGTCGCCGAGGGCGAAGAACCCGTCTCGGCCCTGCGGGGCGTCTTCTCGCTCCGTACCCCGCTCGACGCCCGCCATCGCGTGCAGGACTTTCCGTATCGCGGGGAGGTGCTCATCGTTGATGCCGTGACGGGCAACCCAGGCTCGTCCGGCGGGGCACTGGTCGATCTGGACGGCAACTGGGTCGGCCTGATCGGCAAGACGCTGTGGTCGAACCTGACCAACACACGTCTGAACTATGCCATTCCTGTCGAGGAGGTGGCCGCCTTCCTGAGCGACGCGGCCGCGGGCAGGTCCACCGAACCGGTCACGGCGACCGCGCCTCGGTCGAAGGGCTACCACGGGATCCGCCTCTTCCCACTCGCCTATCGGCAGGGACTGCCGTTCGTGGACAGCGTCGATCTCGGCTCGCCGGCCGAACGGGCCGGCGTGCGGAAAGAAGACCTGATCCTCAGCGTCAACGGCGCCCCGGTTCCGAATGCACGGGCGTTTCAGCGGGCCTGTGACTCGCTCGGGGCCGGCGACGATCTTGCCCTGGTGATTAGGCGGGGCGAAACACTCGTGACCGTAACGATGAAGCTGGAGAAGCCGCCGGAATGAGCGCGGAAGCAACCAAGCGACGGACTAACGAAGGGCGACCGGCGGCCGGCAAAGCGGGCGTGCCGGATAAACGCCCCCCAACCGCGCGGGCGTCCCGCCGTGGCAGAAAGGGGCGCGCTACGCGGTGCGTGACGATCGTCGCGATGGTTCTGTCGGCCGGCACTGCGAGCACTGCGGCACAATCGCCCGCAACGCAGTCCAGCCCGCTCGGAGTGGCACTCGCTCAGCAGGACCTGGTGCGCCGCGCGGTGGCGCAGGTTGCCCCGAGCGTCGTGGCGATCGAGACCATGGGCGGAACGGCTCCGCAGGGATCGGACGACACCGGTCCACCGACCACGCAACCCGACCACAAAGGCCGCCTGCCCTGGCCGGGCCGGGGGCCGCTGCCCGACCACGGCCCCGTATTCCCCGTCGCCGATGGCCCGACGACCGGGCTCGTTTTCTCGTCCGACGGCCGCATCCTGACCAGCTCCTTCCACTTCGCACGCGATCCGGCCGTGATCACCGTGAGGCTGGCCGACGGCAGCCGTCATCCCGCGAGACTCCTCGCACGCGACGAGATTCGCCGTCTTGCCATGCTCAAGATCGCCGCCGCCGGTCTGCCCGTGCCTGTGTGGGCCGACGAGGACCGCGTGCGCGTAGGCCGGACGGCCATCGCCCTCGGCCGCGGCCTTGGCGGCAACGAAGTAAGCATCAGCGTCGGCATCATCAGCGGCACGGAGCGCATGTCGGGCAACGCGATCCAGACCGACGCCAAGCTCTCGCCGGCGAACTACGGCGGGCCGCTCGTGGATCTGGACGGACGGGTGCTCGGGCTGATTGTGCCCATGAGCTATGCGGCGGGGGATCTTGCCGGCGTCGAGCTGTACGACTCCGGCATCGGCTTCGCCATCCCGGCGTGGCAGGCCGAACCGGCGGCAGCAACGATGGCCCGGGGCGTGAACATCCGGCGGGGCGTTCTGGGTGTCCGGATGGCCGTAGTGGACGGAAAGCGTTTACGAATCGCCGCTGTGGCGGACCCGTCCCCGGCAAAGACCGCCGGGCTTGCCGCCGGCGACGAACTGCTGGCGATCGATGACCGGCCGGTCACGACGTGGCCGGAGATGCATCGCCGCCTTGCCCTTCGAGGGGAGGGAGAGGCGGTAGCCCTGACCATCCGGCGGGCGGACCGGACCTTCTACGCCGACGCCATACTCGCCGCACCCGAGGCCGTCGGGCCGTTCCCGGCGACGTCCGAGCGAGAGGACCGGCCTTCGCCGGCGGAGGCACCCCGCAACCGGTAGCCGCTGTGCCCCGATACCGCATGGAGCCCTTTCACCGCATTCCGGAGATCCGACATAGCGAGTCGAAGGAACCACTTTCCGCGGCCCACTCCGGGCCGCTGGCCGCGCCGGCGCCGTTACAAAGGCGGATTCCAACCACGACGACCGACGGCCAATAAAAACACCGCCGCCGCTCGAAGATCGCGAAGTTTTTTGATCGCCCCGATTTGATTTTGCGGCCGCTCCATCGTATATATGTTATGGAAGCTGTCGTGTCCCCTTTCAACGGTCCCGCGTCTCTCCCCCAGAGACGCGGGATTATTTTTTTGATCCGGCGGCCGCTTCCCGGCGCATATGTGCGACAGCGACCGGCTGATCTGCCGAGGCACAACCTGCGCGAAAACCCGCGGGGTTTGCGACCACTGACGCATGCCCCCTCGCCGCATCGACGATCAGTTCCCGGGCGGTTCGACGCGCGGCATCGTCTCGCGAAAGGCGCCGACCGACCGACCCGTTCGGCGCCGTTTGCGCCGGCATCGCCGGACTTGCCTTGGAGACGCCGGTCGCGTACATTACCCACTGGTCTTGCCGATGTAGCTCAACGGTAGAGCACGGCTTTCGTAAAGCCGGGGTTGAGGGTTCGAATCCCTCCATCGGCTTACACGCACGAAAACCTGGGGCGACGGGGCGAAGGAGTCGTTCTCCCGCCGGCGCCGCATTTGTCGGGCAGGGACACGGGAATCCGCCCGCATCCGCCATGACCACCGGCCAACTCATTCGCGGACGAATGGTATGGGGAGCAGCGGCGCTCGGCGTCTACGGCATCTGGGTGGCGGTGGCACGGTTGCCCGACGGAGAGAGCCTCGGCCTGCGACTCGGCTCATCGGCGTGGGCCGTCGTCCTCTTCGCAAGCGTCGGCGCAACGATCGCGGCGCTGACCGTCCTGCTCGCCCTGCTGGCCAGTCGGCCCCTGCCGCCGCGTTACCGGTTCTCCATCGCGCCGGCCATTGAAACCGCCGTCCTCGTCCCCCTTTTCGGCTGGCTCGTCCTCAATGAATTCGTGTACGCCACCACGTCCGAGGTGCTCGGGATCGACGCGATCTCCCTTGCGTGGTACAACACCCGCGCCGTCTTCGAGAACGCATGGGCGATGGGGGCGCGGTACCTTCTCGCCACGGCCGTCCTGACGCTGACCGCCGTCGCCGTCGTGTATGCCCTCTCGTTTCGCTCGTTCCGGCGATTCGCAGTGCCCACGCCGGCGCCGAGCTGCACCCGCCTGCTCCGCCGCAGCGGGCCGATCGCCGGCAGCCTGGTTGCGGTCGCCGCCGTGCTCGGGTGGCATTATCCGGGCGCCTCCAGCGAGGCTCTCACGGCGGTCTTCCGCTCGGCCCCCCCGCTGCGGGTGTTCAACCTCGCGCGGATGTGGGTCGGCGACGAATTGGCCGCGCCACCCCCGGCGCACTTCGGCGAACCGATCGTCTCGGATGCCGAGTATCAGGCCCGCATGGGCTCGCCCCGAAGGCCGGCCCCCAACGTCGTCCTCATCGTCCTGGAGTCGGTCTCCGCCAAGTCGCTGCACTGCTACGGGTATCCGCGCGCCGACCTCTCGCCCCACATCGACGCCCTCGCGGCCGACGGAACCCTGTTCGAACACTGCCTTGCGGCGGCGTCGTTCTCGAGCTACGGCCTCGTCTCGCTGCAGACCTCGCTGCACATGCTCCGCGGCGAGCATTACGACCACTTCGCCGACCGCAGCTTCCCCTACATGAGCCTGCCCAAGGCCCTCAAGCTTGCGGGATACGAGCTGGCCGTCTTCAGCAGCGGCAACGAGAGCTGGGACAGCCTCGATCAATTCTGCCCCCCGCAGGAGTACGACACCTACTTCACGCACGACACCACGCCCCAGATCCCCAAGTCCGACTGCATGCGGATGGACGATCACTACGCGGTTGAGGCCTTTGAAACGTGGATCGCCGCGCGCACCGACCGCCGCCCCTTCTACTGCCGGTTCTACCTGCAATCTCCGCACTTCAACTACGAGGTGCCCGAACCTTGGGCCTCCTACTATAAGCCGGTGCCCCCGCTCTACTCGAATGGCGACGGCATCATCCACATTCCCCCCGACATCCTGCCGCTGCTGCGGAACCGCTACGACAACGCCCTGCGCTATGGCGACTACTGGGTCGGGCGCATCCGGGCCGCGCTCGAACGCGCCGGCGTGTTCGACAGCACGGTGATCGTTATCCTCGCCGATCACGGCGAAGCCTTCATGGAGCACGGCCTCGCCCGCCACGGCGTTCACGTCTGGGAGGAAATGATTCATATTCCGCTGATCTTCCACGTCGGCCGGGCGGTGCGGGCGGCGCTGCCCCACCCGCTTCTGTCGCGCGTACCGGATACCGTTTCCGGCATCGACGTCGCCCCGACTGTGGCGGGGCTCGTCGGCATCCGTCCGCACCCGAGCTGGCAGGGCCTCGATGTCCTTGCCCCCGGATATACCAGCCGCGACCGCCCGGTCTTCTCTCTCCTTCAGCTCACGCGCTGGCAGGAAGCCGTCTGCCTCAACGGGCTCAAGTACATCTACGACCTGACCGAGGCCCAATCACACCTGTATGACCTGCGGGCCGACCCCGGGGAGCGCATCGATCTGGCGCGCCGGCAGCCCCGGCTCGCCGCCGCCCTTCGCGCGATCCTCGCCGGCTGGTCGGCCCACCAGTTGCACTACTACGCGCCGGCCAACCGCCCCTTCACACACTACGTCGGGCGCTACGAACCCGACCCGGCCCTGCTCGAACAGGTGCATCAGGCGGCGGGGCCGGTTGTCGCGTCCCCGAGGCGGCGATAAGCTGTCCCCATGCCTGCGGCTTACAAGCTTACCTACCGTGACGCCGGGGTGGACGTCGAGGCCAACGATCGGATGGTCGATCTCATCCGATCGCACGTTCGCAGCACCTTCGGCCCCCGCGTCCTCGGTCGCTATGGCGGGTTCGCCGGCCTCTTCCGGCTCGACTACAACGAGAGGCTCTTTGCGAAGAACTACCGCGAACCCGTGCTCGTGGGCTGCACCGACGGGGTCGGCACAAAGATCCTCGTTGCCGCCGAGGCCCGCCGCTATGACACCGTCGGCATCGACCTCGTCGCGATGAATGTCAACGATATGCTCACCTGCGGCGCCGAGCCGCTCTTCTTTCTCGATTACATCGCCCTGCACAAGCTCGAGCCCGCGTTCGTCGAGCGCCTGGTCGCCGGCGTCGCCGACGGCTGCCGCCAGGCCCGTTGCGCCCTGCTGGGCGGCGAGACGGCCGAGATGCCCGATCTCTACCGCCCGGGCGACTTCGATCTCGCCGGCTTCGCCGTCGGCGTCGTCGAACGCAGGCGGATCATTGACGGCTCCCGGATCGAGCCCGGCGATGTGGTCATCGGCCTGCCGTCCGCCGGCATCCACTCCAACGGCTACGCGCTTGTCCGCAAGCTCGTCTTCGAGCGAGCGGGCCTGCGCCCCGACGCCTATGTGGACGAACTCGGCGAGACCGTCGCGGCGGT
>Ga0272448_1007979_pt1 | contig 11109 bp, 8 predicted proteins | sample YNPCB0191_FD_202220 | JGI IMG/M metagenome (GOLD analysis project Ga0272448, IMG submission 202220) | Hot spring sediment microbial communities from Yellowstone National Park, WY, United States - YNP-CB-019-1 | ecosystem: Environmental > Aquatic > Thermal springs > Hot (42-90C) > Sediment... | reverse complement strand
TCCTGCTCATAAGCGTTCTTCCTGAAAGCAAGTATTTCGTTATAGGTCCATCGACAAAGCTCCAAGGTCTTAGCCAGCTTAGTTCTCTGAGATTTTGTAGGATAGATCCTATATCGAAACACTTTTAGCAAATCACTTCACCTTTTGCATTTCTGATCAGGCATAATCTTTTTAGTCATCCTGTGCTATACACGTGGTCACCATGCGTATATATTTATCGGCAGGCACGGGCTGTATCCCGCCTTTGAAAAGGCGGGGATTAGCCCTGCTATCGTCCTAAGCTCTCTCCCGCTCCTGAGCGCGCTGATTGATTATTCTGTCGGAGCGCTTCAGCGCGCTGCGGGTATCGCCGAAATGCTCGGCAGCCCCCCTCATCTCTCTTTTGAAGACCTCCAGGTCTCCGGTCTCGATCGAATCCGATAGTCTGATGCACTCCTCTATGAACGCTCTCCTGACCTCTCTCGCAAATGGATTCATCTGGATCGATGCATAGAGCTCAGGATTCTGGTCTAGTATTCTCCCCACAAAATCGAGCATCACCTCATACACAGGGCTCATGAACCTCCTCGACCTCGAGACATCGAAGCCCAGGGAGCGTAGCGTAGCGCCTATCGCGATGTACGCAAAGTGCGTGAGCGCCTGAACCACGGCCATCATCCTGTCGTGCTCCTCAGGAGTGAGAATTTCAACCCTGGCGCCGTCCCTCTCGAGGATATCTCTGATATGAGATGACCATCTCCCCCACCTCCCCTCGACAGGTGTGAGTATCACCGTCTGGCCTTTTATAGATGGCATCGTCGGCCCGAACATGGGATGGGCTCCGAGGACCTCAACATCTGGAGGGGAGGACTCGACCATCGCCCGCACGGGCTCAACCTTGAGAGATGTCAGATCCATGAGCAGCGATCCGCTTCTCATCGCTGGCCCGATCCTCCTCGCCACCTCCGGCGTTTTATCTATAGGCACGCTCAGCACCACGATGTCGCTCTCCTCCACATCCCTCATGAGATCGTGCGCATACCTGACTCCGAGTTCGTCTGCCACATGCACCTTTCCGCTCGGTCCCCATATGGAGATATCGAACCCGTTGCCTTTGAAGTATCTGGCAAACCATGAGCCGGTCTCTCCCGTCCCGCCAACTATGAGCATCTTCTTCATATCAATCCTCTGAGAGATCCATCCACTGGCATATCCACAGTTTCGTTCTTTGCTACCGGCGTCAATTTTCTCGTCGCTCTTCGAGTGCAGCTCTTACTGCAGCCTCCATCAGATCTACCGGAGCCTCGAGCCCTGTCCAGATCTCTAGGGCTGCAGCTCCCTGGTACACGAGCATCATCACCCCATCAATCGCCTTCGCCCCAGCCCACCTCGCATCCCTGAGAAGCTCCGTCTCCCTGCTGTAGATTATATCGAAGACGACCTGCTCTGATCTCAGGATGCTCCCATCGAAGAGTCTGGGGTCGCCATCACGCATTCCCACAGATGTCGCGTTTATCAGGATATCTGAGCATCTGACAAGATCCTCGATCTCCACGAACGGGCGGAACTCCAGGCCGAGATCCTCGGCCAGCGCCTGTCCCCTCTCAGGCGTCCTGTTTGTCACAACGATCTCTGCTCCCTCTTTGGAGAGCTGGTATGCGATGGCTCTCGCAGCGCCTCCTGCGCCGATCAGAAGTATGTGAGAGCCTCTTAGACTCACACCGTAACGCCTCAAGGCAAGTGACGCGCCGATGCCATCGGTGTTGTGACCCCTGATCCCTCCGCGAAATGACACGGTATTGACAGCACCGATCGCCTCCGCGGTCTCGTCCGGCTCTACCACAGCCATCGCGCCCTCCTTCAGAGGTATCGTCAGGTTCAGACCGCCGAATCCCATGGCATCAGCGCCCAGAATCGCATCCCTCAGCCTGTGTATCCCAACCCTGAACGCATGGTAGGTAGCATCCAGCCCCATTTCACGGAAGGCGGCGTTGTGCATCACAGGCGACAGGCTGTGCTCTATCGGATCTCCGAGAACAGCATAGACCTTCAAATGAGCACCCCCATCAGAGCCCCGACAATCCCGCCGAAGAGCGTTGCGACGAGGTTGACGCCATTGTTTGTCAGCAACCCTCTTCTCTGAAATACAGCTCCCATCAGGCTGTCGAAGTTCGATCCCAGGAAACCGCTTATCAGAGTGATCATGAAACCATTCGCGCCCGTCATGCCTGTTGCAACAGCGACCAGTCCTATAACTGCAGCACCGGCAAGAGATGCCATCTCCCCAAGCGGTGTCACCCCACCGTCGACGCCGGGATCCACAGGCTTCAGTGTGGTGATCATCCTTGGCTTGGACCTGCTGGTCTCACCTATCTCGCTGGCCAGCGTGTCTCCATTCGCAGTGGCCACAGCGCCGAGGAAAGCATAAAAGAATATCTCATTGCTGTATATCCCGTAGCAGAGCGCGGCCACGAGAGGGACTAAGCTGTTGCTGTACACGTTCTTGTATCCTCTGACGCCGCACTTCTCCTGGGCGATCCCCAGGCTGTGCTTGTATGAATATCCATAGCGCGTAAACGCCCCGCCGAGCAGGTAGAAGCACAGGAGGAGAAGAAACCACTTCAGGCCGGCGAAGAGCACGACGAGTATGCATATTATGACCTCGCTGAGGACGGCATCAACATCCGCAGCCTTCGCCCAGTAAGCTCCAACTCCCAGAAGCACGGCGAACATGTATATCATGAGTATGTTGCTGAGCTCCGGAAGCGGGTATTCGAAGCTGAACAGCCACATGACCATACATGCGCCAAATGGCACCGTGAAGTCCATCTCTCTGGAGACATGCTGCAGGAATGCGCCGCTCAGACCTCCGAGTATGGTCAGAAACAGTATCTTCTCCTGCAGGAGATATGGAGCCAAGAGGTACGCAGCCGGATAGCCGATTGCGACTGTGGCCATTATGTATATGAAGCTGCCAGCAAGCTGTTGAAACCTCTTTGATACAGTGTGGGCCACGGTAGGGGGGATGAACGATATCGCCACGACATACATCGGAAGATCCAGGTGCGTGTAGGTCAGCACCTCTCTGAGGATCAGGAGCGAGATGAGCGATGCGCTCAGCATTCTGGTGGGTTTGTGGAGCACATATATGATGGCGAGGAGTAATGTTGTGAAGACGCCGGTTACGGGGAGCAGAAATGCCAGCGCACCTACTGCGAGCCTCAGGGCGTCCTCTCTCTGCATAGCCTGCAGATCTCCATCCAACCAAAAATACTTTGCCTTCAAGATTTGATCGAGATTGGATCGCCTCGATCTATGCTTCTGGAGAGGTTCGAGTTGATACGCAGATTATACGAGAAGCTCCTCGAGAGGGAGGTCATGAGCCATCCCAGGCCCAGATGTGTGGTCTTTGTGATATCATCGTTCGACGGCCCAGGCCTGGAGAAGTTCAGGGACCTCGTCGAGTGGAGCGCATCGCTCGGCATAGATAGCCTGCTGATACACATAGGGCAGTACGCCGGAGATCTCGCGTCCTCTCTCATCTCCATCCTGAAGGACGCCCCCGCGGACGTGAGCATAATCGACGCTGAGAGATCTGCATCGACCGGAAGGGGCGGGATCGGTGTCACAATCTCCCTGGGCTACGGCGGGAAGAAGGAGGTCACAGAGGCGATAAGGTCTGTTCTCATGGATGTTGCTGCAGGTCTGATAGAGCCAGAGGAGATAGACAGGGATACTATAGAGAGATACCTCAGGTTCAAGCAGAAGCCTGACCTGGTCATAAGGGCTGGTGGCAGAAGGCTCAGCGACTTCATGATATGGCAGGCGGCATACTCAGAGCTGTACTTCACAGATGTCGACTGGGCATCGATGAGGCGCCTGGACTTTCTGCGCGCGATAAGGGATTTCCAGAGGAGGGAGAGAAGATTCGGAAGGTGAATCGTCGAAGGCGCAAGGATGGCAGGCACATGACCTGAATCAGCACATCCAGAGATCGGAATCGGTTTTTGCTCGTGCCAGTTGTATCACCAGAGACATCTCGAAACTATTTAAGCTGAATGAGAAGGGGTGGCGCAGGTGGGCGGAAATACACTAAACCGAATCGATGTGCATGGCGATTTTGAGACGTCAACAGCTTGTTGATCTCGCAGGGTCTTGTTTTTTGGCCGGTGAATGCCGATTCCGGGCTGTTCAGTGATCCTCAACGCCGTCGAGTGGATAAAAGCAAACCCCTGAACCGGTGGCACACCGCTCGTATTCAGCCTCAAAACGTTTATCTCCTTGAAATATGCTCTCCATCGCTAAAACAGGGGACCCATGGATATGAAGAAGGACACAGATAGCAAAAGGCAGAGCAGAAAGCTCCTGCCCGAAAGATACTGGTACGCGGGACTTGGTCTGCTGTTTCTGCTCTCCATCTACCTAAGGGCTGTAGTTCCATTCAGGAATGTGTTCATCGGAGATGCGGTCAGGTTCAGCAGCGAGAGCGACGCATGGTATCACATGATGCTCGCCAAGACGACGTTCCTCCACTGGCAGCGTCCGTGGTTCGATCCGCTCACGAACTTTCCGAACGGGACGCCGCTACATTTCGGTCCGTTTCTGAGCTGGGGCGTGGCCCTGCTCTCAAAGATCGTCGGACTCGGCGGCTCGGATCTCCACACGGTTGATGTGGTCGGGGCGTTCTGGCCTGTGATCATGGGCTCGCTCCTGATACTGCCGGTGTACTACATAGGAAAGGAGCTCGGTGGAAGGGGATGTGGAATAACAGCAGCTGCACTTACCGTGGTGCTGCCTGGCCAGCTCTTCTCCAGGACCGTTCTCGGGTTCACCGACCATCACTCCTCTGAGATCCTGCTGAGCACGCTATCGATGCTGCTCTTCATTCTGGCATTCAGAAGTGGCCGATCTCTCAGCTTCAGCACGCTCCGGGATCTGACTGCGGTTAAGCGCCCTCTTGTTCTGGCGGTGCTCGCGGGAATCTCCCTCGGTCTATACGTCGATGCCTGGTCCATGGGAATCCTGTTCGAGGGCATACTCCTGATCGCGATAACCGTACAGAGCGTGGTAGAGCACTACCGCAGAAGGAGCGGGGAGTACCTAGGAATCATAGGTGCGATAGGCCTTTTCTTCGCCTTTCTCATGGTTGTTCCGTTTGCGCACTCCTACAACAGGTTCAGCCTGATTCAGTACTCGCTCTTCCAACCATCGATGCTGCTGCTGGGCTCGATCTTCTGTCTGGAGCTGGCTGTGGCATCGCGCGAGGTCTCGAGGCGGGGACTCTCATGGGCACTGTACCCGGGATCGATTGCAGCTGTTATCGTTGTGGATCTCGTGATAGTGATCCTGGCGGTTCCGGAGCTCTTCAGCGCTGTAACCTATGGTCTCAAGACGTATCTTCTTCCACGCACAGGTGGCGCTGCAACGGTCGCAGAGCTATCGCCCATATACATGGATCTCGGGCGGGGGGTCACCGGGATAGATGAGAACTTCCCGGGTGTGATCCGCGTGCTCTCTCCGTTCTACATCGCGATCATAGGTCTCGGCATGCTGGTTTACAGATACATCAGGGACTCCAGGGCTCCTTACCTCCTGGTCATAGTATGGAGCGCAGTAGCGCTGATTATCACGCTGGCTGCGAACCGCTCCGCCTACTACTACGCGGTCAACGTCGCCCTGCTCTGCGGTTACCTCGCGTCCCTTGCATACGCGCGCGCGGGCCTCTCGGATATAGAAGATGTTCTCGCGAGATCGCCATCGAACCTGAGCAAAGAGGTGCGGCCCGAGCGACTGGCCTCAGCTGCTGCGGTTGTACTCATAGTGATAATACTGGCATATCCCAGCGTCCTCAGCTCACATGAGATAGCGAGATACTCGGTGGGGCCGAATCAGGACTGGGTCAGCTCAATCGAGTGGTTGCGCAACAACACGCCATATCCAGGGCTTGATATCTATGATGTCTATGAGCGACCTCCTGAGGGGCAGTATTTCCAGTACCCACCGACAGCCTACGGCGTGATGTCCTGGTGGGACTACGGGCATCTCATAGAGACCATAGGCCACAGGTATCCGAACGCCAACCCGTTCCAGGAGGGAATTGGAAGCAAGACCAAAGGAACGCCTGGATCCTCTCCGTTCTTCCTGGCCGAGAGCGAGAGCGAAGCGGATGATGTGCTCACCCGCCTCAACGAGAGCAGATCCCCATACATGAATGCTCGGTACATAATGACAGATGTGGAGATGGCAGTCACCAAGTTCCATGCGATAGCCGCGTGGAGCAGCATACCTCTCACAAGATATACTGGAGCAGTATACCAGCCGCAGGCCGACAGCTTGGTTCCGATACAGGTATGGAGGCCAGAGTACTTCAGGACCATGGTGGCGAGGCTCCACTTCTTCGACGGAAGCGAGGTCGAACCACAGGACCCGGTGGCGATAGCATACACAAGGGTCACGATGCCAGACGGCACACCTCTCACAGTCATAACAAAATCTCCCCTCATACCGAAGAGTGAAGGCGAGCTGGAGAGCTTCATAAACGAGAGCCTGAGCGAGGGGTACAACGTGAGCGTTGTGAGCAGGAGCTTCGCGAGATCGCCTGTGTACGTTGAGGCCCTGCAGCACTACAGGCTCGTCCACGAATCCGCAACACAGGTCACGAGCGAAGGAAACAGGTATGTCAAGACATTCGAGCACGTCCCTGGCGCGTTGATAAAGGGCAGGGCATCTCCTGGATCGAAGGTCTTGATAGAGGTCCCGATCATGACGAACCAGAAGAGGCTATTCATCTACAGACAGTCAAACGTCACAGGCTCTGATGGAGAGTTCGTCCTGGTTGTTCCGTACTCGACTGAGGGGCCGATGGTCGGGGGCACGAACTTTGACACCGCGCCGATAGGCGCATACAGGCTCACGGTGAACGGCGCGACCAGAGAGGTGCGGGTCTCAGAGAAAGATGTCCTGAGCGGGGGTGTCGTTGAGGTATGATCCTCGGGGAGATGAGCTGGCCTGAGATAGAGAGGGGACTGACGAAGACGAGGACCGTGATACTGCCGGTGGGAGCCGTCGAGGAGCACGGCCCGCATCTCCCGACCACCACAGATACCATCCAGGCGCTGGAGGTGGCTTACGAGGTCGCCAGGAGGCGCGAGGTCTTCGTTGCGCCTCCGGTGCACTACGGCATATGCAGGAGCACCAGAGGATTTCCAGGAACGGTGAGCGTTGGATTCAATGCGCTAAGGGATTACGTGTACGATATTCTGCTCGGGTTTTACGAGAGCAACTTCAGGTATGTGATGGTCCTGTCGGGGCATGCCGGAGGCCAGCACATGGCATCTCTCAAAGAGGCATGCCAGAGCGCTGTGAACAGTACAGATCTCAGAGTCAGCCTTCTGACCGATTTCGATCTCATCAGATGCGATATTCCAGGGGATGGCCACGCGGGAGATATCGAGACATCGAGGATGCTGCTCCACAGGCCGGATCTTGTCAGGGGTCTCCCGCCCGCGAGCCATCCAGAGCGCCCCAGATACCTGATCCTGAGATCTGTGCGGGAGTTCATGGGCGATGGTATCATGGGTGATCCGAGCAGGGCAAGCGCCGAGAAGGGAGCCGGGTACTTCGAGATGGCTGTGAAGGGCGTTCTTGAGGCGCTGGACGAGCTGGAGGGGTGCTCCGCTGAGTGAAAATGCTCCAGACGGTTGCTGCTGTTTATGATGTGGATGTTCAGTAGAACTTTTGTAGGTGCAGGTATTTTCGCCGTACCTGAGGTTAAATGATGTCCCATGGACAGAAGGCCGGTGGGATGGAACAATGGCATCAGAGAGAGATTTGAGAATTCTTGAGGCCATATCAGATGGATGCTCAAGTCCGCAGGAGATCGCTGATCGTCTCCATGTAAAGACTGAGGCTGTTCTATCAGCAGCTGAATCTCTTGCAGAGAGCGGACTCATCAGGGTTGATAAGAGCGTTATAGAGCGTTTCTCGTTGACCGAGGAGGGGAGACGATATGCGCGTGAGGGTCTCCCTGAGAGAAGGCTCATCGATATTATCGGCGATGGAAAACCGTTATCCGATCTCCAGGATCCGGCGATGAAGATCGCCATAGGATGGGCGCTAAAGAAGGGCTGGGTCCGGATCGATAAGGGTGTCCTGAGGCCGCTCGGCAGACCTGCTGAGGGAGAGGATGAGATCGCGCTCAGGATGCTGCTTGATGGGGAAAAAAGCAGGTCAGAGATCGGCAATGCTGATCTGCTGATCAAAAGAGGGCTGGTGACCTCGAGCAGGAGCAAGGCCTGGAGGTACGAGATAACAGAGGAGGGAAAGCGGGTGCTCTCCCAGATCAGGGAGCGCGCGCCCCCGGCGACAGAGGCGACAGAGATCTCCCAGCTCACCCCTGAGATCATAAAGAGCGGCGCATGGAGGGGTGCGAGATTCAGGCCGTACAACGTGAGGGTGCCGGGGGAGACAGTCTATCCCGGAAAGATCCATCCGTACAGGCGCTTGATGGATCGGATGAGAAGAATCATGCTTGAGATGGGGTTCACGGAGATAAAGGGCGAGATAATACAGTCTAGCTTCTGGAACTTCGATGCGCTATTCCAGCCGCAGGACCATCCGGCCAGGGAGATGCAGGACACGTTCTATCTGGACAGCAAGGCTGAGATCCCCGATTACAGAAGTGTGAAGGAGATGCACGAGCGCGGCGGCGGGATAGGTTCCACAGGATGGGGCGGCGTGTGGGATCCGGAGATAGCCAGGCAGGAGGTCCTCAGGACGCACACAACCGCGATAACAATAAAGTATCTGGCAGACAACCCAGAGCCTCCGGTCAAGGCCTTCTGCATTGATCGCGTTTACAGGCGTGAGGCCATCGATGCGACTCACACCCCCGAGTTCGAGCAGCTTGAGGGGGTTGTGATGGACAGGGGCGTAACGTTCAGCAATCTTCTCGGAATATTAAAGGAGTTTTACTCGAAGATGGGATTCGAGGAGGTCAGGTTCAGGCCAGGGTACTTCCCGTACACAGAGCCGAGCGTCGAGCCTGAGGTCTGGATAGACGGGCTGGGGTGGGTGGAGCTCGGAGGCGCAGGCGTCTTCAGGCGGGAGGTGACAGCGCCGTTCGGAATAGAGCATCCGGTGCTCGCCTGGGGTCTGGGTGTGAGCAGGCTGGCGATGCTCCGTCTGGGCCTGAAGGACCTGAGGCTTCTCTACCAGCCAGATATCGGATGGCTGCGGGATACTCCAGTATCTGTCTTCAGGGGTGTCTGAGATGCCGGTCGTGCGTTTGTACTACGAAGATCTTGAGGAGATGGTCGGCGCCTCCAGGGAGCTCATAATTGAAAGACTGCCTATGATGGGCGCGGATGTCGGCAAGAGTCAGGAAGCGGATTACATCGATGTGGAGTTCTTCCCTGACAGGCCGGATCTCTACAGCTCAGAGGGCGTGGCCAGGGCGCTCCAGGGGTTTCTGGGCATAAGGCCAGGACTTCCTGAGTACCAGGTCCACAGAGGATCTGTGGAGATGTACGTGGATGAATCTGTGAAGGGCGTGCGCCCGATAATAGGATGCGCAGTTGTAAGAGGCCTAAGGTTCACGGATCCGTTCATAGAGTCGCTCATGAGCCTGCAGGAGGACCTCCACTGGGGTCTCGGCAGGAACAGGAGGAAGGTCGCGATAGGAGTTCATGATATCTCGAGGGTGAGGCCTCCATTCAGATACATCGCAGATGATCCCGACAAGAGGAGGTTTGTGCCGCTTGATTTCGATGAGAGCATGAGCATGAGGGAGATACTCGCGCGACATCCGAAGGGTGTTGCATACCGTCATATCCTGGATGGATTCGAAAGATTCCCTCTGATAGTGGATGCCGATGATAATGTCCTGTCATTCCCGCCGGTAATAAACGGGGAGCTGACCAGGGTCAGGGAGGATACAACAGATCTGTTCATAGATGTGACAGGCACTGATCCTGTTGTTCACAGGGCTCTGAACATAGTCGTCACCGCCCTGGCCGAGCGTGGAGGCAGGATCGAGGGCGTGAGGATGATCTCAGGAGATGGAGAATGGATCAGCCCGGATCTCTCCCCCGCACGCTGGACTGTGACCGCATCAGAGGCCAACAGCCTGATCGGCTTCAACCTATCCGCGGAAGAGCTCGCAGAGTGTCTGAGGCGCATGAGGTTCGGGGCGCGTCCTATTGACAGCGATCGTGTCGAGGTGCTTGTCCCCGCGTATCGCGCGGATATAATGCACACATGGGACATCATCGAGGATGCGGCCAAGAGCTATGGATATGAGAACCTGAAGGCCGAGATGCCGAAGACGCTGACGATCGGCAGGCCTCATCCGATGGAGGAGCTCAGGGAAGAGGTCAGGGACCTCATGGTCGGACTTGGCTATCTCGAAGTGATGCCCTTCACGCTTACAAATGAAAAGGTCCACTTCGAGATGATGCGCAGGAGCGCCGGAGAGTGCACGCGCGTCAGGCACCCGATAAGCGAGCTGCACACCATTATAAGGACGGATATACTTCCGGGGCTCATTGAGATACTCTCGATCAACCAGCACCATCAACTGCCACAGAGGCTGTTCGCCGTCGGGGATGTTGTCATAGGTGGGAAGACAAAGTGCCACCTTAGCGCGGTCTCGATACACAGCGGAGCCGGGTTCGCGGAGATCAGCTCTGTTATTTCCGCCATCCTGAGGGAGTTGAGGGTAAGCGCGGGGATAGTCGAATCGAGCGATGGCGCATTCATACCTGGCAGGGGCGCGGATCTCATGCTAGATGGGTCCAGAATCGGATGCTTTGGCGAGATTCATCCAGAGGTGATATCCGCGTTTGGCCTGGAGCATCCTGTGGTCGGGATGGAGATGGAGATATCCCCGTAAGCGGTGATGCCAGTGGATGATGAGACAAACTCACCGCGTATGGCAGGTATCCGTTGCAACCCCTATGGGTACGGTTCGTAGAAATGTTTATATACTACTATGCGATACGTTCGAGGGCCAAGATGTGGCGAGAGTTCCGCGGGGATAGGCGCGAGTGCTGACGGGCCGTATGGCTTGGATGATGGCACTGGTTTCCGCTCTGCGGTACATTTTGTTGGGGTGGAGACGGGAGTTTGAGC
>Ga0272448_1007978_pt1 | contig 11110 bp, 19 predicted proteins | sample YNPCB0191_FD_202220 | JGI IMG/M metagenome (GOLD analysis project Ga0272448, IMG submission 202220) | Hot spring sediment microbial communities from Yellowstone National Park, WY, United States - YNP-CB-019-1 | ecosystem: Environmental > Aquatic > Thermal springs > Hot (42-90C) > Sediment... | reverse complement strand
CTCCCATTGAAAATCCTTTCAACGAAGGATATTCATCTTTGATAGATGACCTTGTTTGGACAAGCAATTTATTTTCCTTGTTAAGAATAAAGACACAAACACTTCTATGAAATAATTTCTTTTTATGTACAATGCTTCGTTCCTCTTTTCCAATCACATGATTATTTTTATCAACAACATCAAGAAATTCAGGCATGTCATCACATATTTTTGTTTCTATTTATTTAGGTTTTTGCTAAAGCTTTTTACTAAAAAGCTTTTATGCGTCCGCCGGGAAATTCGGTCTTTTTTCAAAGTCTTTCGAACCCGGATCAACAGCTTTCCTTTTTTTCTTTCGCCAGCGTTTCTTTTTAAGAAAGGCTGTTGGAAGGCATACCATCCGAAGATTGTGGTCCTAGCCGTTAGACTACGAACGCTTACTGCTGCTTAGATACTTATGAAATAGATATTAAATTCTTTTCTTCCAGAAAATTTTAGGTTTTTGCTAAAGCCTTTTCCTAAAAAGTTTTTTATTATTCAAAGAACTTTCTTAATGCTGGGTGCATATCTTCTACATAACGCATGCTGATTTGCTCATACAAATTATATATTATCATTACTGTCAGCAGTATTCCAGTTCCTGTTCCCACTGCACCAGTGAAATCTGCAATTGATGCAAGTAATCCTACAAATAGACCGCTCAGTATTGCAAGAATAGGAATATATCTGTCAAGAACCTGCTCAATAATCCTCGGATCCCTTCTAAATCCGGGAATCTGCATACCCATTTCTTCTATCTGCTCAGCAACAGAATGTGCATCCATGCCTGATGTCGCCACCCAAAATATTGAGAATATTATTGCACCAACTGTCATGAATGTCAGATATCCAAATGCTCGCAAAATATCATCCCCTGTTGGAGCCCCGACAAAACTGCTACTAGCAAAAAACGCAAGTATAATTCCTAAAAATACAGACAAAATAACTGCCTTTGTTCCGTGTTTATATTTGAAAATATATGCAAGGAATCCTACAACAAATATTGTTAATAACAGAATAACTGAAAATACCTGAATAGGTGCAGTATGGGGAAGTGATATATAATATAAAATACCACCTGTTGCCTGCCCATTGGAATCAAATGTTCCAATAAATGGAATAGATTTTCCAGGCATCATCGCCCCAATCATCTGAATATTTGCTAGCAATGCTGCGACTAAAATCACTGGAAGATTGGATGTATAAATGAAATTAAGCGGCCATCTTCTTGAGAACCCTCGCAGTGATGCAAATGCAAGAGGAATTTCTACTTTAATAGCCTGAACATAGACAACAACCAAGAACACAACCAGTGTCGCGAGTAGTGGCAATAACGCTAATATTGCTTGATTGACCTCACCACTTTGCATCAAAACAATAAACATTGGAATCAATCCAGCCGGAGTATCAGAACCTGCTGGGGCAAATGGACTCAGAGCACGGACAAAAATTGTTTTTGTGACTCCTGCTGCAATGAACAATGAAACTCCTGAACCAATTCCCCATTTTGAAACAACCTCATCCATGAATAGTACAAGAATTCCACCAAATGCAAGTTGCAGTATCATTATTGACATAATAACTGGTGTTTTTTCAACTGGCTGTATTGCTCCAAAAGCTACAAATGCAAAAGCTTCTATAAAGCAAAATGCAACTGTCAATAATTTTTGTGTTCCCTGAAACTTTGCTCTTCCTTGCTGGGTTTTCAAATCCCATGGTATGATTTTTGAACCAACTAATAGTTGAAGAATAATTGATGCAGTAACAATAGGACCAATACCTAATGTCATCAATGTTCCTATTCTTGAACCTAGAACAATTTCAAAGAACTGAAATCTTTCCAACGCTAGCGGTGCAATTCCATAAATACTTATCTGAGAAAGAAATAGGAATATCAATAAAATAATTCCGGTCCACTTTAATCGTGATTTAAAACTAAGATAGCTCTTTGGGTCTTCAATTCCAGGCAATCTTTTTATTATTCCTTCCAACACTTTTCACACCAGAATATATTTTTATCTGATAATTTATTCTTATTTTGTTATAACCTTTCCGCCAGCTTTTTCTATTTTTTCTCTTGCATTAGATGAACATTTATTAACTGTAACAGTAACTACCCTATCTATTTTTCCTTTTGAAAGTAATTTATCATAGCCCATTTCTGTTAAATTTATCTCATTGCCCTTAGCAATCTTGAGCATATCATTAATATTAATTATTTTTATTTTATCACTCAAAGACGAAAATCCTTTTTTTCCAAAATGGTCAGGATAATACTTCAACATTTTTATATAATGATGCTTGTGGCCTCCAGCAAATCCCCTGCCTCCTCTGCTGCCTCCACCTCTATGCTTTTTCTTGGAACCCCATCCATGAGTTCGCTGTCCCCTCATTTTTCTGACTTTTCTAACTTTGCTCATAAATTTTCATCTCTTTGTTGATCATTTAACAACCATTGTCTTTCTTTATCACATTTAAAAATTTACTATAGCACATTCCATTTTCTTTATCTATTTTCTATGGAATTCCTGTTTTTTCTTTTATTTTCTCTTCGTTTTCAATGATTGTTTCCTCTTCGAGAGCCTCTTCCTCTAAAGCATTCTCTTGTTGTACTGGTGCTTCAGATATTATTTCATCATCCTTTTCATCTTCAATCAATTTTGTTTTGTTCAAATTTTTAAAAGCATTAAAAATCGCAAGTGCAAGGTTATTTCGTGTTCCAGTTTTTCCAAAACTCTTTGACCAGATATCTTGAATACCTGCAAGTTTCATTATTTTCTTCACTTCATCAGAAACACACAAACCAATACCTTTTGGAGCTGGAATCAAAACAACTCTAACAGAACCATTCTTACCTTCAACCTGATACGGAATTGAATGCTTTTGTCCGCAACCACATTCCCAGCTTCCACATCCTCTTTTTATTGGAATAATATTTAGTTTTGCTGCTTCAGTTGCCTTGTCTATAGCAATTTTACTGTCAAGTGCAACGCCTTTTCCAATTCCAAGATAGCCATCTCTATTTCCAACAACAACAAGTGCAGAAACTTTGTATCTTCTTCCTGACCGGTGCATTCTTGCAGTCCTTGCAGTAGGTGTCCTTCTTATGCCTCCTCCTTTTCCTGGCGAACCTCCTACAAGAATCAGTTCATTTTCTAAATTAGGAATTAATTTGTCAACAATCTCAGCTTCTTTTATCTTTCTTCCTTGCTTGAATATCTGGTCTATACTTGTTATAAGTCCCTTAGCTACATCTTTTCCAAGTTCTGTTCTTGGATTCCAAATTTCTGCATTATTATTTTCTTCTTGTTTTTCTCGTGCCATAATTATCATTTAATTTCATTGAGTATTTTCTTTTTGACTTCATTAAAATGTTCAACAATTTTTTCTGGTTCAATTCCATTTTTAATATAAACTAAAAATTGCCTTGAATATTTTTCCTTATTACTCTTTAGTTCTTGCGCATATCTTGCAATATGCTTTCCATTTATTCTATCTTCCGAAGGGAACATTTTCTGATCAACAGGAATTTTTAATCCAGCATCTATTGCACCTTTGATTAGGGCATAGATTGATGCACCCTTTGTTGATGTTTCCAAACCAATATCAACTATAACTTCATCAATTCCTTTTTTCTTTGCATCCATTCCGATAATCAAACCAGTTAGATATGCTGCCGGAAGATTCCCACAATGCAATTTCCATCCATAATTCTGAAGATGTTTTGAAGATTTTTCAATAACTGTAACATCTCCTTTTTCACTGTATTCAACGATTTGAGCATGAATATAATTAAGGCTTCTTCTAACAACCAGCCTTCTCTTGTTTCCTTTAATTAGTCCAAGTCTTTGCTCATAGTCAGTTTTACCTTCACGTCTTCTTCTCAACATCATCTTTCACCTTTTCAATTCCTTCTCTCTCAAGATAGTTTTTCAAGTGCGCCTTGTTTCTGAAGAATCCTCCTTTTGCTTTTTTATAGAGAATCTTGTATTTTCTGTTATCAATTTTCTTTTCATCTCTTAACTGTTTTAGTACATCTCTTATTCCTCTTATTCTCTTTATCCAGTCTCTCTTTCTTGAAAATCTTGCGCCTGATGTTCCTTTTCTTGAACCATGACCTTTTCTTCTTCCCTTATCTTTCTGTTTCTTTATTTTATTTTTTCTTCCGCTACTCAAACCTAATTTTTGTTTTTTAATTATTATTCCACTATTAATCAGTCTTCTGACATCAGCATTAGTTATTGCTTCATTTACCTCAGCAACCTTTTTCGGATCAACCCATATCCTACTTGTTCCGCATTTCAATATTCTTGCAGCCATTCTCTTTTGTTCAATCATAGTACCCTTCTCACTTCGTTCGTAGTCTACACCATATTATAAATTTGTACCCTCTCAAACGCTCATTATCATTCGCTTATTGATAGTCATCAGTTTTATTTTTTATCAAATTTTATCTTCCTTACTTTCTTCTTTATTTTCATGTTCTGCTTTCTCTTCTTTTATTTCCTTTTCTTCCTTTTTAGCAACTTCCTCTTTTTTATGTTCTTTCTTCTCTTCCTTCTTTTTTTCTTTTTTATTGATTTCTTCCTTTATTTTCATTTTAATATTTTTCAATATTTTCCGTTTATTTGCAATTTTTATTCCAAGTGAATCTGCCTTTTCCAAAATTTCTTTAGCTTTTTTAAGACCAACAGTTGATGAGATCAACACAATGCCATTAAAATCTTTTTCTAATTGATTTTGATTGCTTATTATTTTTGTTTCCATTAATTTTGGTTTGCCATATCCTATATTTGGCATTCTTAATTTTTGCACTTTTGAGATTCTTTGCTTGCTTTGGAGACCCTTTGGTCTTCTCCATTTTGTTCCAAGTTTCTTATATCTAAAATAATCCTGTCGCAAAAATTTTTTTCTTACCATATTATCATTCTCATAAAATCTATATTATTTTAAATTAATTTTATTCGTAGTCTACACCACATTGTTTTTATTCCATAACCTTTCTTTCTAAGATGAATATACCATCCTGAAAAACTCTTCTATCCCTTCCAGAAATTCTGCATGCAGCCTCTATGTTTGAAGAAGTCTGACCAACATCTTCTTTGTTAATGCCTGTAATAATTATTTTGTCTTTATCCACTTTTACTTCTGGTTTTCCAATTATTTTTGCCTCCCTATAGCCTTTTTCACCAAGAAAATTTCTTATCAGTACCTTGTTGTCTTTAATTTCAACTGTCATAGGAAAATGGACATAATTTATTGTAAGAACGTAGCAAAATCCTTTTGTCACACCTAATATCATATTTTTTATATGAGATGCCACTGTTCCTGCAAATGCCTTTGTTTTTCTATCCAATAATTCTGTCTTAACGATAAAATTATTACCTTCTTTTTTGATTTCAATTTTTTTGTTGAATCTAGGATCATTAAAGTTTCTTTCTATTTTACCCTTCTGACCAGTAACAATAACAGTTCGTCCTTTTATTTCCAAGTCTACACCTTCTGGTATGGCAACTTTCTTTTCCATAAAATCACTTAATAAACATATGCAATTAATTTTCCCCCAAGTCCTTTTTTCATAGCTTCACGCTGAGTCATGATGCCTTTTGAAGTTGAAACTATCAATATCCCAATATCCTTTGATGGAAGATATCTTCTCTCCCATTTTTCATATTCATCTTTTTTGACAGAAAATCTTGGCTTTATTATCTTGGAGTCATTTATCTTGCAAATTAATTCAATATTAATTTTTCCAGATTTACCATCATCAATGAACTCAAAACTTCCAATATAACCTTCTTTTTGTATAACTTTCAATACCTCTTTTATTAGATTTGAAGCTGGAACTATACAGGATTTCTTACCAATCTTTTCTCCGTTTTTCATTATATTCATAACATCAGATAACAAATCATGTCTCATTTGATTCACCTATATTTTTTGAATCCAAGTTGTTGTGCGACTTCCCTGAAGCACCTTCTACAATAGTATAGATTATATGACCTTATCACGCCTCTCATACTTCCACATCTTCTACACTTTTTTGACCCTTTTCCAATTTTTCTCTTAATTGCTTTCTTTCTCATTTTGAACACCTATAATATTTTACTTTAATGTTTGAAATCTTAATTTTAAACACCTATAATATTTTTACTCTAGTTTTCGAACCCATGTAATGATTTTTGTTCACCTTATTCTTCATGCACCTTTGTGATTGACTCAATTTTAACTCCAAATTTTTCTTTTATGAATTTCATTGCTTCTTCTTTAGTTATCATATGATCATGACCAATCTTTTTTGAAATTTTCTTTCTCTTTACAGCATAACCAGGCCTTTCCAATGTTACACAAACATCAAAGCCAATTATTCCTATCTTTGGATCATACTCCATGCCAGGAACATCAATATATTCATGAATACCAAAAGCAAGGTTACCAGTTCTATCGAAATTTCCTGATTTAAGGACATTTTCTTTTGCTATGAGCAATTTTTTCAACAGTTCTTCTGTATTTTTTCTTACTGTAACCTTGCATCCAATAGCTTTTCCTTTAGCTACTCCAAACGTGCTTCTTTTATGTGTTTTTGTTATAATAGGATTCATTCCTGTTATTTCCTTCAGTATTTTCACAGCATTTTCTACATTTCCTTTACTGCCTAACCCTGTGTTCAAAACAATTTTTTCAATCCTTATCTCTTTCATTTTATTTTCGCTCATTGTTATCAACCAATTATGAAGATATATTTCATAGGAACATCAATTTTTTCTTTTTCTGTCGTGAGTGTAACCAAGTGGAGTTTATTATTTATTTTTTCTATATTACCAATTACTCCTCTGTTATTTCCTTTTACTACAACTGCCTTCGCTCCCTTGTCAAATTTGTAAATATTAGATATCTTTCTGTCAGCAAGTGATATCACAAGCGTATCTTTTGTCTTAATATCTTTCCTGTCAGTAATCATATTCTTTCCATCATGAAGATTCAACTGGATTTTGTTTCCTTTGATAATTGTTTTGTTACTAACCTGAACGAGTTTTGTTTTTGCTTCGTTCTCAGTTATTTTATTAGGAAAGATTCCTTTTTTTGTTGAAAATATTAAATAAAATTCATTTCCAATTGAAACAACATCCATCAACCCTATCGGAAATTTGTATTCTTTTCTGACAATTCCATCTACTTTGACAAGAGACTTGTTCAATATCTCTTTAACCTCTTTCAGGGTTTGAGCATGACCCAGAAAGTCTCTTATAAATACTCCAAGAGGAATACATTCATTCTTCTTATGTGGACCAGGGCTTGGTCTAATTACAAACTTCTTTACTTTCTTTTTGATTGGCCAAAAGTCTGGCGCGCTCAATCTTTTCATACATTTACACCTATTTCTTAGTTTCTATTTTTGGTTTTTTTCTATCAATAAATTTTCTTCTCATTCTATCTTCCATAGTAAGCTTTGTTATCTTCAAATTGCTTGGATCTATCGGAACTTCAATTTCCTGACCGCTTGTTTTTTTTCTTTTAATTCCATCGATATAAACTTTCAAGTTTTTAGTATCAATTCTCAAAACATTTCCAGTTTTTCCTTTAAATTCTCCCCGCATTATAACAACTTCATCTCCTTTTCTGATTGGAACTGAATTTTTGTTGAATTCCTTTTTTAATTTTTCATCTAACATTGATGAGAGCATCTTTCTTCTAATGTGCAGTGGAGCATTTGCTCTATATTTTCTTTGCTTTCTAGGTAGTTTGCTTCCAATCCAATTTTTTGAAAATTTCTTTTTCATAATTATGCCTCATGATTCATTATTAAACAACAATTGATGCAATCTTTCCTATTGTTGAAAATCTTTCAACAGCCTCTTTTGCAACAGCAGACCTTATCTCTGTTCCTTGAGGATCATAAGTTTTAGGATTTACAACAATTGCTGCATTATCTCTGAATTTTACCCTTCTGCCATCAGGCCTCATGTATTCCTTAGCCTGACGAACAATAACAGCATAAACAACTTCATGTCTCATTTTTTCCTTTCCTGCTATAACAGAACAGACAACAACATCACCAATACCTGCCTTTGGCTGTCTTCTCCATCTGCCTTTATAGCCAATTACTGAAAGCACTCTCAATTTCTTTGCCCCAGTATTATCTATACAATTCAAAACTGTTCCCTGATGAATTGCTTTTGTCACATTTGCTGATACTGCTTTCATTATATCCTAACCTCAATTTTATTCAACAAGTTTATTTAATTTTACCAATAACAACAGATCTCTTTGTTTTTGAAAGGGGTCTGCACTCTGCTATATAGACCATATCACCAATATTGACATTTGTGCATGATGGAAGATGTGCAACTATTTTTGATTTTCTTCTCTCACTTCTTTCATATTTTGGAATAAATTGATAGTAATTCCACTCAACTATTGCCGTGTTAATGGTCTTTGCAACAACAATTCCACTAAATATTCTGCCTCTTATTCTGAGATGTCCATGCCAAGGACACTTTTCGCTATTACAAACATCACTAGGAGGTTTTACCTCTAATCCAATGTTCTTTGTTTTTTGTTTCATGACTTCACCATTGTTTTCGAAACCACGAAATGATTTCTTTTACCATTTTTTTGTTTTTCTTTTTATTCTGTCTTCCGGTCTTCCAAAAAGAAAGTTTCCATCAATATGAAGTTTCTTATCATTCAATTTTATTCTGAATATAGTTCCTTTTTTTTCTATTCTCTTTCTTCCTTTATCAGTTTCTATCAGCAAAGTCTTCATCGTCTCGTCGATTATCTCTCCTTTCAGTCCTATTTGGCTTTTATTTTTTGACGATATTATCTCGCATGAAAGTCCTATCAGTTCATGCTTGAGTATATTCTGAGGTTTTATCATTCTTACCCCTGATTACGAAACATCAATCATATCTTTTGGAAATCCTTCTTTTTGCAAAATTTCAACAACTTTGTATTTATGGTCTCCTTGAAGTTCAATGTTTCCTTCTTTGAATGTCCCTCCGCATGCAAGCTTTGATTTTAATTTTTTTAGTAGGTTCTTGACATCAATCCTTGATTCATCAATTCCTTGTATTATTGTTGAAACCTTGCCAAATCTCTTTTTTTCTACATATATTCGTATCATCTGTTTTTCTTTTGCGATCATCTCGCAAACACAGAGTTCCTCTGGCAAACCACATTTTGGACATACCATTTTTTTATCTGCACCTCGAAAACTTCTATCTCTTTTTATTTTTTATTTTTGAGCATTCTGCTTCTTTCATTAATGAGCGTATTTATCTTTGCAATTGTCTTTCTAATCTCCCTAACCCTTCCTGGACTTTTTACAGAACCGCCAACTTCAATTGCTCCCTTTTCTTTGGCAAGTTCTAGTTTCAACTCTTTCATTTTTTCATTTAGTTGTTTTTCATTCATCTCGCGTATTTCTTTTTTTCTTAGTATCGCCATTTAAAAAACCTCAATATTTTTAGTTTTTGAAATTATGAAATATCCTGATATCTTTGCACATTTCTTTTCGAATTCTTGCTATTCATCCATATCTAAAGTTTTCTGAATAATTCAAAAATAATTATTCTAAACTGTACCTCTTTCAATAGCTTTAACCACGCTCTTTGGTGGCACAACCATTATTTTGACCGTAATGCCGATACTGCCAAGTTTTGGTGATGCAACAGTAAATCCCTTCAAGACATCTTTGAAAGCAGGATCTCCGCACTTTTTCAGATATCCGGCATTGAATCTCTCTGTTCTTCCTCGAGCCCCACCTATCTTCCCTGATAATTTAATTTCGCAACCAACTGCACCTGATTCCATTATTTTTGAAAGATAGTATGTTCCGATTCTCTTGAAATTAACTCCCTTCTCAATTGCGTCTGCAATCTGCTGAGCAATTATCTTAGGGTCAAGAAATGGTTTCTCAATTTTTTGAACATCTATTTGAGGGTTATCAATACCGAATTTTTTCTTTATCTCTTCCACAGCTTCTCTTATTCTCTCACCGCCAGAACCAATAACAAGGCCTGGTGTGATTGTATGAATTATAATTCTAATACCAACAGGCGTATATTGAACCTCAATATCACCATGCTTGGCTAGAGCAAACTGAATTCTAAGATATTCCTCTAATTCAGTTTGTTGTATCGCATGGTTTATGAAAATTCTTTCTTTCATTTGCTATCACACCATCATCAGTTTTATTTTTTATCAAATTTTATCTTCCTTACTTTCTTCTTTATTTTCATGTTCTGCTTTCTCTTCTTTTATTTCCTTTTCTTCCTTTTTAGCAACTTTCTCTTTTTTATGTTCTTTCTTCTCTTTTTTCTTTTTATTAATTTCTTCCTTTATTTTTTCTTTTATTGAACTTTCTTTCTTTGTTTCTTTCTTTTTTGTTGAAGTTCCTCTCTCGATTAATATTATTTCGACATTTGCCATCTTCATTCTTGAACCAAATGCAGCTTTTCTTCTTCTCCTTCTTATCAAAGATCCGTGCGTGGCTGAAGCATGAACAAATAAATTCTTTGCATCAAGTCCCATGAAATCTGCATTCTTCTCGCATGATTCTAGGAGTTTCTTTATCTCTTTCGTTGCATTTGTATAGTATTTTCCATCAAGAGCCCTTTTTTTATCAAGCAAATCATTGAGTAGTTTCTTCGCAACCTTGAGCTTTTTACCTCTGATAACCCTGCATATAATAGCGGCGTTTTTAGGAGAAATCTTTAGATTACTCCCAAATGCCTTTGCATGATTTTCTTTTGGAATGCATGTGTATGGCATATTTTTCACTTCTCCATTTACTTCAGTGGCACAAATTTACTTGATTTTGTTGCTCCAACACCAGGAGCTGAATGCATAACTCTTTTTCTTGTCATTGCAAATTCTCCCAAATATCTTCCAATCATTTCTTTTGTTATTATAACAGGAACATATTCCTTTCCATTATAAACTCCAATCTTACTTCCAACCATTTCAGGCAAAATAATCATGTCCCTTGACTGGGTTCTTATAAGTTTATCTTTTCCTTTGAACGTCCTGATATTTTGCAAAAGTTTCTTGTGATGTTTAGTAAATCCTCTTTTCAAAGACCTTCTCT
>Ga0272448_1007977_pt1 | contig 11110 bp, 17 predicted proteins | sample YNPCB0191_FD_202220 | JGI IMG/M metagenome (GOLD analysis project Ga0272448, IMG submission 202220) | Hot spring sediment microbial communities from Yellowstone National Park, WY, United States - YNP-CB-019-1 | ecosystem: Environmental > Aquatic > Thermal springs > Hot (42-90C) > Sediment... | reverse complement strand
TATCTCCTAAGTGATATTAAGCCAAAGGTGAAACATTAGGCCAAAGGTGAAACGATGGTTGATTTTTCATTGAGAGTGCATCCGGATGTTTTGTTTGCTTATTCGCAGCACTATGTGAATCTGATAATCAGGGTAGAGAACAGGGGTTCAAAACCTCTCTGGTGCGAAGGAGACGTAAAAGTCCCAGAAGGTCTTTCTTTGAGCCCAACAAACAACTTACTAAAAGGAAGAGTGAGGATAGGCATAGTTGAAAAAAACGAATTCTTGGAAAAATCCGTGCGAATCTTCGGGAATCAATACACTGCACCCCAGGTGTACCAAGCAGATGTCACGATCTACGCTTTCAATAAAGACGGCATAATAGAAACAAGAATGCAAAAAAACATAGAGATAAGATGCGAAAAGAAGAAAGACGAAAGCATATGATTTAATCAAGTAGTCTGTCGATTATTTTTTTTGGTTCGAATTCTTCAATATCCTCGTATTTTTGGCCAGTGCCGATCATCAAAATCGGCGAATTTGTCGCTCGCGCGGCGGATATGACCGTTCCGCCTTTCGCGTCGCAATCCAATTTTGTAAGTATTATCCCGTCTATGCCTATCTCGGTATTGAACATTTTAACTTGTTCCAAAAGGGCGTTTCCGCCTATGCTTTCCCCGACGTATATCTTGAGATCAGGTTTTATGACGCGGTTTATCTTTTTTAATTCGTTCATCAGATTGACATTTGTTTCTTGTCTGCCCGCGGTATCTATCAGAATCACGTCTATGTTGTGCGCCTTCGCATAATTGATCGCGTCAAAAGCGACCGACGTCGGATCGCTTCCGTATTCCTTTTTTATCATCTTCACCCCGAGTTTGTTGGAATGCGCCTCGAGCTGTTCTATCGCCGCAGCCCGAAAAGTGTCAGCGGCAGCCAATACGACGTTAAGGCCGTTCTGCTTTAACAATGCTGCGATCTTCGCGATTGTTGTTGTTTTGCCAGAGCCATTTATTCCCAAAAAAACTATCTTGAATGGTTTTTCGCTTTTCTTTATTCTCTCCAAAATCGAAAATTCGCTGCCCGTTGTCATCGCTTCGTGAAGCACTTCCCTTATCTGCTCTTTTACAAATTCGTTCAACTTGTTTTTCGCTACTTTTTTTCCTATCAGCCTGTTTCTCAACTCGTTCGTTATCGATGAGGCTATTTCTATGCCGACATCTGCCTCTATGAGTTCAAGTTCGAGCGAGTCCAACATCGCGGCTACATCGCTTTCTTTTATCTCAACCTCTCCTGTTATCACGCTTTTGAGAATGGTTGTTACGCTTAAAGACGGCTTAATCGAAGGTTTTTGTTCTTTTTTTTCCTCTGTCTTTCTCTCTTTCTTTATCGTTTGTTTCACTGCTTGTGGTTGTGATAATTGCTCTGGCTGTGGCGCTTGAGGTTGAATCTGAGGAGTTTGGGCAGGTTGCGGCGGCTCAACTTTTTGCACTTGCACTTGCTGCGCTTGGATTTCCGGCTGTCCCTCTTTTTTTTCTTCTGCTATTTTTTCGCCGACTTTTTCTTCTGTTTCTTCTTGCTCTTCTTTTTTGCCGGTGATGCTGCTAACAAAATTCGTAATTTTTTTCTTTAGAAAATCAAACATAGTCCTCTCTCGTGACCTCTTTACCCCGTCTCTCAAGCATTATTTGGGTTTCCAAATCTTGCAATTGCTTGCTGACTGCTTCGAATTTTGCCAATACCTTGCTGTACTCCTGCGCGATTTTGTTTATCGTTTCTTTTGTGGCGTCTTCCCTCTCTTTTATTTTTTTGGCTGCGGTTTCTTTGTCTACCTCTATCACATAACCGCTTCCTATTCCCAAGAGAACCTTGTTATCAGTTACGATGCCTTTTACAAAAGACCCGCCACCAACAGGCACCAAAACATCTCCTTGCTGCAAAGATTGAATCGTTCTCAAGGCATTGCTCGTGTCGAGACTTGTCAGGGTAAGTTTTTCTATTTCTTTTTGCAGTAGCGTGAGCTGATTCTTATACAATCTCGCTTCGTACGACAAGCGCGCGTACAGTTCCTCCATTTTTTCCATTTATGCGTTCACCTTGCTTATTTTTTCTATTCTTACAGCGCTTCTTTGGACGCCGTTTTTTGAGCCAAATTCAGAGAGAACCTTGTTTTTGGCATCATTCTCGCTCTTGGCTTCTATATCCTTGCTGAAACTTTTTTCCATTTTACCGACTTTAACGCGCCCTTCAACCTTAAACAGCATATCATCACCTCAAGAATCATTAACAAAATCCATTGCGTTCACCAACTGCCCAAGCTCGAAGGCAGTAGATGCTTCGCCTGCCACATAACCCTTCGCATTGGCGATCGCGCCGTATCCGACAAAACCCGAGCCGGTATTCATCGTCCCTCGCTCGCCTTTCACTTTGAATATCTTTTCAAGAAACTTCAATTCCTCTTCGCTCGCGGCATAGTTGATCAAAAAACCGCGGTCATTTGCTATGCAATTGCTTCCGACGGTTGAATATGCAGCTATCTTTGTTGGCGTTAATTCAACACCCAGCACTTCCTCCATCTTTTTTCTTTCAGTCGCGCTTATGTCAGGGTTGATTATTCCGCCTTTGTTGTTTACGGCAATGTTGTTCCCGTGAGCGTTGTGTTTCTCTTTCGATACATAAACATTGGCACCGCTTTCTTTCATGATCGATTTTATGAAATCTATTTCTTCTTCCGTGACAACATTCGGCAAGATTATGCCGTTGTCGTTCATAGTAACATACACGCCGATCAAGTTGCTTTGCGCTATGCTCGTCGCGAACACTTTTGTTTTTAAGAAATGCGCCGTGGTTTTTTTCACGATGTCCAAGGAATCTACGGGAATCAGCGTAATCGAATTGTTGCTTCTTATAAACATCCCGACCCAGCTATTGCCGTAATAGGTAAATTGCCTGCGAATCATTTTTCAGTCTCCGCCTTTTCAGTTTTTTTCTTGCTCTTTGTTTTTTCTCCGCTTTCCTTTTGCTCTTTTCTCTCGGTCTTTGCCTCGGTTTCGGTTTTTTGCTCTTGTGTCTTCTTTTCTTCGGTTGTCTCTGCCTTTTTCTCTTCCTTTTTTGTTTCAACTGGTTTTTTCTCCTCTATCTTCTCATCGTGTAAATACACTTTCGCAATACCGTTGTCTTTTATCACTTTTATCTTTACGTGCCTGGGCGGTTTTTTCCTTCCACGAGACCATACGTATTGGTTGAGTTTGTTGCTTACCTTTATGTTTTCTTCTTCGACTTTTGCGTGTCTCTTTATGAAATTTCTCAATATGGTTATCGCTCGTCTTGTCGCCTTTACTCTGGTCGTCAGATAGGCATCACTTAACGGAACATTATAAATCCTTTCAAATTCCACCATAACCATCACCCTCTTCACTCTTCTTTTACCCTCAATTTGTCGGTGCGCCAATTCCTTCTGCTAGGATTGTAGCTAACCTTCCTCGCGGTTTTTAATATCACGAATGCCGGTATCCTCCTGTTTTTCCTTGCTGCCTTCGCAAGTTTCTTCTTTTTTTGTAATGATTTTTTGCTCATAATTCCACCTTCTTTTTCCTTTTTTATCGTATATTTTTATCTTATATATTTTTACTTATTTATAAACGTAATTTTCGGTTCGTTCGTTGTTTTTTGTTTTATCGCATTTAGCACGTATAGAACCTCTTTCTCCGTTAGTTTCCTGCCAGCGCGCTGCGCAATCGCAATCAATTGCTGCGCTGTGATCATATACAGTTGTTCATTGCTGAACGAGACGTTCATCATTCGTTCATACGCTTCGTTTTCCAGGATCTGTCTTAGCGCTATTTTGAGATTTTCTTTTATTTTTTGCTGTTCTGCCAATTTTTTTTGGTATTCATTCATTTTATTTTTTCTTATCTGTTCGGCAGTTACATCTTCTTCGATGTTCTCCTCGTTCATTTCTGCTCACTTTTTCATAACCTCTTTTGCTGCCGCATCCAAGAGTTTTCTGCCAGCCGGCGTGAGCGTTCTTCCGACTTTTTCTTTTTTCAGAAGTCCGGCCTTTTCAAGCTCCTGCATTGCTTTTCTTATCGTAGAGCCGCCTGCTTTTCTATGAACCTGCGGTTTCACGCCCCTGCTTTTTCTTCCGCCATAATGCGTCCTGAGCCGATTTGTCCCGATTGTTCCTTCGAGATACGCTTTTCGCAATATGGATGCGCATCTGATATACCAAAAATCTTCTTGTTCCGGCGGTCTTTCAGTATGGCTACCGCTTTTAACCAAACCGACGAATGCTGGTTTGTTTATCTTCATAGTCTTAAGCTTCTCAACTACCTTACCTATTAATGCATTTGCATCTACATCAAGCGCTGTCACCATATCTAATGCACCTCTAAACATAAAAACGCGCAGCCGTTTGGCTCCGTCTTGTTAGCGTTTTCTTTTATCTGGCATTTAGTATTTAAATCTTTGCCTCTTCTCGCGGTTCGTTTCCGGTTATATCCTGATACCTAAAACCTGCGCTGCCATCAGCAAAAACAACGCGAACAGCACGAGGCCGGCAAACAGATGCATCTCTTTTACATAGCGATCTCTTGCCGCGCCTACCCGTTCTACAGTTGTTTTTCCCAAGAAAATCGCGCCGGCTATTATAACCATCGGAAGCACGAAAACGATATTGTAAATTATAAGATAAAATAATGCGTTAAGCGTGACTGCTTTCGAAAGCATGCTCAGAACTATAAGATACGGGCCGGAAGAACACGGCAACAGGAAGAAAGAACAAAAAAATGCTGCAAGGGCAACCGCTGGTAGCGAGGTGGCGTTTGCTATTATGCTCTTCATATACGGTCGTAAAAACATCGGTATCTCAACCGCAGTGAATCCTGGTTTGTAATTAAAGTAAGCGTTTATCTCCATAATTGAAAGTGCCAACGCGCCGATGGTCATTATCAAATAAAAGATATTCGTGAGTTCTGGGCTTGCGAAACTGAAAAAATACTGAATGCCCAAACCCATCGACAGATAACAAACAAATACTATTCCAATAAAAACGGCTGCGGCCAACAACATCTTTTTTCTTCCTTGGGTCGTCAATATCACGCCAAGAAGAAGAGTCATTACCGCGATTGTGCAGGGATTTATCGAGTCGGCCATTGCCGCGCCTATCAGCACCGGGATGGTCAAAGCGACCTCTGGGTTTTCTTCTTTTATTGGACTGAAAGATGTTTCAGTAAATACGCCACGCAAACTCTTATTCTTCAAATGCTCGTTGATAATGTACTCGAATCTCTGTTTATCAACTTCCCCTATTACCAAAGAGCGATCGTCGATAACCATTGTGGGAACGCCGCCTTGCGCCGGGTCGTAGCCTTTCTTGGTATATTGATTGAACATCTCCTGCCTGTTCGCCGCATTTTGATATACCTCTTTTTCAACTAGGGTTATGCTGTAGTTTGCGAATGTTGTGTTCAAAGATTCTTTTATAATCGGCTCCATTCTTGCGCAATGAGGGCACCCTGTACCATAGTAAAATGTTATGGTCATCTGCGTGCTTTCAGCAAAAGAAAACGAAACCAAAATCAAAAAAAACACTATGACAAGAACGTTTGTCTTCATCAAATCACCTTATGCTTCTTTTTTCAAGAGCAATATCGCTTCTGCTATATCCCCTTTTGCTTCTCTCAGCGCTTTTTTTGCATCCTCTTCGCTACAACCAGTTTGTTCCATAACGAGTTTTATGTCTTCTTCTTTTATTCCGGATTCAAAATTTATCTCGCCGGTTATTTGAAGGGATTTTTGACCGCGCATGTCTATTTCGACTACTTCGGGCTGGGATACCACATAGTTCCCTTCTTCTGTTTCTATGATTACCCGCTTTGCCTCTATTTTTCTTGATTTTATCCCCATCTGGCGCATCATTTGTTCCATTTTTTTTGCGTCTATTCCTCCCATGCCGCTAGGTAACATAAGAAACTACCCTATTGTCATTTGAACGCTTCTTCGCGTTCGGTTTTTCTTACTTCCACTCTTTTCATTTCAGTTATCTGCTTTAGTCTGTTGAAAAGCTTGGAGGAAAAGCGCCCGTATATTATGTCTTGCACTAATTCGTCAAAAGTTTTTTCCGTACTATTCTTTTTTATCTCTTCCACCAAGGCGTTTCTTATGTTCCTTCTTGTGTTTTCGCTTACTTTCGAGCCGGTAACCGCGATTACCTTTATGCTCAATCCTTCGCCGTCTTTTGTCTTTACCTTAACAACTTGGTGAATCAAGGATTTGCCCCTGCGAGCGAATGTCTTTATGAAAGACGGGGAGATTTCGTGCCCTATCAATTTTGTGTTTGCGTTATTTCCGTTAACGCCGGTTATCCTGAAAAATAGATTGGTGAACATCGCGATTTGCGATGTCGCGCTCGTCATCCCCAACTCGAATAAACTTACTTTTACGACTCTGTTGATCAGGTTTGCCTCGTCGCTGCTGACTACTTCGCCGATCTGTTTATACTCAAAAGATTGAGGCGCCAATATAGCATACCATTTTTTTGATTTCCATTTATCAACAACTTTCGTTCCTTTTTTTCCTGCCATGAAATCCCCCGCAAATCATCAAAATTATCTATCAAAATTATTTAACCAATAATTCTGCCTGCTCGGCATCGTATTTCCAATCTTTCGGCAATACTCCCTCTTTTTTTAGGTATTTTGCCAACCTGTTTATCTTTGAAACCACGTGAAGATATTTTGTCTTGTTGTGAACATCTTTCTTGGCATTTTTGAGATGCTTGTTCATCTTTACTGCTCTTTTTATCAAATCAAGAAAATCGGACGGATACTGCCCGGCAAGTCCCTCCTTTTTTATAAAAGTTACTAAACGAACGCCGAGAATCTGGCGGGCGTCTGGTACGCCGTATTTGTCTCTCAATGTTATCCCGATCTTTGCCGGAGGCACACCCTCTTTTGCCATTTTGGTAATTATGCTCACGATTTCTTGTTTATCCGTTTCAACCCATGTCTGTTTTGTCTTGCTCTTTGACATTTTCCTGCCAGATTTTCCTTTTTTTCCTGAATGCAATCTTGCCATCTGATTTTCACCTCTACATCATCATTCAATATTTTTATTCAACACATTATCCAACACTGCCATAATCATAATAATTGTTCAGATATTCGATAAACAACATTATGGATTTATATCTATGCGAAAGTTTATTTTTTAATTCTATGTTTTCAGCAAATGTCTTTTTATGCCCTGCGGGAATAAAAATCGGATCGTACCCAAAGCCGCTCACTCCTCTTGGTTTTTCCGCAATCGTTCCCTCGCAGATTCCGCGAAAATTCACGAACTCTTTGCCGTCCGCAGTGAAACAAACGACTGTCTCGAAGCGAGCAGCCCTGTTTTTCTCTTTTTTTTCGTTTGATTTGCTTTCTTTATCTGCCGTTTCCTCGCTTTCGAGCAATTTGAGAATCCCCTTGTTTCCTATCTTCTTCTGCACCCATCTAGAGTATGTGCCTGGAAATCCGTTTAGCGCATCTATGAAAAGTCCGGTGTCCTCGACAAAAACCGGCTTTTTTAACTTCGAGTAAGCGACCGTTGCCGCTTCTTCGGCTATTTCGCTTAAGTCGTCCGAACGGATTTCATTGTGCAAAAACTGAAAGTGCTTGAGCGTATGCGAAGGCGCGTGAGCGGAAAAAATATCCCTCGCTTCGGCGAATTTGTTTTCGTTGCTAGTGGCGAAATATATCTCCATAAAGATCTGCCGCGATCATTGTTCTAAGAAGAATTGCGCTGTCGGTGGTTCTGGTTTCTCGCCTTTTCTCTCGCGGATTTGTCTCACAACCTTTGCAACCAAGTCTTTAGGCATCGGGTGGTAACCCGCGTATTCTTGATACCAAATCGCGCGTCCTTGTGTCACGCCCCGGAGGTCGTTCGCGAAACCGAACATCTCCGCGACCGGCAGGAGCGTCGTTATCGTTGCGTTTTCGCCTTCTTGCTGCATATCAACAAGTTGGCCCCTTCTTCCGTTCGTCAATGTTATGACATTGCCGGCATATTCCTGCAAGGTGTTTATGAGTACTTTCTGTTTCGGCTCGAGCAAGGTCACGCCAGCCAAGATCAAAGCCGCATAAATCGCTCTTTTTATCGTAGGTATCATCTGCGCAGGACCGCGGTGAACGTTATCTTCGTGTAGCGTGGCATCAACGAGTTTTACCTTCACACCAGTAACTCTTTCTTTTGCAAGCGGCCCTTGGTCAAGCGCTTCCTCAAATCCTTGTATGAGAAGTTCTTCGACTTCGTTCAAGTATTGTATACCTTTTGTCGCGTTTATGAACACGCTCGCGTTGTGTATGTCGTAAATATTCTTTGCTTCTTCGCGGTCCATTCCAAGTTCAATGAGTTTTTCCGCAACTTCCTTTCCTTTTGGTCTTCCCTCTTTTATTATTCCTTCGTTGATCGCGTTTACTATCTCTGGCTCCAACGGTTCGACCGTCACTTTAAGGCGGTTGTGCTTGTTTGGTGATTTGCCCTCGACTTCTGGCGATTTGTTGGATATCGCTTCACGATAAACAACGATCGGTGGTGAGGTAATGATCGGTATCTTCTTTTCGTTTCTTATCTTGTATTCGATTATTTCCAAATGCAGTTCGCCATTCCCGCTTATCAAGTGCTCGCCGGTTTCTGCTAACTGTACTCTCAATGTCGGGTCTTCTTTTGATATGCTTCTCAATGCCTCTATCAATTTTGGAAGATCTTTTTGGTCCTTTACATCTATTGACTTTGTTATGACAGGTTCGGAGTAGTGCTTGATCTGTTCGAATGCAGGAATCGGCTCGGTTGATATCGTTTCGCCTACATAAACATCTTTCAAACCGACAATTGCGCCGATGTTGCCAGCGCTCACGCGCTCGGCTTGTACACGGTCAGGGCCCATGTAAATGCCGACCTGTTGAACCTTGGCGAAAGTTTTCTTCGAATGAATGTAAAGTTGATCGCCTTTTTGAACAGTTCCGGAGAACAGGCGAACAACTGCAACCTCTCCTGCGTGTTCATCGTAAACTACACCGAAGCAGACACCAACTGTTTTTGCTTTTGGATCGCAGTTAAGCATTGCCTTTCCGATCTCGCTGTTGATGTCGCCTTCTTTCCACAAGACAGGAATACGATATGGTTGCGCAACGCGCGGAGATGGCAAGTGTGTTATTATCATCTCCAAAAGTACTTCGTCCAGCGGGCTTCTCTCAACTAAGTATTTATGATCCCCTTCTATGCACTTTTGGTACATCTCCTTGAACGATATGTTGAATTTTTTCATTGATTTTATCGAGAGCGCCCACTTGTTAAAGGCAGTACCAAATGCCACGTTTCCCTTGTTGACATCTATCAACCAGTCGTCTTTCTTGTCTGGAGGAGCGTTCGCAGCTATTATCTTGTTTACCTGCGTTATTATTTTCAAGAATCTCTGTTGCATCTGTTGCGAATCCAATTTCAATTCATTTATAAGGCGGTCTATCTTGTTTATGAAAAGAACTGGTTTTGCCCTTTCTTTTAACGCCTGCCTCAGATTTGTTTCAGTTTGCGGCATTACTCCTTCAACTGCGTCGACTACCAGGCAAATGCCGTCAACTGCTCTCATCGCGCGCACGACGTGAAAACCAAAGTCGACATGGCCCGGCGTGTCGATCAAGTTAATTAGGTAATCCTTTCCTTCAAAAGAGAATCCGAGCGATATGTTTGCGGACTTTATCGTGATGCCTCTTGCCTGTTCCTGCTCGTCAAAATCCGTCCATCTCTGCGCGCCTGCCAGTTCCTTGCTGATCAAGCCCGCGCGCGCGACAAGGCTGTCGGTCAGGGTAGTCTTTCCGTGATCGACGTGAGCGACAATCGCCACATTGCGCACGTTGTCAATACTCTCCATCATTTTTTGTACTTCTTCAACTACAAATTCTTTTCTTGCCATATTTCATCCCACCTGATTGATAAGAAGAATTATAAAAAAATAAAAAAATCATCTTGCGCTTCTCGCAATGCGTTCTATTTCGTCTTTCTTCTTTATCGCATAGCTGTTCTGCAAATCGCCCTTCGCCGTGAAAAATATTTCATCGGCAAGCGAGGTCGCCAAAGTTTTTTTCTTGTTGAACGTGCCCATCAACGCGGCGAGCGTTATGTTTCTCAAAGCCAAATCCAACCGCCTTGTCGCCGAAACGTCTACTGCGATTTGATAGCTGACGCCGCCGTAAGAGACACGGGTAACATCTTCGTTTGGCGCGGCGTTTTCCAATGCCTTCACCAAAACCTGCACGGGATTTTCTTTTGTCTTCTCTTCAACGATTTTGAAAGCTTCTTCAACCGTGCGTATTATTCTTAATTTTTTCCCTTGGAGTCTGCCGTGAGTTCGGATAACCTTTCCCGATGTCTTTTCGCCAGTTCCTCCTCTGAGGAGCTTGTTTATAAGGCGTTCAACAATGTTCACCTCGGTTTTGCCAAAGGTCTTCTTCTTGTGCCTTGCGAAAGTATGGGGAACGCTTATCGGTTTTAGCGAAATCACCTGTGCAAGACTCTTGTCGTTTATCGTTATATTATCAAGAGGATATTTGCCAAACAATTTGTCCATATCTTCACCTCTTCGGTTTCTCCTTCTTTCCTTTTCTGAGCATCTGCAAGTCGGCGTTGTTCACTGCCACTACTTTATAACGGACACCTGGTATGGAACCCATCTGCCCTCTTTGCGAACCGCCGAGCCCGGCAATGATGACTTCATCGTGCTCATCTATGAACGATATACCCTTGTCCCTCACAGCGTGTGCGCTGACGATTTTTCCGTTTTTGACTAACTGAACTTTTACACACTTTACGAGGCCAGAGTGCGGCTGCTTTTGCTCGAGCACTATCTTTTCCAACACTATTCCTCTTGCTTGCGGTGCGCCTTCCAGAGGATCGTATTTCTCTTTCAGTCTAAGCGTCTTCCTCTTGAAGCGCTTCGAAAGCCACCTTCTCTTCTTCCTATTTCGCAATAGGTTACGTCCTGCAAACTCTCCGTTTTTACCTTTCTTACTCATGAATCCACCTTCGAGTGAACAATAGCACTAAAACTCGTGTTTTATTTTCTTGCTCGCGAGGATTTATAAATATTGCTCTT
>Ga0272448_1007973_pt1 | contig 11113 bp, 9 predicted proteins | sample YNPCB0191_FD_202220 | JGI IMG/M metagenome (GOLD analysis project Ga0272448, IMG submission 202220) | Hot spring sediment microbial communities from Yellowstone National Park, WY, United States - YNP-CB-019-1 | ecosystem: Environmental > Aquatic > Thermal springs > Hot (42-90C) > Sediment... | reverse complement strand
CACGGTGGCTTCTGAAATCACTTATGAGAACCTCTTCACGCGGAGCAACCTGGTCGACTCCCACGCTGAGCTCTTGGCCAAGCTTGGAAGGGACGCCGACCTGCTGGAACTCAAGTACGATGTCACGTCAAAGCTTATGGCTGTGATAGACTACTTCAACTACTTGGACAAAGGCTCCGTAATCTTCCCCAGGCTCCAGTCCATGGTCATGCAGCTATCTTTTCCCAGAATAGAAGCCGATCAGGACGGCATTCTGGAACCATATCAGTCGGCACTGCTCGAGGAGTACGAAAAGCTGAAGACGAGGGACATCAGCAAGATCATTGAGGGGACGGAGGTCTTTGACGCCGGCCGCCATAGGGTTGCCCTTTTCATGTACCCCCCCACGTTTTCCGGAACTCAGGCCTCGAAGGTGGTGTTGGACCACTTTAAGGTCCATCTCTCCATAGGGCTGAGCGATCAGGGGGAGGGCAGCGTTCGGCGATCGGTGGAAGGTATCAGTTGCAGGAAGGTAGCCGAGCTCTTCGGGGGAGGAGGCCACGACTACGCCGCCGGCTTCCCTGCTGGGCACGCGCACATGACGCCCGAAGAACTCATCGAATACAAACAGAAGATCAAGAAGGCCGTCGTTCAGCTGCTATCCTAGCTGGACCGCAGGACGTCAATCACTGCTCGGGCGGATGGCGAGGATATATCCGATTCGCAAGCTCGAGATAGGCGGAGTCGAGGTCGGCGAACGAAATGGGGAAGTCTGCTGCCCAGCATGTTACGGCATTCCCGGCTAGAAAGCTTATTTCGACTCTCAATCGTAAATTGGCCGGGGAGCTTCGTTTGGAATTCCAAGAGGTTCTGAAGAGGAGACGTTCGGTTCGCTGCTACAGCAGCAGGCCTGTGGAGGAGGAAAAGCTAAAGCGCGTGCTGGAGTTGGCCGATCTGGCCCCTTCCGCCTACAACCTTCAATCTTACGAAATGTTCGTGGTCCGTAGCAAGGTCAAGAAAGAGGCGCTTTCGAGGGCGGCCTTCGACCAGTCGTTTTCCAAGCAGAACTTCATCGCCGAGGCACCGGTCTGCCTCGTGTTCTGCGCCGACCCGGCTAAAGCTGGGGCGAAGTATGGTGAAAGGGGGGCCAACCTTTACAGCCTGCAGGATGCCACTATAGCCGCCACCTTCGCCATGCTAGCTGCCGTCGACCAGGGCCTTTCCTGCGTCTGGGTGGGCGCCTTTCACGACGAGCAGGTCGCTGCCATCGTTGGGGCTCCTCTCTTGAGGCCGGTAGCCATCCTCCCGATAGGGTACGCGGGATTCGAGCCGAAGGCCACCAGCAGAAGAGATATCGATGACATCGTCCACGAAGTGGACTAGCGTCCAAGAAGTTGACGAAAGAGCCTCCTGAGCAGTCCTCCTTCCTCGATCCTTTCTACGTTGTTCAGGGCGACCTTTAGGGCCCACCGAGCTTCTTCTCTTATGGGCAGATAGCCTTCATGCACTATCCTGTTCCTGAGCCTCCCCAGGCCTTGCAAGGACGTAGGTTCGATGTCCACTCCTTCCGAGTAGGCTATGCGGACCAGTTGCCCGAACGAAAGCCCCCTCGGCCGCCCTACCCTATGCCTCAACGTCCTTTCGACCGCCATTTGACTTAGGGTGACGGTAGCGGCGTACAGACCGTATTCGTACGCCTTCTTGGCCTCGCCCACTAGGCTGCCCATCGCACGACAAGCCCGGCGCTGCTATTAACGAGCTCCCCTTTTGACTGCGTAGACCGTCTTGTCCGGCAAACCTGCGACTTCGAAGGCCATCATTCTGTTCCTGCAGGATTCACATTTCCCGCAGTGCACTTTGGCCGAAAGGTAGCAGCTCCACGTCTCATAAATTCTGTCGCCGAGGGCCTCGAATCCCTCCTTCAGGAGCGCGGCCTTCGTAAGCCCTTCCCGCGCTGGGCTCCAAATCTCGACCCTTGGCACTGTGCTGAAGTGGCCGAGGGCTACGGCTTGTTCCAGCGCGCCAGAAAAGGCTGGCGTGCAGTCGGGATACAGAGGTTCAACGGTACCTCTCTGAGGAGAAACGTCGTTCAAATGGGCGCCATATATGACTCGGTCGGCCCCGATGGTGTGAGCATAGGCCGAAGCCACCATAAGGAAAACGCCGTTGCGCAAAGGTACTATCACCGATGGCGAATATTCATCTTTGACCCGCATCCTCTTATCCGTCAGCTGGGTGCCCTTCCAGAGCTTCGCCATAAAAGAAATGTCCACCACCACTGGCGCCTCAAATCCCAGCTCCTTCGAGAGTCGTTTCGCAACGGAAATCTCCTTGGCCCCCTTCTGGCCATAGTCGAAGACCAGCGGGTGGACTTCGTAGCTTCTGGCCTTCCAGAGGGCAGCATACGATACGCTGTCGGGGCCGCCCGACATCACCGCCACTACTTTGTGAATCAAGACCCGATGGCCCTCTTGACTCCGACGTAGACAAGGTAGCCGAGCAGGACTGTCGAAACAACCATTCCGATCCCCACATACGCCAAAGTTATCACCGGAGGATAGTTGAATACGACGTAGAGCATGTATGTGACCCAGATTGTAAGCAGTAGAGAGTATATCCCTAGACCCAGCATCACGCTCTTGTTTCTCAGTTTGAATACAGCAAGCAGACCTATGAATGAAGGCACGAACGAAATGTAGTCTATGGGCCCCAACGGGCTGCTTATGTTCCCCAAGAAGACCCCCAATGCCAAACCATATACGGCAGGCATTCCCACCACCGGCACAAGCCCTATGAGCCCGTTGGCCACTCGGACCTGCACTTGGAGGAACGAAAGTGGTCCCAGCGCAAGGACCAGGGCCACGTAGAGAGTGGCCACTGTGGCCGCCGTCGCCAGCTCTTTGGCTCTAAACATTGTCGTACCACTCCCTTGTACCATCGAAATAAACATTTCACGCCTTCTAGGATAGGACGGTTTTGCCTGGCGCGTAGACCGCCGCAAACGCCAGATTGCTTTCTGCCCACACAGTCGCCAAACTTCTTAAAAAGACAGCATTTGGATACCATTCGCATAGGGCGGGTCGATCGGCGCTTGCCAGAGAAGGACGCATTAAGAAGGAAGTTCTCGGAAGACTATGCCAAATACTATAAGGTCTCCTTGTTCGACGACGAAGGTTTCGCAAGAAGGCGCTGCACTAACTGCGGCCGCTTCTTTTGGAGCGCCAGGGACATTTTGCTCTGCCCCGATTGCGAAGGCTACACTTTCATAGGCGGGCCACCGACCCCGGTCAGACACGACTACATTTCTGCCTGGGCCTCGATCGAAGAGTACTTTGTGAAGAACGGCCACTCGAGCATCAAGAGGTATCCGGTCGTTGCCCGATGGAGGCCGGATCTGTATTTCACCGTCGCCTCCATAATCGACTTCCAGCGCGTGGAATCGGGCAAAGTCATCTTCGACATGCCGGCCAACCCGCTGATCGTTCCGCAGTTCTGCCTGCGCTTCAACGACATCGAAAACGTCGGAGTCACAGGTCGCCATTATTCCTCCTTCTGCATGATCGGCCAGCACGCCATCAACGACGGCCACGGCTACTGGAAGGACCGCACGATCGAGCTGGACTACGGCCTGTTGAGGGGCCCCTTCAAGATACCTCGGGAGGACATCACTTTCGTGGAGGACGTATGGCTTGGGTACGGCGCCTTTGGCTATTCCTTGGAGTATTTCGTGAGGGGCCTTGAGCTGGGTAACGCCGTCTTCACGGAGTTCGAGGGGACGAGTGACAATTATGTGGTCATGCCTCATCCGGTGGTGGACATGGGGGCTGGCTTGGAGAGGTTCGCCTGGATCACCCGAGGCACTCCCACGAGCTATGAGGCAGCCTTCGGCCCCGTCTACCAGAAGGTCCTTGATAGGGTGAGCCTTCATCCGGACTCCGACCTCATGGCCAAATATTACTCGCTTGCAGGAGGCTTGGACGTCGCAGAGCTGACGGACCCCGTAGCAGCCAAGAAAGCGGTCACGGATAGGCTCGGGCTTTCCGATGAAGTAGTTAAGCAACAGATAGCTCCCCTAGAAGCAGCCTTTTCCCTTCTAGATCATGCACGAACCCTCCTGTTCGCCATCGTCGACGGCGCGCTTCCGAGCAACGTGGCAGGAGGCTACAATTTACGCGTCATCTTCAGACGTGCGCGTAACTTCATCGACAGCTTCGGGTGGAAGATTTCCTTGGCAGAAGTAGCTTCTTTACACGCCGAGTACCTGAGACCCATTTACCCCGAGCTGGTCGAAGGGATGAGCGCCGTTGAGGAGATACTGGATGTGGAGGACAAGAGGTACGAGAGCAGCAGGACGCGAGTGGCGGCAATCGTTCAACAACTGAGCAGGTCCGAGGAAGCTCCAACCACGGACGACCTCGTCCGCCTGTACGACAGCGAAGGCGTCACGCCTGAGCTACTGAAGGAGAGCGGCTTCTCGATCGCCATCCCCTCGGACTTTTACAGAAGGGTGACGGAGAGACACGTTACCCTTAAACAGGCGGAGGAAAGGCCCGTCTATGACACTACGGCGCTGCCGAAGACGAAGCTCTTGTTTTACGAGGACAAGAACCTGTTCAACTTCGAAGCCAAGGTAATAAAAGCGTTCGACTCCAACGCCGTGGTATTGGACCAGACGGCCTTCTACGCCAGGTCGGGCGGCCAAGAGCCCGATTTGGGCTCGATCGACGGCGTGGCCGTGGTCGATGTCATCAAGTACGGCGACGTGATAGTCCATATCCTAAAGGGTAAAGCCCCTGCAGAGGGTGCCACCGTTATAGGAAGGGTGGACCCCATCAGGCGAGGCATACTTATGCGCCATCACACGGCCACCCATATAGTCAACGGCGCGGCCCGCCAGGTTCTGGGGCCTTGGGTGTGGCAGCATTCGGCGTACAAGGACGTCGACAAGGCCCGTCTTGACATAACTCATCACAGCCACCTCACCAGAGAAGAGCTATTGAAGATCGAAGATGTGGCCAACCGCATTGTGCGAGAAAACATTCCCGTCGACCTGCAGGTCCTCCCTCGCAGCGTGGCAGAAAGGAAATACGGCTTTCGCCTGTATCAAGGAGGGGTCGTGCCCGCAAGGGAGCTGAGGGTGCAGAGGATCGACGACTTCGACATCGAGGCCTGTGGGGGGACTCACTGCAGCCGCACTGGCGACGTGGGGTACATCAAGCTGCTCAAGGCCGAGAGGCTCCAGGACGGTGTGGAGAGGCTGGAGTTCGTGGCGGGAGAGCCTGCCGTCAGGCACATGGCCCAGCAGGAATCCTTGGTCTTGGGAGTGGCGGAGCAGTTCTCCACTCAACCAGAGCAGATCGTGCAAGCGGTGAGCGAGCTGAGGCAGGGCAGCGACTCGCTCAGAAAGAAGTACAGAAGCATGGCCAAGGACTTGGCGCTCCGGCTTTCCTCGGACCTAGACAGGACGGCCGAGGACGTCGATGGGCTCAAGCTGCTACTTCTAGACCAAGACTACTTTGACGAACAGGCACATATAACGATGGGCGAGCAGGTGGTGGGCAACAGGCCTGATGCCATCTACGTGGGCATCGCTGTAACAAATGGTCGCTGCCGTTTGGTGGTCTTCGTGGGCGAGAAGGCCCAGAAGGCTGGCGTCAACGCTTCTGCGCTCGTCAAGGAGTCCTCGAAGCTCCTCAAGGGCTCGGGCGGTGGCTCGTCTAGGATGGCTCAGGGTGGTGGCGAAGCGCCTTCGTCGACCCGGCCCCTGAAAGACCTTATAACCCGCCTGGTCAGAGAAGCAATACATAAGTGATTATGTTGGGCGAAATCGAGGACAAATGGGTACGCAAGTGGGAAGAGAGTCGCCTCTTTCAGGCCGACCCGGACCCGTCAAGACCGAAGGCCTTCGTCACTTTCCCATATCCGTACATGAACGGCCCCGTGCACATAGGCCACGCCTTCACATCCACTAGGGTGGACGTGTATGCCCGTTACAAGAGGATGAAGGGCTTCAACGTCCTCTTCCCTTGGGCGTGGCATTGGACTGGTCAGCCCATCGTGGCCGCCGCCAACAGGCTGGCGAAGGGAGATCCCGCTATGGTGAGGGAATTCCGAGACATCGATCACGTACCGGAGGCCGAGCTTGTGAAATTCAAGGACCCGGTCTACATGGCGAAGTACTATACGGAGCATAATCGTGACGCCGTAAGGCATTTGGGCCTGTCCGTCGACTGGCGCAGGGAGTTCCACACCTCCAGCCACGAGCCCGCCTTCAGCAAGTTCGTGGAGTGGCAGTACAAGCGCCTACGTGACATGGGTTACGTAGTGCAGGGCACCCACCCCGTTGTCTGGTGTCCCAACGACAAAAGCCCCACAGGAGACCACGACAGGCTAGAAGGGGAAGGGGTGACCCCCGAGGAATACACTCTTGTGAAGTTCAGGCTTGAGGAGAGCGACAAGTATCTGGTCGCCGCCACCTTTCGACCAGAGACCATCTTTGGAGCCACCAACGTGTGGGTGAACCCGGAGGGATTCTATTCTGAAGTGGTTGTGGACGGCGAGACTTGGATCGTAAGCGATCAAGCTGCCACCAAGCTAGCCGAACAGGCCCGGGCAATAAGCTTCATCAGGAAGTTGGACGGTCTCTCCCTACTACAATTCAAGTGTGTGGTGCCCTTGGTCGAAAGGGTAGTGCCCGTGCTTCCAGCCCTATTCGTGGACACGGACAACGCCACTGGGGTTGTCTACAGCGTTCCAGCCCACGCTCCATACGACTGGCTGGCCCTGAGGGACCTGAAGATGGGCCACGAGAAGCTGAGACAGTACAAGGTCAAGCCAGAGCTCGTAGAGGATACAAGGCCCATATCGATAATAGAGCTGGCGGGCTACGGCGACTATCCCGCCATCTATGCGGTGGACGTCATAAGGGCCGCGGATCAGATGGACCCCAAAGCAGAGGACGCTACAAAGGAGATCTACACCAAGGAATTCCACACAGGAGTAATGAAATCGAACTGCCTTTCTTACTCGGGCATGAAGGTCGCCGACGCCAAGCAGGCTGTCATCAGGGACCTCACGAAGGCCCATCTGGCCGACAGGATGTACGAGCTTCCCCAGAGGGTAGTCTGCCGCTGCACCACAAAATGCATAGTCAAGGTGCTCGAAGGACAGTGGTTCCTCCGTTACAGCGATCCGGCTTGGAAGGAGAAAGCCATCCAGTGTTTGGTCGCCGCAAAGATATATCCAGAGGAAGCACGTCAGTGGTTCCTAGAGACCATCAACTGGGTCAAGGAATGGCCATGCGCCCGCAAGATTGGCCTGGGGACTCCGCTGCCGTGGGACAAGGACTGGATCGTTGAGACTCTGAGCGACTCCACGATCTACATGGCATTCTACACCGTGGTCCATATCATACGTGAACGCGGCATACCTCCCGAATCACTGATACCCGAAGTGTTCGACTACGTCTTCCTCGGCATTGGTTCTCTCTCAGAGGTTGCGAAGAAGAGCGGAGTCCCGGCCAAGCTCCTAGAGTCCATGCGAACAGAGTTCCTTTACTGGTACCCAGTGGACCTGAGGAACAGCGCCAAGGAGCTGGTCCCCAACCATTTGACCTTCTTCATCATGCAACACGTAGCCATGTTCAAGCCTGCCCACTGGCCTCGCGCCATCGGGGTAAATGGAATGGTGCAGATGGAAGGGGACAAGATGTCTAAGTCCAAGGGGAACGTCGTTCCCATTACAGAAGCGATCGAAAGGTACGGTGCCGACGTTGTGAGGGCCACGCTGCTAGCCAGCGCGGAGGGCATGGACGACCCCGACTGGCGGGCGAAGAACGCCCAAGACATCCACAACAGGATCCTCTCCCTGCCGTCCTTTCTTAGCAAGCTCTTCAAATTGTCGGTGGACAGAGAGGAGCGTCCCATCGACAGATGGCTCACTTCCAGCCTGCAAGCTAAGATCTCTCTGGCGTCTCAGTCCTTGGAGCATCTTAACACGAGAACGGGTTTCCAAACCGTCTTCTTCGACGTCTGGAACGACCTTAAGTGGTACGTCAAGAGGACGACGCCTCGCAAAGAGACCCTGCGCGCCTTCGTCCGCACTTGGTTGCTCCTTCTAGCCCCGTTCGTGCCGTTCACCGCGGAGGAGCTCAACGAACGGTTCGGCTACAGCGGATTCGTCTCAATAGGCAGATGGCCCGAGCCCGACATGAAGGCCATCGACGAATCGTCCTTGCTGGGCGAATCGCTGGTTCAGAGGACCATCGAAGACATAAAAGGCATATTGGCGGTCGTGAAGCAGCCCGTCTCCAAGGCACGGATATATGTGGCGCCAAGCGAGCGCGTGGACCTCTTCAAGAAGGTGGCCTCATCCGTCAGAGAGGGCAGGCCTGACGGCGAAATAATTAAGGCAGCAGTCTCCTCCTCTTCTTCGAATGAGAAAAGTTCCGCTGCAGCGCTAGCGCAGTCCATGATCAAGGAATCGCGCGCCATTGGGGATGACGTCCTTGTCCGCCTGCTTCGGGCCAAGCGCTTCGACGAAGAGGATATCTTGAGCGAAGCCGCAGGGTTCATCGCAGATGAGACCGGGTTAAAGGACGTGCAGGTACTTCCTTACTCCGAAGGAAAGACGAAAGGCAAGAAGCCCCTGAACCCCCTGCCGTTCAAGCCCGCCATCGTCCTCGAATGAGGGCACGCGGATAGCTCAGAAACCCATTAAAGACGACTCAAGCCACCACACCCGTGGGCTTGAAGGCCGTATATCTGGAGAAGGTCGGGCAGCCACCTGTCATAAGAGAGGTGCCGGTGCCTGATGCCCTCGAAGAAGACGAAGTACTCATTGAGACTGAGATGACAGGAATCTGTTACAGAGATATTCTCACCGTTAAGGGCTTCTTCCCACGTACCAAGCAGCCCGTCATCCTGGGTCACGAAATTGCGGGAAAGATAGTGAAGTTGGGGGAGAGGGTGGAGGGTTTCAAGGAGGGAGATCGCGTTACATCCTTGATTTATGTGCCCTGCGGCAAATGCGATTTCTGTCTTTCTGGACGGGAGAACCTCTGCCGCTCCAGGAGGACCTACGGCGAGGACGTCGATGGCTCTTATGCCGAGTACATCAGGGCCAACTACAGGAGCTTGGTGAAAGCACCGCCAGGAGTCACTTCGGAGGGATTGGCCATTTCGGCCTGCGTAACGGGCATGCTGCTTCACGCCTTCAGGGCGCGTGCCGAACTTCACGAAGGCGATACGGCCCTCATTACGGGGGCCGGAGGCGGCGTGGGCATTCACGCTGTACAGATAGCGAAGGCCTTGGGCGCCAAAGTGATCGCGGAGACTTCTTCCGAATGGAAGGCGCAGAAGATCAAGGAGATGGGGGCCGACCAGGTCATAGTGTGGTCCACGTCTTTCAGCGAAGAAGTCAAGAGGATGACCAACGGTAAGGGCGTCGAAGTGGCGCTAGAAGCCGTGGGAGGTCCCTGCTTCGGGGAGAGCTACAGGAGCCTGAGTTGGGGAGGAAGGATGGTGGTGGTCGGCAACGTCGTCCCCGCGCCTGTCCAGATGTCTTTGGGAACGCTCATCCTGAAGGAGAACGCAGTAGTGGGAAGCCTCAGCTCAACCAAGAAAGACGTTGAGGATGCGATACAGATGACGGCCGACGGCGAAATCAGGGCCGTGGTGCACGATGTGCTCCCACTTGAAGATGCCCTCAGAGGCCACCAGTTGATGGAAGACAGGGGGTCCTTGGGCAGGGTCCTCCTCAAACCCTGAAGCTCTTCACCATGGTGTAGGCGTCTTCGCCGTTCGGATAATAGCAACTCAGTCTTCCGATCGTCTTGAATCCGAAGGCCCTGTAGAGGTCCTGAGCGCCTTCGTTCCTGACGGCGACTTGCAGCCTTACGGAACGACATTTCTTCTCCAAACGATCCAATGCCTCCTTCAACATCGCCGTCGCGACGCCTCGCCTTCTGCTTCCCGGCTCTACCGCCATCGACACTATGAGGCCTTCTTCGCCGTATTCAAATATGATGTAACCTGCCACGCGCCTCCCAGCGTAGGCCACCAAGAAGCCGTCGAATTTCGTGAACTTCGACCTTGCGAGGTAGGCTTCGAAGACGGACGGGTCGTAAGGGTGGTCGAATGACGCCTTCTCGATCTCGTATACTTCGGCCAAGTCCTCAGAAGTGCATTTCCTGATTTGGAGCTGCGTGTCCACGCCCCGTCCGCTCAGCGCACGGCAACGTTACATTTAAAAGGAGATGCCTAGCTGCCCATCTTGGACACAGGTCATGCTAGTCCCTATGGCGCTGGACGTCGGCGAACTACTGATCATCGGAGTGATAATTCTGGTGCTGCTCTTCGGAGCGACCAAGCTGCCTCAATTGGCCCGCGCGCTTGGCAGAGCGGGCGGAGAGTTCCAGAAAGGGAAGCTCGAAGCCGAGCAAGAGGTTCAGAAGATGAAGGGGGACCAGCCGGCAGCGGAGCCCTCGGAGCACGATAAGCTCCTGAAGGCGGCTTGGGAGCTGGGGATCCCCACCGAAGGGAAGACGGACGACCAAATACGTGAAGAAGTGAAGAAGGCTATCGGGTAGTCAGGAGCTACCTTACTGCGCTGCGCCGTTCCAGCTCAACGACTGAGATCCATTTCACAAACCGACGCGAGGAACTGAAAGCCGCCCCCCGTTCCCTCGTGCCTATTGTCGATCGTCCTTTCGACCTGGAGAGGATCAAGGCCGTCATTCTGGGAGTGTCCGTCAGAGAGGAGGGGGAGCCCTTGAAGGCACCGAACGGCTTCGACGTACCTTCTTCAAGCGGAGGGCCTATGACAGCAGGCTTGTGAAGAATTACGGCTTTTCACAATTGATTGTGGCTGTCGCCCAAGTTGCCTGACCATCCGATGTCTTAACCCATCAGCGGCGCGGATCCTTATTCCTCTCGCTTCGAAGACATCTGTGCCTCCGAACCCCGAGAAGGATACTTCTCGTGCCACGCGCTTATCGTCTTGAAGACCTCGACTAGCTCCATCCCCTTCTGCGTCAGCCGGTAGTTCACCTTCCTCGGTATCTGGTTCAGCGCCTCCCGGCTGACGATCCCCTCATCCATGAGCCCTTTCAGGCGGTCCGTCAGGGTCTTCGGGT
>Ga0272448_1007971_pt1 | contig 11114 bp, 8 predicted proteins | sample YNPCB0191_FD_202220 | JGI IMG/M metagenome (GOLD analysis project Ga0272448, IMG submission 202220) | Hot spring sediment microbial communities from Yellowstone National Park, WY, United States - YNP-CB-019-1 | ecosystem: Environmental > Aquatic > Thermal springs > Hot (42-90C) > Sediment... | reverse complement strand
GAGGAATCGTAATGTCGGTATAGAGATTATCGTGCTTCATTACGTTCCATAAACCGATCATAGGATTATTAAAAACACCGCAATGCAGTTGTAAAATTTTCAAATTCGGAAAATCCATTGCAACATCATCAACATAAACTGGATGCTGATATTTTGCCCGTGTCCCTGGCAACTCTTCAACACCCGTATGGATCTGCACATGCAGACCCAGCTCAACACACTTCTCATAAGCTGGATAGAGGTCAGGGTTATTCGGATAACCAATGGTCGGCGGATGAATTTTTATACCGGGGAATCCATTTTCCTTAGCAGAAATCACCATCTCAACCGCTGCCTGTTTTCCATACCGTGCATGAACTCCGCCAACTGCAGTAAAACGACCGGGAAATGCATCAATAAAATTCTTTTTGACATATTCATTCGGTACATACCATTTCCATCCTTGAGGATTCCCCGGATAAGGGTCAGTGACGCCGTGAATACACTGCAGGCACATTGCTTCAACATTTGCCATATCCATATACTGTATAAAAACCTCGGGCGTTAAATTTGGGCATTCCTCAGGCTTTGAAATAATTTTGAACGGGTTGGGATCCCCGAGAAAAGCCCGAGCTCCCATCATACTCCTTGCAACAACGGTATTACCGCACCAAAAATCTATACAACCTGGACGGTCAGCTATGCCCTCTTTTTCTAAGCCTGGATGACCATGACTATCAAACACCTTGAAAGGTTTTGTGGTAAGCATCTTCTCAATGGTTCCAAGATCTTCTGACATATTCAATCCTTTCTCTCTACAAGGTTGTGCCCCCAAATAATTTATCAATCAGTCATTATAAAACCTTGGTTAATTCAGCAAGTTGCTGTGCATCAACGACTTCAGGCGTTGTTGCGTAGGGAGGGTTGGAAATATTGTTCGGGTCAAATTCCCGCTTCATAGCCTTAACCAGGAGATGGACATTGAAAAACATCGGTCCGAGCAAATCATAGGCTGGACCGAGGAGACATACCGTGGCACCAGCACTTTTTGTCGCAAGCATTCCTTGGAGTGAGCCAAACAGGAGTTGAATTGCTTGTGCAGCTTTTTCGGGTTCTTGTTCCGGCCACAAATCCGTTGTCATAAGTGCACCGTATCCCTTTTCAGTCGGGCTTATCCATCCGCCATAAAAACTAAAGGGGAGTAGGTCTTTGCCCTTCCCTTGCTCAGCAAGCTCTTTGCGCTGCTGACGATTAGCGCGAAGTATTTCGTCGGCAACTGCGTCAATTGAGTCAAGACATGCTGTACCTTGGTGGAAGCAATCACTGGGTCGGCTGAGTCGCATTGAATGACCAGTGCGTATCCAGTCATTGGTGATACACATCCATCGGCGATACCGCTCTCGATCAAGCGGATCCTCTGAATTTTCAGACAAAAATGATCCTCCCATTTTTTCAACTATGTGCGTGAGTACCTTTTCTTCATACTCAAGCTGCTCAAGCGAAGTGATGGCAGCCAGCGCAACGATGTTGTAGCCATGCGGGAAAAAATCCTCATTGGCGCCTTTGTGGAACTCCTCTTTGCTTCGCGCAGCCCAACACCACATAAACTGTTTGGCATTATGCTGTACAACAATCGCAAGCTCAGCACGTGCTATTTCATAATGCAAATCGCATGACCAGCGCAGCTGTTCTTCCTCGTATTTTGGATATTCTTTAATTCTCTTGGGAAAATCAATCATGTACCAGCGCACCTTGTCCCGTGGGAAATAAGATTCTTTTTCAACAGCGTTCCCCTGGGTCGGGAAGATCGCCGGTCCTGGCCATGGGAAAAGACGAGTTGATATTTTCGTTACCATACCCATACCGCCAGCGTGGCCAAACTGAGCTCCCCGGTAAAAACCACGTAGGTCTGGTCCTGGGCCATCATTCCAGATCCAATCCTCCTCAGGTCCCTCCTGTGCAATTGAACCGCTTCTAAGAATTTCACCATTCGGGAGTACTACCTCAAAGGATAAAAGCTGATGGCAGCCAAGCGCAGAAAGCCAAGAGTTTCCGTAAGCACCATGCCACTGGATATTTGCTAATGCAGATACTTGTGCACCTGCCGGAGGTGATGGTGCAATACATCCGACCTTCATTGCCTCTGCCTGTAATGCCGCAAAACAGACATAGGGTTCAATAACCGCGTACATATTATAGGGATCAACCTTAAGGATCTTATCCATCCGTTTTGGATCAAGGATAGCGACAGGCTTCCCCATTTTCCGTTGAGTCGGATTGGGGAAAGCAGAGTTTATCATGCCGGAACCCCGCGGGATGACGACAAAGTTATAACGATTCGCTAATTTGTATATTGCCTGCACCTCTTCAGTGGATCCCGGCAAAACTACACAATCAGGCCTCATGCCCAATTTTAATTCAGCTCGTTGTATAACACCGTCAGCAGTCCATTGAACCCGTGAATATGCCTGACACAATACTGGATCAGTTGTCGCATTTTCTTCTCCGACAACATCCTGTAACGCCTTGAATGCAATGTCTGAAAAAGCCATTGTTGTCTCCTTATGTTGATGTCATGTTAGAGGTAAACTTTACAAATTCATTTTGCCCGGATTGAGCGTGTGGTGCGGATCAAGTATGTTCTTAATCTTTTTTATAACCTCAAACGAATAACCGGCGCGGGCAAAAATCATGTCTGCCCAATCATAGTAGGGTCGGTAAAAAAATGCACCAGCATTGAGCACTGCCTCAGCAGCACTTCGATGAAATGCTTTTGTCTGTGCCTGAATCGCGTTGGTAGACGCCGGACAAGGTATATGAAATTCAACATGACAGACCCTGCAGCGCTGACGTGGCTGAATGTACAAACCAAGCATTTTTGTATCAATTCCGCTTAAGCCTGCACGTTCAACAAAAAGATTCCAGAACGCAGGGACCTTATCAAGTCCGCTTTCAAAAACCAGTTCCAAGCATGCGCCTTGATAGCGGTCTTTCCAATAAACATCGCCTTCCCATGGACTGGTGAGCATGCTTTCAATCATCACATTTGCATCAGGGACACCGGGTAGTCCTTCTTTGACGCTACACTGAAATTGTTCTGCTATTTCACTAATTGCTTTCTCTTCATAAGCAATTCGCTCTTCCGGGAAAAACTGACCGCCCCATAGATTCAGAATTATGCAATACGGCGGTAGACGATGAACAATTTCTGGTATTTCCCCGTCATTTTCAGCCAAGATACAAGCAAGGTTATAGTTGTTGAGAACAAAACATTCATGACCAATTTCGCGATGCTGTATTGTATACAGAGGTTTCACTAAATCCTCAAGACGTTCAAAAGGCAGCAAAACAACCTTCTGCTTCAGCGCCTTGTGAAAGATTTTTGCATTCATTATGGTGATAACGCCATAAGTTCCCTGAGTGCCGGTCATGAGCCGCCACCAGTCAATACCCGGACCACCAACACTACACAGGTCGGAAAAGGTTTTGTCTGGGATCTCCTCAGGTGGCATAACATCAACGGACATGGCACCTGTCCGGAAGAGCTCACCGGTCCCCCAGACAATTTCCATAGTACGTACCGGTTCATCACATTCTGTTTTACAGGTTAGGACCGGCTCACGCTCTAAAATACTTGTGACAACAGATTTATCTTTCCGGGGTAAAAGCGTATTTAACGGCTGCATGCCGTGTTTGGCAAGTTCGTCTCGAAGTTCTCCGAAGGTCACACCCGCCTCAAAAAGTGCCCAACGATTTCGTGTATCAATTCTTGGAATTCTCTTCATTCCTGAAAGGTCTAAAATAATCCCACCCTGCTCAGGAATGCCTGTGCCGTACGTACCAGTACCTGAGCTACGAGGCACAACAGGAATTTTGTTTTCATGGGCTATTTTGATAACGCCCATTACCTCCTCTCGTGTCATTGCCCTGACAACAAAATCGGGCATTCGAGGCGGCATGAGGCTCGTATCTCGAGAAAAACGTTCAAGAGTTTCCTTATCAGTACTTACATTCTGCTCACCTACCACCTTTGATAGAGCCTGCACAATAGTTTGTAACGTTGCTGGTGTACTCATACAGGGTTCTCCAATTGATTTAATGTTTTCCTTTCGTTGGATTTTTGTTATGCGACCTATAAGTTAAACGCTTATAATTCAGTATGGTTCAGGTGTCTCTTTAAGGGTCCTTTCGCGCACATAGTTAGGGGAGGATGTAAGAGATTATATGCTTTTCATTGAACTTACCGAAAGTTATGAGCACGAAGTGCAGGGTGCCGAAAATGAGTAGCAAGTATGACATTCCTGCGAAGTGCAGTATCTATACTTAATAAAAGACGGTTGTATTGTCAAGGGAAAACTTTAGCCTGCTAAGTATATAGGTGTGGCATGTTTTTAGTGCGCAGATATGTTTAACACATTGTTTTTCTTTGTTTTATTTTTTAATTGGAGGGGATAGGTGATAACTAATTAAAAACAAAAATTAATATTTTTTACACGACTCTTATTGGCAGGATTCTTTTTGAGGTTTTCGTGTGGTGTGTTTTAAAAACATTTCCTCAAGGCATTTTTTGCTAAATCGCCATTGCCCCCCAACTTTAATCCCAGGTATTTCCCCTTCTCCGACAAGCCGATAAAGTGTCCGCTCTTTGATTTGAAGATATTGCGCAGCACTCCGAATATCCATTATCTCATCTGCCATATCTCCACTCCTCTGAATATAACGTTATCAAAATTGCAATCAAAATATCGGAAAAGAGGAGTAGGACTTTACAGCTTTTTTAGATTTTTTTCTTATTTTATTGCTGAGCACACCCTACAGAATAAAGGGACGAATAATGCCTTTCACTTGAGAAATCAAAGTGAACCGCTCTTCATCATGGATTGATAGCTCATTTTGCACGGTGTATATCTTATAGAGTAACAGACCCCTTAATTGGTATTATGCGGTTGGATAGTGGGCAGTTATAAATAATGTGTACCCCTGTATTAATACCGAACAATATAAACATCATTTTCAGAAAGAAAAGTTTTTATGTTTTCGTTAAGGTCAACTGGGGTAAAGAGAACATTGCTATTTGATGTTATAAGGAGTAATCCTGGAATAGTGATTTTTATCTCTGACTTCGTTTTTCGATCATAAGTAAAGGTGACAGGGGATGCTTTGTATGAAGCGCCGCAAAAATCTAAGACTTTTTTTATTATTTGTTCTTTGTCGGTGTCGTGTGGATTAATTTGATTAAATTTAATGCCTTGTTCAGCAAAAATAGTTTGTATCTTTGGGGGGAGATTATGATAATCAATAACATATGTCTCATGGTCTTTCACAAACATCCTATCAACAAAAATTTCAAGCGAAAATCCGTTCGTTGCACTCGGGGCAATCTCCACTTTATACTCTTTTTGAAAGGAAATTCCGGATAATTCTAAAATAGTATCTACCAGACTGATCGTTTCTGGCAGGTTTACGCTTTTGTGCATTTCGGGTTTACTATACCAGATTCGACTATATGAGCTGGCATTGTCTGGTTCTTGAAACTCAATAAGATTAAGCCCCTCCATCTCGAAATACTTTTTCAGGCTGTGCGGCAATTCGCTGCTCTTATCTTGAACTAAATTAATGATAAAAATATTTTTCAGTGTTTCATCCCTAAACACGATCCAGTCACTACTGATGCTTATGTGAACATTATCTTTTGTGATTTCAAACGCGCTATTTTTTTCAACCCTATAAAAGCCACTTTTCTCAAGCATTTTCTCAAGAATGGTCTCAAAGTCATCTCTACTGTTAAGAGCAACGATCTCTGCATTTTCCCAGGCACCTGCAATGACCTGGTTTATCTCATGGGGCAGTCTATTTCCATAATCGAGAATGATTTTTTTACCCCATGGAAATTCATAAACAGGAAATATACTCCTATCAAGCGTTACCGATCCTCGATTGCCTATATGCAAAACAGTTTCTCCTGAATTGTTTTCCACTCCTTTAAATGAGGTAACATAGCTTGACATCAAAGCCAGAGCACTTTGTTGAGCAGAAATCATCTGAGAGGTGTTATCTGAGACACTTCCGATGGTATCTCGAGTGAGATTATACTCCTGTCCTTGAAGATCAAGGGGCTTGTGTGGTTCTCTCCCCTCAGTCTCTGACCCTTCTTTTTGCACTCGCATAATACTTTCTTTTTTGCATGAACAGAGTGACTGGGGGATATACAAAGTCTGCCCAGGTGCGACAGAATTCAAATCATCTATATGGGGATTTTTTGCCCTGATGCGCTCTATTAGAGCTGGATCAAACAAAAAATTATCAGGAATGCAACAACGTTCTCTCAGAATGCGCATCAGATAGTCGCCCTGTTTGAGCGTTATCGCGATCGTAGCATTATCACCCGTGCAGGTCACCTTATCAGAGGTTTGGCGAACATAGCGATAAGGAATTATTATATTTTTTTTAGGTGGTATGTAATTGATGTCTTTTAGTTCAGGGTTAAGTTCACGTGTTAATCTGCAGTAAAAAGCAATATCCTGATCATTTATTTTGTAATGTTCCCGTAGGATTTTCCAAAGATATTCACCCTGCTTTATGGTGTATGGCTCAGAGTATATTTTTCCGTTTTGATGTGATTTTAGTATGATTGATTTCTTAAAAATCAGATGTGGCTCTGTAGCATTGTCTGGTGCAGCACTACTCAGGCTCAGAATAGGAAGCTGTGCAATAACACTAAATAAAATTACAATAATTATTGATGTCAAAGGCTTCATGCAAAATCCGTAAGTACGAGCATGAATAAAGAGTTTCCCCCCTTCAATACCTAAGAGTGAACAGCATTACTTGCCCCCTGTATTTATGTGAGGCTGCATTAAGTCTTTATAAAACACGCAGCCCAATGCCCACTTCTCTTCTCGGTTAAGGGAGGCTGATACTGTTCACAAAGTTCCCTATGGACTATCGGGCATCGTTTTGCAAATACGCAACCAGCTCCAGTCTCTGACGCGTCAGGAACTTCTCCATTTAAAATGATTCTCTGTGGCTTTATGAGGGGATCTGGAATCGGGACAGCAGAGAGAAGAGCCTCAGTATAGGGATGTAGTGGTTGGCGATAAAGGTCTTCCCGCGGAGCCACTTCAACAATTTTTCCGGCATACATAACTGCAACGCGATCACAGAGATGGCGTATGATGTTGAGGTCATGTGAAATAAAAACATAGGTTAAATGAAATCGCTCCTGGAGCTCGGCAAGCAAATTTAATGTTTGTGCTTGAATAGAAACATCAAGCGCAGATACTGGCTCATCAGCAATAATACATTCAGGATTGAGGCTCAAAGCACGGGCTATGCAAATTCTCTGGCGTTGACCACTGCTGAATTCATGAGGATAGCGGCGAGCAGCCTCTGGCTGGAGCCCCACTATAGACAAGAGTTCTGCAACACGGTCGCGCACGGCGTTTTTGGGTACAATATTGTGTATGCTAAGCGGCTCGCTTATAATTCGTTCAATGGTCATGCGGGGATTCAACGATGACAGCGGATCTTGAAAAACAATCTGCACGCGCCGTCGAAACCGTAGCATTTGCTTGCGGTCGAAGGCAAAAATATTTTTGCCTTCCATTGCAATCTGACCACTATCGGGTCGAGTAAGGCAGACCAAGAGCTTTGCGATTGTTGATTTTCCACAACCGCTCTCTCCTACAAGACCGAGTGTTTCGCCGCGGTTGACCGTAAAGGTTACATTATCAACTGCTCGAATAGTTCTTTTTCGGTGAGAAAAAATTCCCCCTGCTGCAGTATAATATTTCCGTAAATTGGTTACCTCAAAAAACGCGGTAGAGTTCATCGTATCGCTTCAATCATCCAGTGACAAACCTCAGTTTTGCGCACGTAGGTACCTACTGATAATGCCAACACCTAACCCGATGGGGAACTGCCGTATCATTATTAACCATTACTAAATCCGGCTCCAGTTCACGGCACTGGTCAAAAACCTTCCCACATCGCGTATGGAACCTACAACCCTTAGGGAGTGCGGTGAGCGGAGGCACCATACCGGGGATAGGTTGCAATCGTTGCTGATGAGGCCGTGGTAATGAACAGAGAAGACCCTGGGTATATGGGTGGAGGGGAGCGTGAAAAAGAGATACCACATCGGTATATTCAACAATAGTTCCCGCATACATTACGGCAACCGTATGGGCAATTTCAGCAACAATACCCAAATCATGGGTGATAAGCAGCATTCCCATTGTTTTACGTTCACGCAATGACCGAAAAAGATCCATAATTTGTGCCTGTATCGTGACATCGAGTGCAGTTGTCGGTTCGTCAGCGATCACCAGCATTGGATCACATGCAAGTGCCATAGCGATCATGACGCGTTGCCGCATACCACCGCTTAATTGATGGGGATAGCTTGAGAGGCGGAGTTCTGCTGCTGGTATTCCAACATCCCGCAAGAGCTGTACGGCACGTTCTCGTGCATCTTTTTTTTTCATGTTTCGATGGACATGTAGCACTTCAGTAATTTGATCTCCGATACGAAAAACAGGATTGAGTGCCGTGAGGGGCTCCTGAAAGATCATGGCAATCCGATCACCGCGGAGCTGACGCATTTTTTTTTCAGGAAGGTCAAGGAGGTTTTCACCCGTGAGCCGAATACATCCGCCAACAATTTTCCCCGGCGGTGATGGCACCAGCCGCATCAGGGTATACGCCGTCATGGTTTTTCCGCAGCCTGATTCACCAACAAGCGCAAGTGTTTCTCCGTACTGAACAGAAAAACTTACCTTGTCAACCACGCGCGCTACGCCACTCTCAAAAAACAGGTGCGTCTGTAGATCGTGAACCTCTAAAAGACATTGTGTCATGTTATGGAGGAGGGATTCAAATTTATTCACCAGTTGCTAGTGCCCGTTCAACTACGGCACAGATACTCTTTTGTATTTCTGAAAGCCGCTCGTTGCTTGTTGCCTCAAAGCGCACGACAATAACCGGCTGAGTATTTGATGCTCGTACCAATGCCCATCCATCGGGCATAATAATTCGTACTCCATCAATAGTGATTGTCTCATAATGCCCGGCAAACGTATTTTTTACTGTATCAACAACTTGAAACTTTTTGCTTTCAGGACAATCAATCCTTATTTCAGGTGTTGCGTATAAACGGGGAACTCCTTCCAAAAGAGCGCTCATCGGTTTAGTCGTTCGCGATAAAATCTCGAGCAATCTGCATGAAGCATAAATTGCATCATCAAAACCGAAATACCGATCTGCAAAAAACATATGACCGCTCATTTCTCCTGCAAGCAATGCGCTCTCTTGTTTCATTTTTGCTTTGATAAGTGAGTGACCTGTTTTCCACATAATTGCCCGGCCTCCATGGCGCGTAACATCATCGTAAAATGTTTGCGAAGCCTTCACTTCTGAGATGATGGTTGCACCGGGATGACGACTCAAAATATCCCGTGAGAAGATAATCATAAGTTGATCCCCCCACATGATTGCTCCGGTTTCGTCCACCACCCCGATGCGGTCAGCATCACCGTCATAGCCAATACCGATATCCGCTTTCTGTTTCTTTACCGTAGCAATAAGATCGGTCAGATAGTCAGGCACTGTTGGGTCAGGATGGTGATGAGGAAATCGTCCGTCAGGTTCGCAGTAAAGCGGAATAACATCGCAACCAAGTCTTTGTAACAACGGTAGTGCTACAATGCCAGCAGTACCGTTTCCTGCATCAATAACAACTTTGAGTTTTCGCTGGAGATGAATGTCAGAAGCAATATAATCATGGTACTGACTAATAATATTTTTAGTCGCTCTACTGCCTGATCCAGTAGTAAAATTTCCATGCAAAAAAATTCTTCGCAACTCTTGAATTTGTTCTCCGTAGATAGTGCTTGACCCCAGACAAATTTTGAATCCATTAAACTCAGGGGGATTATGGCTTCCGGTAATCATAACCCCTGCCTGCATCTTACAATGAAAGAGTGAAAAATAAAGTAGAGGGGTATGACAGAGCCCTATATCGTAGATCACCATGCCAGTATCCATCAGTCCCTGTGTTAAAGCGTTACGAAGCCTTTCTGAGGAGAGCCGACAATCTCTGCCTAAGGTCATTTCATGAATGCCGTGGGAGCGGTAGTAGGTACCGATTGCACGCCCCAGCCGCGTAACATTTTCATCGGTAAGCTCCGTATCAACATTCCCGCGAATATCATACTCACGAAAAATATGGTTTATCAGCTCAGTGCCCATGCTCGTTGCACTCCTGCCATATTGATTGAAATCACTCATGATGCTACGGTTAGCGTATCAACGCCGGAATCTAATTTGCCACCGACTAAGGTACCGCATACGGAGCAGTAATAATCATACTTGTCACCTTGCGGAAGGGTGAGCAAAAGTCTTTTCCTCACCGGCACAGCATCCTTGCATTTAGGGCAAAAGAGTACTGCTGCCTCAAATTCTTGAAAAGAATTTTTATGACCTCGTTGCTGACGATATTGCATTCTTCTATCCCTCCAACAAAGACCTTCATTGAGAGATATAACAAGTTTTGTTTGCTGCACCTGCATGCGAGAGCAGCAATACTAGCTCAATCTATGGAAGGGTTTTCTTCCCTTTGTTCCGGTTGAAATTCAGTCTCGTGGCTTTGCTCAATTTTTTTAATCCGGTCAGCATGTTCCTGACAACGGACACAGCGGCTGACAAACGGAAGAACCCGAAGCCGCTCTATGGGTATTTCATTGCCACAATCATCGCACAAGCCATACGTACCTTCACGCAGGCGCGTAAACGCATCGTCAATAAGGTCAAGCATTTCTGATCTGACACCAGTAAGCTGGCTGCTAATATGTTTTTCCAATTCCCCAACTGATTTATCAGCGTTATCTTGATACAATTCAAATCCTATGCGTACCTCAGTTTCAGTCTCTGCATCTAAGTGCTTTCGTATCTCTGAAAGAATTCTTTGCTTCTCATCCATGAGCATTTTATACAGAGCTTCTGTTCGTGTTTTTATTTCCATACGTGCATCATCTAAAATACTCAAGTTGACTGACTTTTTTGAGGGTGAGAACGAGAAAACATAAAAGGAGATAGGCAATCGCGTCGATAGAATATTTGGCAAAAAAAAACAATCG
>Ga0272448_1007970_pt1 | contig 11115 bp, 14 predicted proteins | sample YNPCB0191_FD_202220 | JGI IMG/M metagenome (GOLD analysis project Ga0272448, IMG submission 202220) | Hot spring sediment microbial communities from Yellowstone National Park, WY, United States - YNP-CB-019-1 | ecosystem: Environmental > Aquatic > Thermal springs > Hot (42-90C) > Sediment... | reverse complement strand
CTGAGCTTGCATGAAAAATCGTATAGAGTAGACGAGCTTGTGATATTTCTTTTGGGCGATTTTGTTTCGGGCGATATACATGAAGAATTTAAAATTACTAATGAATTTCCGCTTCCTATTCAAATCGCTGAAGCGGCAAATTTGTTGAGTAATGCAATAAGAGAGTTTGCGAGGGCTTACAAAAAGATAACTGTCTATGCTGTTGCGGCCGATAATCACGGGCGGTTATCACAGAAACCGCAATACAAACAGAAGGCGGCAAATAATGCCAACTTTCTTGTTTATACAATTACCTCTCAGGCAGTTGCAGCGTTACCAAATGTGAAATTCATTACTACTGAAGGGATGAAATTTGTTGCGGAAATACAAAGCCATAAATTTCTCCTTGAGCATGGTGATACTGTAAGGGGATGGATGGGAATCCCAATGTATGGCTTTGAAAGGCTATTAGGTAGAGAGGCACGTAGACGTATGCAAAGCCCTCTGCTTCAATTCGAGCATTGGTGCATAGGGCATTGGCATCAGCCCATGGTTATTGGGCAACATATAATTGTGAATGGTTCACTGACAGGCACGAATGAATACGACCATGCGGCTGGGAGATTATCTCCCCCCGCACAGGTTGCCTTTATGCTGATAAAAGAACATGGCATTTTTAATGTTGTATTGTTTCATGGATGAAAGGAGGTATAATTCTATGAACATGACTTGGGAAGAAATCAAGAAATTACGAGACGATTTTGTAGCAAAAGAAATAGCGAAGATACCCTACAAAATTGGGGATGCTGTTGAATGGAGGGATGGTGATAAAACGGTCGTGGGGCATGTAAAATATGTCTCTTTTGATGAGCAAACTGGTGTCCCTTATCTTCGGGTAGAGAAACTGGAGGCTTGTGGTTGGATAACCATTGGGGAGAAGAATTTTTTTTCTTTAGATGAATTGCACTTGCTAAGGAAAGTGGAGAATCCCGTTACACCAGACGATGTTTTCGCAATTGAAAAACAAATAGAAAAAGTAGAAAATGACTTAGATATAACTGTTCGTGAAAGACAAGAGAAACTGGATGCACTCAAGCAAGAGTTAAATGAACTTAGGGAAAAGTGTATCCATGAATATGAGAAGTTTGGTGAAGAGGGTGAGGCTGAAGCGTTGTTGGGTGGTAAATATACACGTTACCGTTGGCGATGCAAAATTTGTGGGAAGGAGCTTGTTAAATAAAGGAGGTCAAAAATGAAAATAGTTCTAAACAAAGATTATGGCGGCTTCTGTTTGTCGAGAGAAGCATATGAGTTTTTAGGATGGGGGTGGGATGGTTATGGATTCGGGCCATTACACCAGCCTGACAAAAAGTGGAGGGCAGACCCCAAGTTAGTTGAATGTGTAGAAAAATTAGGCAAGAGAGCTAATGGCAGATTTGCGTGGTTGGAGGTTGTTGAGATTCCCGATGGGATAGAATTTGATATTTTGGATTACGATGGATGGGAGTATGCGTATGAAAAAGGTAGGCTCTGGTGATAGTGAAATATCTGATTTCTTAAAACCGTCAGTCAGAATACCATGGCTTGCTCAAGGAGTTTATGCTCATGGAATTGACCCCGGCATTACCGGTGGAAATCCGACACTCGAAGATTTTAGGAAATTAAATGCCTAAAACAAAATCTCTATCGCTATATAATTTAGCCAAAGAATTCCTCCGCCTTGAGGAAGACAGTAAGATAATGGCTAAGAACTTGGTTTGGAACCGGTATTATCAAGGCGAACTTTGTCTAAAAATTTTTAAGCAGTCTGGTTGGGATGGCTTAAGAAATCTTTCTAAATTTGTTCACTTCTCGCCGATGTATCTATATGATTTGTCGTTGATAGCAGAAAAGTATTCCCGCCGAGATATTAAAGAGCGGCTGAAAGGGAATCATCTCAGCGTAAGAAGACTCATTGCCTCGGCACGAGATACGGGCGTATTTGATAAAGAGGGAATGGAAGAGGGTATTCAGATTGTTCAAGGGATTCTAAACCGTATCGAGCAACAGCGTGATAAGTTATTTGCTAATGAAAAAGATAGGGAGGCTTTTGAGGAATTTAAAAAGCTTGTTTATCAAGAATATAATGAGACACTTCTTGTGGTACTGTATTCTTTGCTTAGCCAGGATGATTATTCAACCACAAAAAAGGTTCGGCTGTTTGATGAGCTGCTTGAACTTTTGAGAACAATTACGAGGGGGAATAGTTAGAATGCCTATTTCAGTTGATAAAACCGCATCTCTCCCAATTCTCGAAAGACATAGGTCTATGATTCAAATAAAGACACTCTACCGGCGAAGGACTCAAGGCATATGGCGAATACCAGAGAAACATCTTGCTATAGAATTCGACCGAGTTTATCTTGGGGAAGGAGACCACCCAATTTTATTCTGTGCGGCAACACCAAAGACCTATCTATCGTTCCCTTGGCTGATTTATTGGCAAACATGGGATAGAAAGGCAGACCTTGTTTTTATGACTGTCCCTTGTTTAATTGCCGATATGACTGTTTACAACGAGCAAATTGTTGGCGGTAAGATAATGTGGATACCATCGCAACAAAACTTTGAGCTATGGTTGAATGGCTGGCAACCAACAATTATCGAGAGAGACAGCAAAACTTATATTCTCATGAAAGAGGCGGACACGGAATCTCGCCAATTATGGCAGATGCTATTAAATGAGTTTATAAATACTTGGCGACTTGAGCTTAAGAATAAACCAGATGGATTGCATTTTGTACTTCAACAAGAACACGGCAAGAAAGGAAAATCGTAATGAAAGAGTACGAAAAAGACGAGGCATTTCTTCGAGCCATAAGAGTGGTTTTGCAAGATGAGGGGGGATATGTTAATGACCCCGATGACCCCGGCGGCGAAACAAACTGGGGAATCAGCAAACGTCAATACTCCTATCTTGATATTGCCTCTTTAACACAAGATGAGGCAGTGGAAATCTATTATCGTGATTACTGGAAACCATACAACTTTAAGTCAATTCCTTACGAGAAACTGCGGATAAAACTATTCGACATTGCTGTTGTGGCTGGTCCTCGCAGTGTCATTGTACTTTTACAAAGAACTTTGAATCTCTTATCATCTAATACTCAGGTCAAGGTAGATGGTGTTTTAGGGAAACAAACTCTTGCGATGATAATGCGGTTCCCCGAAGATGTTATTCTAAATACATTTATTCAGACAGCGAAGGAATATTTCACCATGCTTAACAAAAAGAAGTTCTTGGCGGGATGGGTGAGAAGACTTGAAAAACCAATAAAGATTACATAAAGGGGTGAATTATGAATATTCTTAGTTTAATAGCCGGGCTTGCTAAAAATAAGTATTTTTGGGCGGTCGTCATTTTTATCTTGCTTATTGTGGGAGTATATCTCTCATTCACGGTTAAAATTAACAACCTCAGCCAGCGTGCTGTTTATCTTCAGAATGAACTTGCACGGCGAGATACTATGTATCAAATTCTCGACAATGCTTATACCCGGCTTGGAATCGTCAGTGAGGAATTGCGGACAGAGAATCTTGACTTGCAAAAACTAATCAAAGAAAAAGATGCAAAGATTTTTGCCTTAGCCAAAATAAAACAAACAACGTCTATCGATTCTATTTATTTGGTTCCTAAAGACAGTGTCTTCTCGTTTCAAAATGAGTGGATATCATTATGGGGGAAGGTCTATTATCAGGGCGAAATAAAACGCGTTTTATTGGGGGAGTTAAAAGTAAGGGATTCCTTACAAGTTCTATTTACACAAGATAAGAATGGAATCATAAGAGGTTACGTTCAGAATTTTTCGCCTTATGTGAAAGTAAATAACTTGCAATTTGAGGTTGCACAAAACGTTGTTATTGTTGAGAAACCTATCCTTCAAGACTTAGCAAAAGTCTTTGTTGGAAAGGATAACCATCTAAAGCCAACCACGTATATCTATGCGGCAGGGACCGGAGCTTCAGTAGGCATACTTGCAAATGGGAGGCTGAGTGGAGCATTAATCGGAGCTGCTACGGCGGTTGCGATTGTTGGGGGAATTGATTATCTTATTTTAGCGAAAGGGGGAAAGTAAAATGAAGCGCGATGATTTGTCATGGGATGAAGTTCAGAAATTAGTGGCGAGTGGTTATACCGTAACCGCCGAGAGCTCCGAGAAGATTCTTAAATTTACGCCGGGCGATGAAGACAATTATGCCGTTTGTTTCATCTTTGATTTGAAGGAAGCGGCTATTGGCTATGGGAAAGACCTTGAAAAATATTATAATGATATGATTAGAGCAGGATTGCCAATCACGTTTTCATGGGAGGAATAGGAAATGGCGGGGGAAAGCATTAATGAAAATTACTAATAACCATAATCTACCCGAAGTCTTTCTTAAAGCCGCCTCGGCAATGGTGCGTCAGCAAGCACCACGTCCCGAAGTCTTATATGCCACCGACTTAGTAAATCCGCCCCTAATAAAATATCTCAAATTTAAGCATTACGATGAACTTGAGGTTGATGCGAGTGAGTTATTATGGGCGTTACTTGGTACGGCAATACATAATCTGTTAGAGGGGCATGCGCCAGATAACTCATTAACGGAAGAGAGGCTTATTTTCCATACCGGCGTGAAATTAAGCGACAACGAAATTCTTGTTGTGGGACGCCCCGATGTTTATGTTAATGATGAAATCCATGACTACAAGGTAACCTCTGTTTATTCGTTCTTGCTTGGCGAGAAAGAGGAATGGGAAAAGCAATTGAATGTTTATGCCTTTCTCTATGGTATGGCTGGTTTCTCGGTCGATAAATTAAGGATATTTGCTATTCTTCGTGATTGGGTGAAGAGGAAAGCAGAAACGGAGGAAGACTATCCCCCCATCCCATTTGTACAGAAAGAGGTTCCGCTTTGGAATATGGCACAACAAAAAGAATTTATCTTGGGTGAGGTTATAAGATGGAAAGAAGCATTCGAAGCTGCAGAGAAGGGAGAATTTAAGGAGTGTTCGGATAAAGAGAAATGGGTGCAAGGAGGAGGGTTTGCCTTATATCAAAAGAATCGTAAACGAGCGATAAGGGTATTTGAAACATTGGAACAAGCAAATAAGATAAAATTATCACAAGACCAATACATTCTTGAGCGCCCCAAGACTTTCACGAGATGTTTATATTACTGTCCCGTTCGGGCTGTCTGCCCATTTGTTCCACAATTAGAAAAGGAAGAAGGTGAGTAATGCTAAAAGTAAGCTTCTATATTTTACTTGTTTTGATTTTCATTCCGCTCATATCTATTGCTACGTTCTGTCTTCTCATTTTTGATTTTCTTGCTGAGGGAATGAGAAAAACAATGGAAGGTCTTGTCAATATATTCTTGAAATTGACCGGGTGGACTGAGTCATCAGCAGCAGATTAATTATGCTGCTTTTGTTTGAGCGAGTTTTGCTGTGATTCAATCTTTGTATTTAACTGATAGTAGAGCTCCTCCAATTTATCGAGCTTTGTGATGATGGTACTATACTGCTGTTCAAGCGTTGTAACTTTTTGCTCAAGTCTCGCCGCACTGTCTTTGGGATAGAAGGTATCAATCTTCGCAAATAGAACTCCAGCCCCAAAAACCACTCCAACTAAGAAAATAATTAGCTTTATCAAACCATCATTAATTTTTGTGTTGTTGATTTGCATCTGTATTTTCCTCTACTAACAATGGAACAATGATTATATTGAAAGAAATTCCGCTTTCTCTTAAAATTGCCTCTACTTGTAAGGTGCAATGCTCTTCTTGTAAGAGCTTCTGTATGCCTAATTGCACTCTTTTAACACGCAATTCTTGCTCCAGCCTATCTTCTTGAGTTATCTGCTTAATTGCAGGCTCAGGAAGTTTCTCTTGTTTCTTTTTCCACATTACTCGTTCTCTCCTGATTATTATCCTGCTGTACTATGCCATGCGCCGTTTGCATATACCTCTAAATAACCCGTGGTAGTATTAAAGAACATATCTCCCTCTTGGTTACCGGTTGTTGGGTCGGAAGCTCCGTACCCTCGCCAGCGACAGTAATTGCCAGCGGGTTGAAAAGCCGAAGCATGATAACCGTCGAGTAGGTCGGCGTTGAGGTTGGTGCAAAGAGTGGTGGAGTAAACTATGATTGGAGCGGTGCCCGTTGAGACGTGAGAGGAAAGCACCCCATCTGCAATTATATTCCCAGAGGACTCGAACGAACTCGAACAAACCATGCCGCCACCGAAATAGTTAAAAGTTGCATAGCTATTGTAGATGTCATAAAAGTCGATATGACTTCCCGCAATTTCTACTCTCGCCCCACTCCCCGCAGTTTTTATCGTCGCTCCTGTCGCAGTTAGCACCCCACTTGAGTTTACGCTAAAGTTACCACCAATTGTTATTGAGCCGCCGCTAATCGTTGCGCCATTTATTTGCACACCGCTAATCGTCCCAGCACTGATATTTCCCTTAAAATCTGTTGTGTTCGCCGATTTATCATATTTTATCCCTTGCCCGCCAGCATAATTACCAATTGTTACATCTCCCACATCAGTTCCCCCAACAATAGCAAGGAATACGTTATTGCCTAAATCGTCCAAGACTTGTATACCAGTGTTAGCATCAGGGAAAATCTTTACTGCCGCACCCGAGGTCGCCGACATATAATTCCCTCCTACCTTCTCTACCTTTGTTGAGGGGTCATAGCCTGCACTGAAGGTTGTACTACCACTAATTGAAATTTTATTTGAGGCGATAGTAATTCCTTCTGTAGAGGCGTTAATAGTTGCCACTATTGCGCCAGTTCCGCCAGCCGAGATGAGTGGCGTGAAATTAAGCTGTGAAGTTGTTACAGCCCCCGCAGCAATCTTGGCGGTCGTTACAGCGTTGGCAGCAAGAATATCGGTTGTTACGGCACCTGCTGCAAGTTGTGCCGTACCGATAGCTCCTGCGGCAATGTTACCCCCGACAATCGTGTTTGCTGCGATTTCATTTGAGGTTATTGTACCAGCCGCTATTTTTGCTGCAGTTACGGCATTGGCAGCAAGTTTGGGAGTACTGATAGCCTCATCTGTAATCTGCGTTGTAGTAATCTGACCGGTGATATCTGTTGCTGCAACGGATTTTTCCCAAGCCGTTCCCGTAGAGCGATAAAGTTGGTTCTCTGTTGTAAGAAAAATAACAGCCCCTTGAGGATAATCGCTGTTGGGTAGGTCGGGGAGACTATCGACAATCTGCACTGGTCGCAAACCAGAAGCATACTTGGTTAATGTAACTGCGGAATCAGCAAGCTTTTGCTCGTCTATAGCCGAGTTTGCAATTAGAGGTGTAGCAATGGACTGTGCTGCGATTTTGTTCCATGCAAAATCCACTATCCCGTCATTGTTTACCGCAATTAAGAAGTCACTTGATGATAGGCTTGGAAATGTAGCAGAAGCAGAGTATGAGGTTGCTCCATTTATCCAGTAAATATATTTGTTGGCTGTATTCCCGGCAGTAATATTATATACTAAACCGTTCCAATAAAGTGAATGTGCGTTCCACGCCACAGAGCCAGTAGATGGCGAATTATTTGTCCATGTATCACCAACTAACAGAATTACCCGGATGTTTAACTTCGTCGTGTCAATTGCTGCTGCTGCGATTTTATCAGCCGTTACGGCACCTGCCGCAAGTTTCCCCGTTGTTACAGCATTAGCAGCAAGAATATCAGTGGTTACGGCACCTGCCGCAAGTTTCCCCGTTGTTACGGCATTGGCGGCGAGAATATCAGTTGTTACGGCACCTGCCGCAAGTTTCCCCGTTGTTACAGCATTGGCGGCAAGGATATCGGTTGTTACCGCTCCAGCAGCAAGCTTCGCTGTTACAACACTTCCCGCCGCAAGGTGTGCTGTCTGTATAGCATTTGCTTGAATCTTTGGCGAAGAAATTGCATTGTCTGAAATATGAGTTGTTAAAATAAGATTCGGTGAAAGAGCATCACTGTTTATTCCTAAAATCCCTACGGCGGGGATAAAGAAAGCTTCTTGGTATTGAGCGTAGGCTGATGGGGCGGGTTTGGCAATACAGAGTAAGATAATGGATGAAGCAACTGTTACACTGTAATCGGTTGTAATGTGTATCTTAGCGTCTGAAGAATCAAAATAAATATATGTCAGTATGGTATAGCCATTCTCATCAACCGCCTCACTCAAGGCACCAGTATTGCCAGCCGGGATAGTGTAGCTCTTGCCGTTAGCAAGTTTAATGCTACCCGCAGTCCACGCAACAACGTTGTAAGCAGTCGCATAGAATGTAATGTTTGTGTTAAAAGAACTCGCTTGGTCTGATAATCTCTCGCTTGCTATAACACCAGTGAGATAAGAACCATCAATCTCAGAGTTGGTTTGCGGGATAATTGTTCCCATCACCTTGCTTGAGATTATCTTTGCGTCTTTAATTGTCGCATGACCATTCTCATCAACTTCAAACTTGTCCCCGATTTTTATTGACTTGATTGCTGGTTTTTGACTTACACGCTCAATTGCTGTAAATTCTTGCTGCAAGCCATTTGTAATGTTATGCAATGACTTCTGTAGTGTATCTAATGCCTCAATAGCTTCTTCAAGCGTTCGGGGCTTAGAGATTTTAGGGGCAATAAAATTAAAAACTCTCTTGTAAAACATAGTTCCTCTAAAACTTTATTCCAACTGCTTCAAGTTTTTTGAGTCTATTCAGTGCTTCATCAAGACTATCGGTTGGGCTCTCAATACCAATTCCCTCAACTTGTTTCACTCTGTCTTTTAATGTATCAATAACTTCTTGAGGCGAGTTACCTAATGCCACCATCCAGCCAACAACAGAAGTTTGCCCTACTTCTGGAACAACATATGGCTGGTTATTAATCTTTGTGGGATAGACCAATTTCAACCATTTTTCCAATTCTTTAGGAACAGTAATGGGATTCCAATGTTTTAGGCTCCATTCTGATTGTAGAACTACTTGTCCAAAGTATTTATATTTCACCTCTGGTTCGATAAGGTCGCCTTGAGCTCCCGCAAAGATAATTTCAGGTAGATTCTCAAATAGTTCCATATAGCTTTCGCCGGGAGGCTGTCCCATTCGCATACAAGGGTCAATTAAAAATGCCGTTTTAGGCTGTATCAACACCTCAGTAGAAAAGAACCCTGTCATATTTTTCATGTGGGGAGCTAAGGTATCATTTATTACTTTAAGTGATTCTGGTAACTCGTTGTAATTTGTAACCTTGCCGAGATAGGAACTTCCCTTCACTTCTAACCCCCAGCAAGCTATCGAGGGGAATTCGCCCTTGACGATGTAGCCATCATAGCCAATTTCGGCTATTGAATCTTCTAATTCCTCTACGATAAACTCAAACTTATATTTTCTTGCACCGAGGTTATGTTCAAGGTCGTCTAATAGCGGTTCCGTGAGTTTCCAATCTTTATGCTGAAGTGTTTCAAAATCACCCCTATATTTTGAGGTCTTTACAACTTTATTGTTTGTCTCTTTCAATATGTCTATTAAGGCATCCATACCTTTTATATGAATGCCATCTACAAAGGGCAGCCCGAGCTTCTGAAGGAATTTCTTGAAGTACCACCTATCTGTTTCCCATCTTTCAAGCTTGCCACTTCCCCATACCGGCTTGCCTATTTTCTTTAAGTATTCTTGTAATGCTCCATCGTAAACATCTGGAAAGACAAATAAGTCGATTTCATCTATGTGGTCCCAAATGTTATCTATCACCTCAACGTTCTCGAAACCCTCGCCAATACAGTCTATAGAACTCTTTGGAGCCGCCGATTCTACGGAAATGTTGTATAAAACGCGTTTGAAATAAGGGGCTAATCTTATAGCAAGATTGGCGAAAAGTCCTCTATCAACGACCGCTATGGTTGTATTTCTCATTGCTTCAGCTTTAGTTCTTTATCAAGCCAAGAGGCTGCTTGTTTTTTCTCTTTATAGTTCTTCATTACTTCTGTTGTTGGTTTACTAATAAAGTATTTCTTTAATTTAAGCTTAATCATTCGCTCAGAAATCTCTGGTCGGTTTGCCTCTTTTAGGGCATCTTCGGCAATGCTTAATATTCGAGTATTAAAATCGGAGATAATTTTGTTGGCTTCTTCCCTTTTGTTTTGAAAATATAACTCTTTAATCTGTTTTTCTAATTCAGGACGAGTTTCAAATATCATGGACTGCAAAACTCTTTCTGAGGGCGTAGTTTTGGGGGACGAAATCCCAACTAAACCTAAAAGAAAATTTCTGGGAGTCAATTCTCCACTCTGTATTCTCTGTGCATATTCAATGGGCGCTATTGCTCCCAATAGTGTTTCCGCATAATCAATCGGTTTCCCGGTAAATGTGCTCCTTCCAAATGCGAGTTCAACACCAGTCTCAAAGCCAACTGATGGCGTTAAAACAGTCTGCAAATAAGTAGCAACGTCGGGCGCATACAGACGACCTCTCTGAAGAGTTGATTTTATGAATTTCTGGGTGTTATAAATAAATGTAGAAGCGCCGGCCCGTCTAAACTTCGCTTTGGGATTACTTGTTAACCATTGAGCAATTTTGTCTAATTGTGGATAAACAAAATAAGTCACGAGTGCCAGAGCGGCTATTTTGTCGATGGTCTCGGCTAATTCTGAAGCTGGTACTTTCCCCCGGAGTCCCCTTTCGAGCGATTTCAGCATTTCACCATAAGACTTGAGCGCCCCGTAGTGATAGGCACCGAACATTGTAACTCCTGAATCAGACCTTAATAGGTTGGCAATAGTTCTACTTTGAAGAACTCTTGCGGGGATTCGATAATTGGGAATGTGTCTTCCAACTTCATCAATTGCCTGCTCCATCGTTTTACCTTTTTCCATCTCCTCAAAGATTGCTTGTAATGTGAAAACATCGTTACTAAACCAAGTTGCCTCAGAGGAAAAACGATAGACCGCGTTAATTAATCGAGAGGGGTCGGCATAACCCAGCTCTTTAGAAATTTGAGTCAGTAAAGCTTTATCGCTGTTTAATTCTATGCCCATTTTGTTTAATAGTAAGCCCGTCAGATTATCATTGGCGGTTTTTGAAAACATCAACGAGCCGCCCTTATCTAAAACGTCTATG
>Ga0272448_1007969_pt1 | contig 11115 bp, 7 predicted proteins | sample YNPCB0191_FD_202220 | JGI IMG/M metagenome (GOLD analysis project Ga0272448, IMG submission 202220) | Hot spring sediment microbial communities from Yellowstone National Park, WY, United States - YNP-CB-019-1 | ecosystem: Environmental > Aquatic > Thermal springs > Hot (42-90C) > Sediment... | reverse complement strand
GATTCTTTGTAATCCTGTGCATACTGTTCAATGTAGGTTCTCCTTGGTTACTGTTTTTTTCAGAATCTAGTTTACCAGGAAGAACCTACAACATTATAGGAAGCTGAGCGTATGCGAAGGATCTCGTCGTAGACACAAAAAGATTCTTCAGCAAAGCCTTTGAATGACATCTTGTAGAATTGGTTTAGTAGAGTACCAAGTGCCCACGGAGAAGAAAATGAGTGAAATCGGCATCGCATTTGAAGAACTGGTCGATATCGTAAATCGCCTCAGAAGTCCGGGCGGTTGCCCCTGGGATCGAGAACAGACTCTCGAAACCGTAAAGCCGTGCGTCATCGAAGAAACATACGAAGTAGTAGATGCCATAGATGCCCAGGACATGGACGAGCTCCGAGGCGAGCTGGGAGACCTTCTCCTTCAAATAGTTTTCCAATCCCAACTGGCCAAGGAAGATGCTTCCTTTGATATCAAGGACGTCATCGAAGGAATCTCTGCAAAACTGATAAGACGCCATCCTCATGTTTTCGGCGATGCGCACGTCGATACTTCCGGAGAAGTACTGCACCGCTGGGAACAGATCAAACGCACCGAAAAAGGCCATAAAGACAGAAAATCCGTCTTGGACGGCGTGCCAAACCAACTCCCTGCCCTGATGCTCGCCATGGAAATCTCCAAACGCGCCAGAAAAGTCGGCTTTGAATGGCCCGACCTCCAGGCTGTTGTGGAAAAGATGGATGAAGAAACCGCTGAACTCAAACACGAATTGCAGACCGGCAATCGGCAGCGGATTTCCGAAGAAATCGGCGACCTTCTTTTCACCATCGTAAATATCGCCCGCTGGACCGATGTCGATCCGGAAGACTCCCTCCGCGCCATGACCCGCAGATTCAGCGACCGTTTTAAGAAAATGGAACAGTCAGCCGCAGCAGCCGGAAAAACCTTAAACGAATTGAGCCTCGATGAAATGGAATCCTTGTGGCAGTGCGCCAAACAGGACGAGCACAAGTCATAAACCCCGACTCACCCCTGAATATGCTGTACAAGATCCCCAGTCGGTACAATCCTTTCTAGCGTGATTGCGAGAAAGGATCGTTTGAACCAAAACCTTCCTGCTGCCCGAACAATCCTCGATTGACTTTGAGCTGTTCTTCAGTATAGAATTTGCCCAGTACACGTAAGGAAAGGTATTTTGCCATGAACGCCCAAAAAGACCTTGAATCGTTCTTCAAAGGCGAACCCCCTGGACAGCGAACCAACGCCGTCAGATGGCTTCAAAAACAAGTAATGCAGCAGGCCCTTCAACTGCCGATGAAGTTCGATACTCTGCAGGAATGGGAACAATTCCGCACAACCATGCGCGAACAGCTTCCGAAAGTCATCGGTATGCTGACCCTTCCTCCCTTGCAGGATAGTTATACCAGAGCCCGAATCCAAGTAGGCGAAGACGTGATCTGCGAACGTGTGGATATTTACGCAGACGATGATTATTCGATTCCTGCTTTCGTTTTCAAGCCGAAGTCTCCCGCAAGCGACCAGCTTCCCGCGCTTGTTTGGAGCCCCGGTTACAATCAGGACAAATGGCATCCGGCATATCAGACTTTTGCCGTGCGCATGGCAAAACAAGGATTCCTGGTCTTGGTAGTGGATCACAATGCTTTCGGCGAATCGATGCCCTCCGTTTATATCGACGCAAGGATGCGCGTGACAACGATGATGGCATTGGGAGATGTTATAGGCATTAGCAACCTCGGCCTCCGCGCCTTGGAAAACATGCGGTGCGGCGAATATTTGCGGTCTCGTTCGGATGTCGATCCCTCCCGAGTAGCATTGGCCGGTCTGTGCCAGGGTGGTATGGATACTTGGCTTGCAGCGGCTTTGGACGAAAGCTTCTGCGCTGTTGCCCCGATATGTGCCGCATCCACATACGCCGTCCACATGGCCGAAATGGCAAGCTATCAGATGAATTCGGATTCTTCACCGTTTCCTTTTGGAATACTGAAAGTTTGCGATGTTCAGCACTTGTACGCTGCTATAGCACCCAGACCTTTGCTGGTTCGTACCAACCTTCCGGATAACTGGTGGCCTGTCAGCGGTTACGACGAAATCGAAACACTCACCAAACAGATATACAAGCTCTACGGCGCTGAAGATGCAGTCGATTTTCGCTCCGAAGTGCATGAGCATGACCTTACCGGACCGTTCGCAGATGCGCTCGAATCTTTCTTGATCGATAACCTTAGGAGTAAGTAATGAGTTTTACCGTGATCAGCCCTTTCGATAATCAACCGGCAGACCCGCACGATTTAAGCATTCTTCGCGAACTGGCAAAAGAACTGGCCGAAATCGCCGCTTTGCCGATTCAATCAGAACGCGCCGAATTGTGGAGAAGTCTGAATAGTCTGTCTCCAAAACGTGCCGCCATACTTGTCGAAGCTCAAGGCGGTTGGGATCAGCTTGTACCGGATTCGGTTCTCAAATGTAGAGATATCGGCTTCAGATCGTGGGAACTCGTTATCAGAAGAAGGATATGGGCTTTTCACAACATTCCTGATGACAAACCCGTTACCAACAATTTCGATGTCTGGTGGTGGGTGCAAAAAAGCGACTACGGCGTGGCCGAAGTTCAGCATCGAACCGCCGAAAAAGGCTCCTACAGTTGGGATGCCCCGATCAAAAGCATAGACGATTTGTCCAAACTCAAGCCCAGAACCATCACTGTCGATCACGAAATGTCAAAGAAGAGCCTCGAGTTTGCACAAAACATTTTCGGCGACATACTGAACGTCAGATTCAGAGGAGAACCTACGTTCCGATGCATGCTTTCCAGAGTACTGATCCACCTTCGCGGCTTGGAACAGATGATGGTCGACATGTACGATAATCCCGAACTACTTCACCAAACGATGACATTCCTAAGAGACGATATGCTGAATGAGTGGGAAACCTTCGAGAAAGAAGGTATCTTGACTCTCAACAACGAACCCGACCAACTTCTGGGTACCGGTGGCTTGGCTTGTACGGATGAACTCCCAGCCGATGATTTTGACGGCAAAGTCCGCTTGAAAGATCTGGTAGCCTGGGGTGAGTCACAGGAAACGACTTGCGTCGGCCCCGAACAATTCAACGAATTTGTTCTCCAATACCAGATACCCCTCCTGAAACGGTTCGGCCTGGTAAACTACGGCTGCTGCGAACCCCTAGATCGGAAGTTCGATCTCCTTACCGAAAACCTTCCTAACCTCAGATGGGTCGCCGTATCCCCATGGTGCAATAGAGAAATAGCCGCGGAAAAGCTGGGCAATCGTTATGTCTACGTTTACAAGCCAAATCCGTCACGGATTTGCAGCCCCGAACCCAATTTCGAGGCAGCCGAGCAGGAGCTCCGGGAAACTCTCGACATAGCCCGAGGATGCTGTGTTTCGATCACGATGAAGGATACTCAAACCTTCCATAATCAGCCGGAACGCATAACCCGCTGGGCGGAAATGGCAAGACGAATCGCAGAAGAATATGCCTGAGCACAATCAATAATCTTGGCATGAGTATTCAAGCATTACACCAGTTTCCGGTGTTGCCTTTACCTGAACAGCCAAATACTCGACTAAAAAGGGTTATGTGATAGGCAGTGAACGGTTGCATTTCGTAGGGGAGGGTCTCTGCACCCTCCCGATTGTGGAGGCGAGTATTTTGCAAGGGTTTCTGCACCCTCCCGATTGCAGAAACGAGTATTTCGTAGGGGAGCACCTCCGCGTGCTCCCGCAAAGATGGAATCAGTCCCGAAGTGACGACACATATTAGCCGGGGGCAAGCAAAGCGCAGCCCCCCGGTGAATATCACAATAATTTCAAGCCCTGACAGGGCGACACACATCAGCTCGTATACTGTATCAATTCTTCATTTACACCTTATATCTACATCCGCTGCTAACTTGCTGCAATCGCGGCCTTGGCTGTGCAGAATAACATGACCAAACTGCTGCTTCTCCTGATACAGCGGCTAGAAAAAAGCACAGAACCAGAACCTTCCTCTTGGGTGTCCGGTAAACAGTCATCTACAATGTTTTCTCAATGAATCGCCAGGGAATATAGGGACAGTGAATCGCATACCATGGTATTTAGGGAGATAGATATGAGGTTTGGAACAAGATTGCTCGTTAGCTTACTGCTGTCAGTATCCAGCATCAGTCTGGCCCACGGTGCGCATTATCAGCGTAGCACAAATCACCCCGCAGGAAAGGGTGGTGCTGGTGGGATGATGGGACAGGGCAACATGTCGATGATGCAGATGATGTCCATGATGCATCCAGCGATTGCTGTAGATGATACGGGAGTGTACGTACTTCGTGGCAACCAGATATTCAAGCTCGATAAGAATAGTTTCCAGGTAATCGCTGCTGGAGCATTGCCTGAGCCGCCTGCGAGCAGCATGCAAAGCACCCATGGCATGGGTGGCGCCGGTGGTTCTGGTATGATGCGCAGCGATATGCAAGCAATGATGAACACCATGTGTCAGGCTTCACCGATGCAATTTGACGAGATGTTCCTGCAGAATATGATTCGTCACCATGTTGGGGCGCTTGAGCTGTCCAGACTCGCATTGAGGAAAGCACGACATTCCGAACTTCGCCATTTTGCGCAACGAGTTATCGATACACAGTCTCGACAGAATAAGCAGTTCGGAATCTGGCTCAGGGATTGGTATAACGCTTCTGCACAACCCATCGCCGTGCCGATGGATCAGAATAACGTCAATCGTTTAAGAAGCCTTAGCGGCTGTCAGTTCGAAATCCAATACATGCAGATGATGATCGTTCATCACCAACAAGCGGTCCAAATGGCGGATATAGCACAGCAGAAAGCGGCTCATGCCGAACTGAAAGTCGCAGCCTCCAAGATAGCCGCATCTCAATCCGGCGAGATCGATAGACTCCATCATTGGTTATCTGCATGGTATGGGATAGACCAGTGATGCTAGAGTAGATGTGATCGACGATAACCTCAGACCGTCCCACCTATCGGATACAATGCGGATCGAGCAAACGTCTCCTCTACGACTGCTTACGAAACTGAGTTAAGCATTCTTTTCATGACCAACTCATCCGCAAGCCCCTTGACTACGTTGATGCTCAAAAGCAATTTGTTCCAATTGTCCCATCAACTTTCCAGAAGACACTTATCCGGGGAAGATTCGCATGAAGTATCATGCATATTGCATACGGCCGTCATATAATGTACACTCAAGGTGTTTCCTAGTGACACCTCCTGGGGTTTGTGGTATATTATACAAAATCGATCAGTTTTGTATAATATACCAGCCAGTTAGATAGATTTATGGCCATGTAGTCCGGCAATACCTGGAACGCTTCCATCGTATGTGCGTATTGTAATGTATACTGTTAGTTGACATCTGCTGGTTTTTTTAAAGTATTAAGGCATGTGTTCCATCTATTTCCGTGGAGTATTGACCCAGTGAGAAATAGTCGAATCAAAAGGCTAATAGCATGTTTGCTGCTGACTGCGCTGGTAGGAGTGCTTTTCCCTGCAATCTCGGCCTTGGCAGAGAAAGAATGTTTCACAGACTGCCCGTGCTGCCAAGGTTCTCACGCGCACTGCATGGATTCTACGCCCATGACGAATGCTGTCAAAGGGTCACTCCATGAATCGGTAAGCTCTGCCGGCGCTAGTGGGTGCGGCTGCAATATCAAGTCAGCGCCAGATACGCAGTCGGTACCCTTTGTTGTACCTGAGATATCCCGTATCCAGGGCGTTGGCAACCTGGTCGCAACACTGCCGATAAATACAACAGTGGTTGAACCTTCAAAATGCAACCATCGGTGCCTTGTGTACCAGACTTTCATCTACAAATTCCTCTACGCTTCCTCTTCAGACGGCAGATCGCCTCCGCCTTCTATAGCCTACATTTAACGCTCATAATATTATTCAGCGCTTTTCCATGCCTGACATTTTTTCACTGCTGCCAACTTTCAAAAAGCCCGCTGAAAAATTGTGAGATTGTTTACTCTTCGTTTTCCAATCAGCAAGGAGACAGACATGAAGAAACTAATGCTTGCCCGGCAGGGGGCACGCCGGAATTCCTGGGGGCTTGGAATGCTAATCGCAATATTCCTCATCTCCGGTTGGGCGGTGAAGCATTTCAAGCGCCCAGGGCAGATGACCGTCATCGAATCACAGGCCATGGACATGACGGCCATGAAACCACCGGTAGGTTCGGTACCCGTAGCGACGGAGTTCGTCGTCACCGGCGAGTTCAGCGCAAAGGTACGATACACCGGCTCCGTGGTGGCGTACAACGAGCAAAACGTCTATCCGAGGGTGGACGGATGGCTTACCGGGCTCAAGGTATATAACGGCAACCGAGTGAAGGCAGGGCAGTTGCTTGCAGTTCTCGATTCACCTGATTTGCAGAATAAGCTATCCGAGGCGACATACGGACATATAGCCGCATTGAAAGAGATTCCCGTTGCCCAGTCCGATCTCACCCGTATGAAGGCCGAGCGGAGTGCCGCGCAGCGTGAGATCCAGGCAGCCGGGAGCGATGTGCAGGGCGCAAAGGCCCGTGTAACGGCCGCCGAGCGCGATGTTGACAAGGCAGAGAAAGAACTGAAGAGCGCTCAGGCAAACTTGAATTACTGGAAGGCCGAAATTAGGCGTGAGGGCAACCTTTTGAAGAGTGGGGCTGTCTCGCAACAGGAGTTTGACTCCGAACAAGCACAATATGTGGCGGCTGATTCGGAGGTCGAGAACAAGCAGGCCATGATTGAGGGGGCAAAGGCCAATGTCGAGGCGGCCAAAGCCGAACTCGCCAACAAACAGATTTCTGTGCAAATCGCCCATGACCGCGTCTCGGCTGCAAACGCGGCTTTGACTGGCGCCGCCAATATGGTCGGCCAGAAATCCGCAATGGCGAATGTGGCTGGAGCGCAAAGAGCCACTACAGCCACATTCAATAAGTACCGTATGATACGCGCCCCGTTCGATGGAGTGGTGACGAAGAGATATCTCAGCCCAGGCGTCCTGGTCAGTCCCGGCACGGCGATACTCAATATCGCGCAGATCGACAGAGTCAGGCTGCAGGCAAACGTTGCAGAGCAAGATGTTGCCAATATCCGAGTCGGGGCAGAGATAACCGCCCATCTATCTAAAGGCAACGTGAGGACGATACATGCAGTGGTATCATCGATCTCGCCATCATCCGATTCGACCAGTCGCACCGCGATTGTCGAGGCCGTCGTGGACAATGCCGACCACTCGCTCGTACCGGGCAATTTCGTCAGCATGGAGATATCGACATCGTCCGATCGAAATGTCATCACAATTCCATCGAGCGCCATCGTTTCCAAAAACGGTCATGATGCCGTATGGATCACAAGGTGCACCACTACTAAAGGTGACAAGACCACCTATTACTGCACCATGCACCCGGAGGTGGTGTCCGACAAGCCTGGTCTGTGCCCTAAATGCAATATGTCTCTTGAAAAGAAGCAGGCGGACACCGGTAAAGTCGCGTATCTCGCTTATATCACTCTTGGCAAGACCGATGGCAACAGGACCGAGATCATATCCGGTCTCAACAATGGCGACGAAGTCATCTGCAGAGGTCAGAGATACCTGCGCGAAGGAGATGCAGTCACGCCTTCCAAATGGAACGCGGACGGTCTGGCAGAGCTTCCCGGACCGCCCAGCGGGGCAGCCAACATGGACATGTCCGGCGACAAGAAGCAGGGCGACATAAAGAACATGTCGGGCATGTAGGAGGGCAGCCAGTATGAGCAACAGAGGCGAAACAACAGGGCATCCGCGGTTCGAGACCAGAGCCACAAATGCCCTGCACATGATACATAAATGGTCTATCGAGCACCCGTACATCGTGATCTCGTTCTTCCTTGCTGCAGTAATCACGGCAGTGCTTACCATAGGCTTCTACATGCCGAGGCGATTCATGCCGTATGTAGAAAGTCCGATGATCGGCGTGGTTACGATGATGCCTGGACTGTCATCTCAGGAGATGGAGATGTATGTCTCCAAGCCTATCGAGGAGCAACTCGTCAACGTCAAGAACCTGCACTACATCAGGTCGACATCCCAGGACGGCTTCTCCATCATAAGCCTGGAGTTCAACTACGGCACGGATATGAAGAAGGCGCTGTTCGATGTTCAATCACTCATGAACGTCGCCCAAGCCAACCTCCCGGCGACGGGTGCAAATATCAAACCGTCGTAGGTTCTAGCCATCGATCCACTCAACCTGCCGATCCTGTCGCTGTCGGTTACAGGGGATGAACGGTGGGACAAGACGAAACTTCGAGAGTTTGTAGACAACGATGTGGTCAACAAGCTCAAGAGTATACCAGATGTCTACTCCGTCGTACCTTTCGGTGGGTACAAGAGACAACTCCAGGTGGTGGTGGATCGGGATAAGCTCGCAGGCTACAAGCTCTCGATCCTGAATGTGAAGGATGCGATTGACCGGTACAATGTCGGTCGGTCTGCCGGTACGCTCACGAGTGGGGCAAACGAGGCGATCGTGCGAGTGGATACAAAGGCGATCGATCCTCAGACTGTCATGAACTACCCTATTGCCGGCGCGACCGGCTCAAGCATACAGTCTCTTCCCAATTCGTCCGGTGGAATGGGAATGGGTGGAGGCAGTAGTTCAGGTGCATCTGCACCCATACTCTCCAGCACACCCAGCGCCGGCACCCGTCCGGGCGACCAGCCGAAGATAGTGTATGTTCGTGATCTAGCGAAGGTGATTGACAGCCATTGGGAGAGGCGAAGCGCATACCACTATCTCGACCATGGCAAGATCAAAGCGGCCATAGAGGCTGCAGTGGTACAGGACCCAGCCGCGAGTTCTGCTAAGGTAGTACCTGCGGTACAGAAGGTCCTCTCGCAGCTTGAGCAGGATAATCCCGGCGTGCATTTCGAGGTGGCATATGACAATGCACACTTCGTGAACATATTGTTCAAGAACATGTTCGAGGAACTCGGGATGGCGATCCTGCTCGCAGGAATTGCAGTCCTCTTGTTCCTGGGTGAGTGGAGAGGCACACTGATATCCCTCGTCACCATCCCGATCTCGCTGGCCATCGCGATCACAGCGCTGGCTCTTATGGGCATGACTCTGAACAGTGGCACACTCATCGGACTGCTGCTTTCCATCGGGCGACTTGTCGATGACTCGATTATCGACATACATGCAGTTGAACGCCACATGCGGATGGGGAAAGATCCAAAGACGGCAACCATCGATGGTATCGCTGAAGTCCGTCTTGCGGTCATCGCCTCTACTCTCATGCTTGTTCTGGCATTGACCCCACTGCTTTTCTCCGGTGGCATTGTCGAGCTTATGTTCCGAGAGTTGGTGTGGCCGATCATTCTCGGATTGCTGGCCTCGATGCTGGTGTCGTTCACTCTAACGGCACTCCTCTGCGCTAATCTGCTTAAGCCGCATTCGGAACTCGACGGCGAGAGGAACAAGTGGTTCTATCGCAGTATCCTCGCCCAATTCCAGGGGTTCCTGGATCGGCTGGAGAGAGGCTATGCCGACATTATCAGGTGGATGCTGAAACACAGATTCGCAAACATGGCTCGAATTCTGGCAACGGTTATCATCGGCTTCACTTTCTACCACTTCATCGGAAGTGAGATGATGCCCCTTGCCGATGTAGGGCAAGCATACGGAGTCCTTGAGATGGATTCCGGCGCATCCTTTGCCGAAACAGAGCGTGCCACGACCGCTATTGAGAAAATCATGGCAAAGCACCCGGAGATCGAGAAGGTCTCCACAGAGATAGGTGCAGAGACGATGCTCGAGTCGTTCAGTCCTCTGTATACGGGATACGCTATGCCGTCTGCAAACGCGGCGACATTTATGATAACGCTGTCCGACAAAGACGAGCGCAAGAGTGATATCTGGAAGGTCATAGACGGCGTGCAGAAAGAAGCCATGTCTACCATCCCAGGTATCCGACGTTTCCAGATCAAAGAGATGGGCTCGGATGTCATGGCATCGTCGCTTGCTCCGGTCTCACTGATTGTCTATGGCAAGGATACGGACCAGTTGGCGTTAATCGGCAACAAAGTCGCGGAGATCGCTAAGAACACTCCCGGCATGTACCAGGTTGCCACGAGCTGGGCGTTGGACAAACCATCGTACAAAATAGATGTTATCCCGGAGCGTGCTCAAGCTCTTGGCCTGACGCCGGAAGAGATATCGCAACAGGCATATTACTCTCTCCGTGGCGGCCTCACAAACGAGTGGTACAGGCTGCCGAATGTTCGTCAGGACACCGTGCTTGTGCGCTACGACCAGCAGGATCGCGGAAACGTAACGGATCTTGAAAACCTCTACATCACCGGCGCTAACGGAACACAAGTGCCATTAAAGAGTGTTGCAAACATCAAGTACGAGAATACCCCGACCATAGTCGAGCATGACGGCGGGCGGCGAGTCATGAGCATCAACGGCTACTACCGAAAAAACGGCCCTCCTTCCATGGATTTGACTATGGATATCGAAATGAAGGCGATGAGTCAGATCAACTTCCCACCCGGCTACGGCATCGAGGCGAGAGGCGACATGACCCAAATGATGGATTCATTCGCCCGGCTCTTGAAGGGTCTGCAACTGGCGTTGATCTTCATTTTCCTGGTGCTGGTGGCCCAATTCAGAGGATTCCTGCAGCCGCTCCAGATGATCTTCTCGCTGCCGCTCGAACTGGCCGGCGTCTTCGTGGCCTTGTTCCTCGCACACCAGGCGTTCTCGACGGTCTCCATCATGGCCGTAATAGTGCTGACAGGAATGGATATCACAACGGCGATTCTGTTGATCGACATGATCGCAAGATATAGAGATCGTGGAATGCCTAGGGATCAAGCTGTGGCAGAAGCGTGCCCCCAGAGGCTCCGGCCGATCCTGATGACCTCGATCATCACCATGGTCGTTATGATTCCAGTGGCGTTCTTCCCAAAAACCGGAATGGATGCCTATCAGCCGCTTGGAACGGTCATTCTTGGCGGAATTCTTATGGGCACGATCCTCTCGCTCTTCGATATCCCAATCATGCACACCTACGTCGATGATCTTATCAAG
>Ga0272448_1007968_pt1 | contig 11115 bp, 9 predicted proteins | sample YNPCB0191_FD_202220 | JGI IMG/M metagenome (GOLD analysis project Ga0272448, IMG submission 202220) | Hot spring sediment microbial communities from Yellowstone National Park, WY, United States - YNP-CB-019-1 | ecosystem: Environmental > Aquatic > Thermal springs > Hot (42-90C) > Sediment... | reverse complement strand
CGCCTTCCAAAGCGCCGACGGTTCACCCCCACACGCGTGGGGATTTTCGCAGAGCATCGACATTAATCTTAGCAACGACGGTTCACCCCCACACGCGTGGGGATTTTACCCCGTACCTTTATTTGCAACTAGAACATTGCGGTTCACCCCCACACGCGTGGGGATTTTACTAAAAATTTTTTCTTTCTGTATTTAATATGTTTAATTTGATACTAAAAATTAATTTAGTATTTTTACTAGAGACAACCCCTCCATATCAACAACCTTACGCCTCATATAGCCAAAGCTTACGATAGAATACCCCTGCTCATTATTATTTGAATATATAAGCATTCCACCTCCTGTCTCGGATAAGGTTGTAATTTTCTTCCATAGCTTCTCACGCACCAGCGCTGACAGCTTTCCCACAAAGACGCCTGGCTTTGGCTCAATCATCCAACGCGACAGCTCACCGCGAAGCGATGAAGGCACATTCTCAAGGACAAAAACCACTAAAGACGACAAAGACATCCCCTATTTATCATAATTTACTCCTCCTGGCAAAGACCCCGCGTCCGGGTCCCATATTTTACCGGGCACCACTATATCCACATCATAATCATCAGGTATTATCTCCTCGGGCATGGCAACATCAAGCGCTTTTTCAATATCCGGAATGATCCGTGACAAAAGGTTTATTTCGTTGAACTTATCCCTGCATGCCTGACGTACCATCCGCTCCAGGTTCGGTTGCGTGCTTTGTTGTTGCTGAGCTTGTTTCCAACGGACTACTGACTGAAAAGCAATAGGGACTGTGATATCAACTTTATATAAGTCGGCAATATCATAAACAAAGGAGAGTTGCTTACCTGTATGAATAAATCCTAGGCCTGGAGAGTAGCCAGCTGAAATGATGGCTGCATGGCAAATGCCATACAGACACGAGTTAGCGGCTGATAATGCCCTATTAACGGGGTCTGCGCTCGACCAGTTACCCGGATCAAAACTCCTTCCAAGCCAGGGGACTCCTGTTTCTACGCTAGCTTTAGCATATGCCTGTCTTACACGTTGCCCTTCCATCCCTCTTAATTGCTGGATTGAGTATCCTTCTGGTATGGGCTCAACGAAGCGCATCCTATACATACGCTCTACAACTTTTTGGCGAAGTAATGGATGGCTTGCAAGCAATGCCTGACGCACTAGCTTTGTGCCCTTTCTAGTCTCACCGGTTCCATGCGCATAAAACCTTACGCCGCCCTCGCCACACCATACGGCCATACAGCCGTTCTCGGCCATCGTTTTAATGGCCTCGTGCGTTATGCTGGTGCCCGGGCCTATCATAAGGAGCGCAAGGCTGGCGCATGGCACGTTAATCTTGCCCTCGGCATCAGTAATGGCAATTGCCTTCTCATCGCGGTCGATTTTACAATGCTCTACGTAAAGGTAGCTCCAACCATCATCAAGCCTGGGAAGTTCGTGTAAATCTTTTGGCATACCACTCCCCTATCGCGCTATTGATACCAGTCCGAACCCGTATGCTTTACCGCTTCCTATACCAGATTTTAGCGTTTCAATGAATTTTTCCCTATTTGTGACGCGCAAGCGCCCTTCAAATATTACGGATGCAAAGGATATGAGCTTACATCCTTTCTTTTCATCCATCTTAATTCCCCTTGAAACGCTACCATAGATGCCACTTTCTTCGTTTGCCTGTACGTCAAATATCGCTGGAGCAGCCCGGACTGTTATCAGATCGAAACCACAATTTTTTCCTTTACGCTTTAGCCATTCAATCTGAGCCTTCTCGTCTCCTATAGGTATCCTGCGCCCATTATTCTTTGATTTATTCTTATCCATTTTAGGAGACGTGCCAATTTTTTTCGTCGGGTTTGCCCTCAATCTGAAGGCAAGAGTCATACCTTCTTTAATATTTTTATATTGCTCATCTACAGGCTTGCATGCAGGCGCTTCATTAAGGTATCCTTCGGGCAGCTTTGTCCAATCTGGCTTTTCCATTGATTGCACGAGTACGGTTATTGTTCCATTCTTCGAGCTGGAGTCAATCCTATAGAGAATGCCAAAACGTTCCCTGGCGCTTTTGCTCTCGCCTTTCAAGTCCGGGAAGGCTCTTAGTATAGTGCGGTGGGCCTCATGGCAGTCGGCCATATCACGCCTTACGTTTTTGCTCCTAGGATTTAGGACTAAACGGCTAAGATACATGCTATTCCTCCTTTATAGCTGGCATATCAACGGCAATTTCACTTACTCTTCTCATGCCATACATACGGGCAGGATTTATCTGTATCTTATCGTTTCTCTCATGCTTGCCATGCTCGTCCTCTATGACGCACAATAGCCTGTTTTCAGGCCTTATGCCCCTTATTTCGAGCGTAGCGGCGCTCCATGGGTATTTTTTTAGGGCATCCTCTATTGATGCATATTCCGTGGTAAGCGCCTCAAATATAGGTCGCGTGGGAATGCACGACTTACGGCCCAGGTATACTGGCCATTTAGGGTCTAATAGCGCATCCCTGATACGCTTTAGAAGGTCATCCGGGCCTTCAAGTACAACTAAAAATGAGGCATCTTGCAGGTATGTCCTCTTAGATATAATTGTAGCATCCTTGTACCCGCCCTCGGCGGTCGGAAGCATACCGGTTATAGTGTGGTAATCGTCTATGGGCTCGCCTTTATTTTCGACCCTCACGCCCATCCTGATGTTGGCATCAAGCTCATCGGCCAGCCTTGAGTCGTACATGGGATATCCGAGGGTACAGCCGATTAAGCCTATAACGCCCGATTTAGTAGGCTCATCGGCTGAGTCCCTTATATCCCATCTTGCCCTCGTGCCCCATGACTGCATCGGCCCTTCAAGCCTCATTAAAAGCAGCGTTGGATTGGGCATCATCTCACCATCACAGGGACTTATCCAAGCTATCAATCATTGACTCAATAGTCTCGCAAATTTCGGCATTCTCTATCTGGATGTCGTCCACTGTAGAGAACCATAGCCTCTTGCTAGACTGAAGGTTAAACTTCCTGGTGATAAGGTGAGAATAGCTCACAAATTTTTGTACGCTATCCTTTATCAGATCTATGCCGTCGTGAGGCCTTGATGGGCTTACGAAGGCATTAGCGTAGCTGATTGGCGTCTTTCTTGGCCTTACCTCTATGAGTATGGCGCTCGGAGGCTGGTGTGCGGCGAATGTGTTCTGCTTTCCTGTCGGCGTAGTGAATATGGCGGCCATGAGAAATGCCCTTAAAGTCTGGCGTGCCAATTTTGTGGCGTCATCAAGGGCGTTTGCATATTTCTCTTTTTCGTCAGGAGTAGCATTTTCTCTTGGCACGGAGCCGGCCAGATTATTCACTAGGGCATCAAAGTCTAGCGAAAAATACTTGTAGTAGCATGCCGAGTTGAACTCAACATCGCCTATCATTCCGGCGCCAGGCCCCTCATCCTCTGATATTTCTTGCAAATCGTCTACAGCAGTAAAGTAGTCAAACTCGTGGTCCATCTTATTTGTCGATATGGCATGTGCGACCTGTATCGATGCTTCAACGTCCTTGATTGCATCTGATGTGGTCATGCGTCCAAATAAGGCAATATCTGGTGTGATTTGCCGTAATCCCCTATCCATTGCCTTTTTTTGTAATTCGTCTGGCTTCTCCTTCTCCAGCATGCCCTTCTGGATAGACTCTTTCATGACTGCAGCTATCGCGTCCACATCTTTATCGGTTATGAACATTATCTGTGCAGTCGTTAGGTTTTCATCATTTTTACTTTCCTTAGCATCCTTTTCCTGTTTATCGCTTTTTACATTTTTGCCAAACTGTGCTACCTTTTTCGCAGCATTCATGGCCTGTTTTTCATCGATGCCATCGTCCACCAGCTTTTTCTTGACAAGCTCTGGCAATTTTCTAGTCCTAAATGCTAAAGATGTTTCTTTCATTTCTTCAAGAAATATCGGCGATCTCCTGATACTTCTTTTAATGCTCTGGCTGGATATCCGTGAGCGATGCACGCCTCCAAATATACAGTCTTTAGGGCTCCCCGTGTCGTCCCTGTTCAGGTTACATGGAGCGTGGTTCTGTAACATGTGGATTTCAACTAACATATTTACCCTCCTCTACTGGTTTTCCTTATTTTCGTCACTTGTTTTTTCATAGCCGAAGTATGACCTTGCCCAAGCTTTTTGTACGCGTTTTTCTGGATACTGCCATGATTGTAGGTCTTTTAGTAATTGCAGCCAGTCTACTCCAATTTCATGGCTGTTTGCAAGTTTCACGCATTGCCTTAATCGATAAGCGAGCTCGCCCCCACCGGGCTTATAGCCATCTATGAGGTTGAAATCGCTTTCAAGCAACACGACCATACGCTTATCGACACTATCGGTATTGCTCTGCGACTTTACACGTCTCATTGTAAGCCCAAAATTTCCCCTAAGGGAATATTCGTTATGCCCGTACAGAGTGGCAATTAAAAAGTAAATCTCCTCTCGAGGGCTATCTGCAATGCCGTGTGGTAGAACCCGATAGAATATCGGATATATACCTCTTGACTCGCATATTGTATTGCCTGCGTTCCTTTTCAAAATGGCAATTTCTCCACGGCTAAGCTCATATAGCCGTGAAAGAAAATATTCCTCTCTTGGTTTTTCATGGTTTTCTTCTAGCATCATGCGCTTATCACCTCCTTCTTCTTTTGTTTCTTTTTCTTTTGCTCAGGATAAAGTTCAGATTTAATATACATCCAATACTTACCTCGAGCTTCCACCTGATGCCTTAGTTCATTACCATTGGCATCCAAATGCTCTATAACAGTAGAAAGCGATTTATAGCCTTCCTGTTCAAGCACCTTCTTCCAGTCTGTTAATAATTTCGCTGGTGCATCCGGGTCTGTATCGTCCTCTTCCGCTAAACGTTCTAAGAACTGGTCTTTAAATTGCGATTTTAAGCTTCTCCAGAATGATGATTGCGCACGAATTATAAGGTTACCTGCGCCCTCAGAATACACATCCTTTAGTGCTTTTTTAATGACTTCCACCGTCTTACTGGAATAATCCATGGCTTCTTGTATTTGCTTTCCAGCGCTTTTTCTATACAATAAGCCCCATGGAAGGGTAAGGCGTTCAAAATACCATTCATAAAATTTCATTTTTCCATCTGTGCGTATGCCATACACTTCGATGGTTAACGGTCTATTCTTTGATACTATACCTCTGTTAGCCAATTCTGTGTATTGCTTTACAATAGCTGGCCTTTGATACCTTTTTCCATCGATAGTTGTATAATCTTCTTCTTGCAGTAACATTAGGGGGCCGATGTCTCTCCACATTTCCTTGTTTTCTTCTGGCTTTACTGTCCTCATGCCATCTTTTCCCAGGATATAGGCTACCTGCGGGTCTGACCATAACCCTGGCTCTGGCGCTTTAAGACCTGACGCAAAATACATATAACGAACAAGTCCTGTGTTCTCCTTTCCTGTATATGTACATAATCCGCCAGACTCTGGCACCATGTGGATGGATCTTGGTCTCCATGTTAGCCCTTCTACGATGGAGAAGGATTTATGATTATCTTTACCTAAAAAATTGTCATCTCTCCATACAGGAGGATTGCTATCTTGCGTTTTTATTAGCAAAGGTATCTTGCAGATATTTAAGGCGAGGGTTTGAAAAAGGTCATCTCCTTTTACCAGCACATACCATGGAGGATTGCCATTGATGCTTGGCGATAGCCCTGCGCCGCCCGCCGTCATGAATGGAGGGACCGTGACAAGGCCTCTGGCACACTGTGCAAACGAATAAGCATTATTTTCCCAGTTTCCATGATGAAAATGCGAGACGTTTGTTCCTGCCGGTATATGTTGCATAAGCCTTGATATCGGCTCTTTTGCCTTTTTTAAGTCATCTCGGGGGACTTGCATGAAAGGATGTTTCTCGTCAAACAGATCAAACCTGTCATGCCACTGACTTGCATATTTTTCCAGCACTTCTTTGTCAAACTTGCCTTTCTCGATAAGATTCCCTAAATCTTCAAGGCTTTGTAGCTGATATGCATCCATAAGGAACGCTATGAGCAGCCTATATATGCCAAACTGCACAGGTGGTGCAGGGTCGCATATTTCCTCTAGCTTATGGGCGTATTCCAGCGTCTCTAGTATGCCTTTTTCAGATATTTTACCATCTTTCCCCCTGACCGGTATCCACGATTCAGTCAGAAGGTTATAGGATACCACACTTTTACCTCCTTATTCGATTAATTCCTCACGTATCATTCCTAATCGCTTATCATTAGCTATTCTAATTTTTTTATTATTTTTATCATATCCTTCCCAGATGCCCGAGTTTAATTTAAGAATCGGCATGCTCATAAGACATTTTTTACCACTTTCGATTTCTTTAAATCCCTCTATAGGGACGCATCCATCCAGCCACCATCTTGGGACATTTACCATGTTCAGATATATCTGCCGTAAAATATCTCTGGTAGGCGGGTTCTCGTCATTTAGCCATCCATCAAAATCACTATTATCAAGAACTATTATCGATATCGTATCATCATCGACTCTTGTCCTTGCATTGAAATACGTGCAAGCACCATCGTCATCTTCTTTGAATTTGCATGCGCTTTGCATAATTGCTATGCTATACTCAGACAGGCGCGGATCACTTATCAAGTATTGATTACTCAGACCAGTTTTTTCGTCTCTATCACGCTTTAGCTCCTTTAAAGACTCGCAAAGGTCTTCTTTTGTTATGGTATACGGCTCGCAGGCGCATTCTTCAATATTTTCATCATATGTATTCTCGACAAGTCGTTTAATGTCAGTAGGGAGATTGATTTCTTCCAATATACTTAATGTTTGGAGAGTCTTCAACATGTAAAAACGGCTATAGACACGATTTGAATGGCCAAAATCAGGCTTACCACTTGCCGGAAGCAATAAATGAAGACGTGGCTCTTCTCCAGTGGGTCTGTTTTTTCTATCATGTCTGTGTAATCTACCTGTACGCTGAAGAATCAAGTCAATAGGAGCGATATCTGTAATAATTTCATCAAAGTCAAGGTCAAGGCTTTGCTCTACCACCTGTGTGGCTACAAGAATTGCCTTTGGTGGCCTCAATGTCTTTTGTGGGTGCCCTTCTGGCAAAAGGCTACGCTTATCAAAAAGTGATAATGCAGCCTTTTCTATTATTTCACGTTCTTTTGCGCGGAAGCGGGCATGGAACAGCAGTAATCTCGTATCATCATTGCAAAGCTTTTCAAGCTCAGAATACACGTTCTGCGCCGATTTTACTGTATTCATTATGACGCAAATGCATCCGCCATTCTTCGACTTCTCAAATGCCAGCCTGGCTATGGCGGCTGAATCATCTATTATACCATAATGTTTGACTAATTTTACATTGATGCGTCTCGAAGCACCTTCAACAGGCACCTCGTGGATTTCTCTGTCATCTGCCACATACGTTATAATTGGATATGAGGCTCTATCTTTAATTTCTATATGTCTTTCGTCACAATAAGCCTTTAATAGTGTCTCCTTCTTGCTGTATGGTAGAGTTGCCGATAATAGTATTACCGGTATATCTAGTATAGAGCACCATTTTAATAGAGTGACCATGATATTAGACATATACGCATCGTATGCGTGTACCTCATCGATGATCAAAATTTTACCGGATAGGCCAAATAGCCTCAAAAATCCGAAACGAACATTTAAAGCGCTCATGAGAGCTTGATCCACTGTACCTACAGCATATGGTGATAATAGACTTCTCTTTTTTGGCCTAAACCAATCTACGGCATCGGTATCAATTTCGTGAGAGCATTTATCTAATGTCTCATCGTCTATGAGCCATGCCATACCATGTACAAGCCTTAGTCTTCCATTTAATCCATGAGCATTAAGGAGAGCTTTTACCCTCGTATACATCTGGTTACTGGTGGCAGCGGTTGGAAGGGCAATATACATGCCATTCATATTCCCTGCGGTCATCATCTTTGTAGCAAGATAAATTGCTGCCTCAGTCTTACCCTCCCCCATAGGCGCTTCAATGATAACAAATCTTGGATTAGAGCCACAATTACAAACATCAACGCATTTAGACTGGATTGGCCTTATAGAAGGGAATTTTTCTGAAGCCCAAACCTGACTAAACTCGCTCTTACCTGTCCAATCTATAGTATCATCTAGTCCAAGCCTATTCACAGCTTTTTTTGCTCTTTCAATGCTTTCGCTATAATAATCTTTGATGCTAAGGTTAGGCACATAGTTCATTAGCTCTACATTGGACGCAATCCAGTCACTGAACACTATTAGTCCTGATAATAATAAACCGGCACAGCTATTATCTTTAAAATCTGTTGGAGTCCAGCAGGGAGGTTTAAAGATATACAAGACCTGTTCTGCTAACTCATTACGCAAAGCCTCCCATTCTTGAAATAGTCTGGTATCATCGTCCAACTCGCGGTTTTCTAAATTGCTGTGATGGCTTCGTATCGCATCAGAAATTGTATTAGACGGCTTTCTACCCCATTTAAGCTGCTCTCTTAGATAATCGTTAATCCATTTGCTGCTTCTTACTTCATGTCTAAATTTTATATCTGGAATGCTACGAAATTTTAGTCCAATTTTTTGCAGAGGTTTTATGAGTTCGTCCCCAGCCTTTGCCTGAAAGTCCGGGTCGCATTTACCTATATCGTGGAGCGCTACTAGGTATGAAAGCCATGAAGCACAATGCTCAACTGGACAGCCGGTCGATGATGAAAATTTACGTTTTATAACGGAGAATGCATTTGTTGAAAGCAGGCTTAATGTAACATTTCCTGTATCAATCATATGATATAATAAAGGTTGATATGGCTCTGTTTTCCCCCAAATTTTTAAATATCGCTCATCCATAAATTTCATAAAAATTATTACCCCTCAAACTTAATAAATTAATACTTAATTATCAATAAAGAATTTAAATATAACTATAGCATATTGAAAGTAATGTTTAAATATCATAATTAAAATAATTTTAAAGTAAAATATGGAATACCATTAAGATTTTTTAATAAGACCTCTAATGATACTAAAATAGTACTAGAACTCTAAAATATCCAAATTTAACTTTTTATGGTTGAAAGGGGAAAAATTTCTAATACTACTAAATTGTTTTTATAGTGAATATCCATATTTAAAATAAAAAAATAGTTACCTTTATGAAAATAATTTAACATTTATTCTTATCTTTAATGAATTGGCAAAGGATTACTACTAAAATTATAAACTCTTTCGTCGCTAATCTATGGTCGGCCTTCTTGTTCGTTTGCCCGATGGGGCAATCAAGCCTGGGGGGTCCGCGAGGGGGGCATACGCCGCGCGGAGCGCCCTAGTTAAAAGCGAAGCCCCCCTTAGCCTTTAGAAAAAGAAAATCCATCTGCCCGACCATCATTTATTCATATTAAACCATCTGCCCGACCATCATTTATTCATATTAAACCATCTGCCCGACCATCATTTATTCATATTAAACCATCTGCCCGACCATCATTTATTCATAAAAATAAGTATCAAATTATAACAACGAAGCGCCTCGCCACAAAACTTTATGTGATTATCATACATACAATCGATTGATAATCGAGGCATAAAGATGTACGAGTACCTGGCCCTCATGCCCATCATCATGCCCATAATAGGGGCGCTACTCACATACGCCCTTGGCAAATACTCGGAGAAGGCCCAGGACGTATTCCTTGTAGCGTACTCTGCGCTCATTTTTCTGGTAGATGTAGCGTACCTTGTCCTGCTCCAGTCTGGCACATTAAAGCCTCAGGCCTATGGCTTCATAGTGCTCGACGCCCCGGGAATAGTGATAAGCATACTCATCGCTTTCATCGGCACGCTCGCAATATTCTACTCGTTCGTGTACAAGGATAATAAGCACTATGATAACACGTATTTCATCATGTATTTCCTGCTCATGGGTATGATGAGCGGATTGGCAAGCACCTACAACGTCATAGTCATGCTCATCTTCCTGGAGGCGGCCACCGTCATAAGCTCGGTTTTAATATTATTCGGCCGCACCAAGCGCTCGATAAGGGCGGCCTACGTGTACCTGGCCATCAGCATCATAGAGGTCATACTCGTGGTCACTGGAGCCTTCATCCTGTATAACGATGCGGGCACCATAGACCTAAACCTCATGAAGCCTGGAAGCGTGAGCCAGAATGACATGTTCCTCCTCGCCATGCTGTTCTTCTTCGGGTTCGGCACCAAGGCCGGATTGCTGCCCCTGGGCATAATATGGCTCCCGCCCGCCCATGCGGAGGCCCCGCCCCCGATAAGCGCCACCATGTCGGGCATCCTCATCAAGGCCAGCGTCATAGCCATGATAAAAACGGTGTACCCGTTCTACCTCATCTCGGGCGTGGAGACTCTCATACTCGTGGTCGCCTCCTTCGGCGTGCTCAACATGCTCGTGGGCGTGATAATGGCCCTCCTCTCCGAGGATATCAAGCGCCTCCTCGCCTATCATAGCATTAGCCAGATGGGCTACATCATCATGGGCCTGGGCTTCGCCACGCCAGACGCCGTCTATGGAGCCCTCTTCCACATAACAAACCACATGCTCTTCAAGGGCTGCCTATTCCTGATAACGGGCGCCCTCATCCTGAGGATTAACACCAGGAAGATACACAAGATGGGGGGCCTCATGTGGCAGATGCCGCTCACAGGGGCCTGCTTCCTTATAGCATCGCTGGCCATGTCGGGCGTGCCCTTCCTGAACGGCTATGTGAGCAAGGAGCTAATCTACGAGGGATCCGTACAGGCCGGCTACCCGGTGATATTCTCAATTCTAGGGCAAAACCTGACCATATTCTCCATAATGGGCTGGGTGACGAGCCTCCTCACATTCACCTGCCTCATACACGCCTTCTACGTCATGTTCATGGGAAAGCCGAAAGAGGAGTTCAAGGACGCGAAAGATCCCCCGGTCTTCATGATGCTCCCAATACTAATAATGGCTGGATTATGCATCGTACTGGGCGTCTACCCAGGCCTCGCCTCAGGAGCGCTTGAGTTCGCCGCGAACGCCCTGCTTGGCCTAACACACCCATGAGGACTATGAAATGGAC
>Ga0272448_1007966_pt1 | contig 11118 bp, 6 predicted proteins | sample YNPCB0191_FD_202220 | JGI IMG/M metagenome (GOLD analysis project Ga0272448, IMG submission 202220) | Hot spring sediment microbial communities from Yellowstone National Park, WY, United States - YNP-CB-019-1 | ecosystem: Environmental > Aquatic > Thermal springs > Hot (42-90C) > Sediment... | reverse complement strand
TTAGATAAATGTTTATTAGGAGAAAGCTACTTTCCAATTAATGATCATCAATATATTTATTAATATGTAATAACTTCCAGTTCATATCTCTCTCCTTATGTTTGATCTCAAATTGTAAGATAAGAAGCCTCTAAGCTTACCTGTAAATGTCAAAATAAATGATAAAAAGGAAGTCACTAATTGAACCTCTATACCCAAATAATTATCAAAGAATGTTTAAAGGATGTCCTTGATGGAAAAGAGAAGTGTGATTAATTATTAATATGATCCTTATAATTAATGTTTATTATTCATTATTAGATTTATAATGAAGAGATTAATGTTTATTATTCATTATTAGATTTATAATGAAGAGATTAATGTTTATTATTGGATTGATTATAGTTGATAGTTTTATTTATGGTCATTGAATTAATAAAACTTAAACTAATGATAATTAAAAGGAAGTTACTTGTATACGAACAACAATCAAGTTATTTATCAATATCATTATATTAATTATCAATATCATTATATTAATAATTATCAAGATGTTTATTAATCATTATCATAATAATCATCAGTAGATTAATTATTATCATACTTATGATAATTAAGAGATTTGTTAATCATCAGTAGATCATTAAATTAATAATGATTAGACCAATGATTATTATTATTAAGAGGTTGAGTAATAATCATTAATTTAATGATTATTAAGAGGTTGAGCAATAATCATTAAATTAATGATTATTAAGTTGATTATTAAAAGGTTTATTAATAGACATTAGGTTAATCAGTGTTAGGTTAATCTCTTAATAATTAGTATTCATTATATGATCACCATATTAATGACTATAATCTAATTATTAATAAACATTAGATTAATGACTATAATATAATGATTAATAAATATTAGATTAATACTTATTAAGATGTTGAGTAATAAAGATTGAGTAATAAACATTAGATTAATAAAGATTGAGAGGTTGATTAATAAAGATTAGATTAATAAACATTAGATTAATAAGTATTAGATTAATAAAGATTAAGAGGTTGATTAATAATTATTAATCTAATGAGTATTAAGAAATTAATTAATACTCATTAATCTAATGAATATTAAGAAATTGAGTAATGAGTATTAAGAAGTTGATTAATAATAAGTATTAGATTAATAATCATTAATGTAATGTTTATTAAGAGATTAATAAATAAACATTACATTAATGATTATTAAGAAGATGATTTAGTAGTCATTAATCTAATGACTACTAAGAGGTTGATTGTTAATAAATATTAGATTAATGATTATTAAGAGGTTGATTATTAAGAAGATGATTTATTAATCATTAGATTAATGACTACTAAGAGGTAGATCAATAAGTATTAGATTAATGACTACTAAGAGGTAGATCAATAAGTATTAGATTAATGATTATTAAGAGGTTGATCAATAAACACTAGATTAACCTCTTAACAATTATTAGATTAATGATTATTAAGAGGTTGATCAATAAACACTAGATTAACAATTATTAATCTAATAATTGTTAATAAGTTGATTAATAATTATTAATCGGTTGATTGTTAATAAATATTACATTAATGACTACTAAGAGGTCAATCAACAAGTATTAGATTAATGATTATCAAGGATTGAATAATAAACATTAATCTAATGTTTATTAAGAAGTTGATTAAAAGGTAGATTAATAATCATTAATGTAATATTTATTAAAAGGTCAATAAGTATTAGATTAATGATTATTAAGGATTGAATAATAAGTATTAGATTAATGATTATTAAGAGGTTGATCAATAAACACTAGATTAATAATTGTTAAGAAGTTAATTAATAATAAGCATTAGATTAATGATCATTAACGGGTTGATTAATAATCAACCCGTTAATAAATATTAGATTAATGATTATTAATCAACCTGTTAATAAATATTAAATTAATAAGAGGTTACTTAATAAATATTAAATTAATAAGTATTACATTAATGATTAATCAGCATTATATGAGATAATATTAATAATTATTAATCACTAATAATTTAATAAATATTAAGATATTTAAGAATTATAATCAACCTAAAATATTCTTAAGAATTAGAATTTACTAGTTGTCTCTATAATCAACCTAAATGTTATCAATGATGATAGTTAATCTAATTATCCTTTATAATTATTATCATCCCATTAATATTTATTATTGAGAAAAATATTAATCATGAATATTTGTTAATAAAAATCAAGAGTTTTATTATAGTTAATAATCCTCTTGATAATCATTAATCTATTATTTATTATTGAATATCTTAATAATAATTAATCTACTTCTTAATAAACATTATTATATCTATTAATGATCATTAATGTAATACTTATTAATAAACTAAATAATCATTGATCTAATACTTATTGATCAATCTTTTAATAATATTAATCTAATGTTTATTATTCATTAATTTAATCATTATTAAAAGGTTAATTAATGATTATTAAGAAGTTGATTAATAATCAGATTAATCATTATTAAGAAGTTGATTAATAATTAGTAATCAACCTTTTAATAATGATTAATCTAATGATGAATAATCAGCCTCTTAATAATCATTAATTAATCACTTATAATGATAATTCAACCTAGAATAATTGTTAGATTAATAATTATTAATCTAACTGTTAATAATTATTAATGTAATATTTATTAACAATCAACCTCTTAATAATCATTAAATTAATGATTATTAATCTAGTGTTTATTGATCAACCTCTTAATAATCATTAATTAACCTCTTATTAATCTAACGACCCACAATAATCATTAATCTAATAAGTATTACTCAGCCTCTTAATAATGATTAACGTAATAAGTATTACTCAGCCTCTTAATAATGATTAACGTAATAAGTATTACTCAGCCTCTTAATAATGATTAACGTAATAAGTATTACTCAGCCTCTTAATAATGATTAATGTAATAAGTATTACTCAACCTGTTAATAATCATTAACTTAATACTTATCAATCTTCTTCTTAATAATCATTAATCTAACACTTATTAATTAACTTTTTAATAAATATTAGATTAATGATTATTAATTAACCTCTTAATTATCATTATTAGATTAATGATAATTATTAGATTAATGATAATTATTAGATTAATGATAATTATTAGATTAATGATAATTATTAGATTAATGATTAACATATTCATACTTATTATTAAACCTCTTAATAATCATTATTCTCAACAAAATAAATAAATTACTTACCATTAACTGACATTTTGATAATTTATAAATTAATCATACACATATTTCTAGTAGAAGCGCCTAAATAAATTTATAATCAAATAATTATATAATTAAATACACCCAACTGATTAAGAATTATCATATCTTACAGTAACTATGAAACTAGTTTGTATCAAATTACAAACAAATATTAATAGATTTGATTATTATTATTATGTTAAAAGTAATCGTATTAATAATGTCAATAAAAATAATATTGTCTGTATTAATTGATAATTAATAGCTATCGGAGGGTAACATTTAATGTTCATCATAGTGTTAAATTATTAATCTTATTAATAAGATGACAAGATGTTAATAATATAAAACTAATTTATATTTTGAAAATAATCAAGATACCAACTTGATTAGAAACAAAATTATACTAAAAGATTAATTTCTGTTGATGTTATTAAGTAAAAAATTAATAATTCTAACAGAGACAACTTATGTATCTATATTATTAATGTGAATTAAATAATACTTTATTAACTACTGATAATTATTATAAAATGAATAAGTCAATTGTCCTTGATAAACATTTTATTGGGAATGAGTAAATTTAATTATTATAACATGAACAAATAACTTATCTTTGATAACACTCAATCTAATTGTTATAATGTGAACAAATCACTTATCTTTGATAACACTTAATCTAATTATTATAATGTGAACAAGTTATTTGTCAGTAATAAACACTCAATCTAATTATTATAATATGAACAAGTTATTTATCCTTAATAAATATTCAATCTAATTATTATAATATGAACAAATTACTTTGTCATTAATAAAGATTTTATTGAGAACAGTCAATCTAATTATTATTACACATAAAAGACACTTTTTGTTGAGAATAACTAGATTAATTATTTTCACACACAATCACTAACCTAATTAACATTTTAATAATAATTATAATGATCACAAGACACTTCCTCTTGATAACAATAAAATCTAATAATTACAACGTGGGAAAGACACTTCATATTGAGAATAATTATTTTCTTGATAACGAGTAATTTAATTATTCTGACACTCACAGGACGTTTCTTCCGATAAAGTATCTTGTACACGTTATATTTAATTATTATCAAGAGATAACGTCCTGTGCACATTAGAATTAATAATATTATTGCTGGACATTAATTATTGATAGTAAATTTTATTGAGTATGGTTTAATATTAGTTAACTCAATAAGTTTTAATATTGAGCTAAAATACTATATAGTTCATCTATAACAATTACAATTTTGATTTCACTGATAATAGCCTAAAAATAATTTTTTAACATCTATTAATGGAAAGATATAAATTATAATGACAAATTATCATGTGGATGTATAGATGATAAGTTTTTAATTATTGTTCAAGATATTTTGTTTAAATCTGTTATCTTAATAATATCAATTTGAAGTGATTGTTCGTATATATCTAGATCACCTAATAAGGCTATTAACATTATTAATAGTTTTGTCTCGTCATGAGTGTTAATACTATTTTGACTTATTTTATTATAATCACTATTTAAAAATAATTTTTACACTTGATCTATTATATTTGTTGAGTTATGATTAGAAGCTAATGAATATTTTTCATGATTTATAAAAAAATGTTGTCAAATGCTATCATAATATTATATCAATTAGTATACTGGAGATTACATCAAAAATAAAATTTACACCTTAGAGTATAAGTTAGTCTCAATAAAAACTACTGGTAAGTTAATATAATAAGTTTCATTGATTATTAATAATTAATGAAAGAACTATAATTGTAAGTAACATAAAATGATAATTAATGTTCACATAAAGACCAACCTCTTTCGAAAAAGGAGTTTTGATCGGAAATTTCATATTTGCGTTGAAACATCAATAATTCACGATAAATTTTAGCCTCAGCCAAAGGAATTAAATCTTGTTGAGGTTTAACATCTTTAGTTGATAGAATTTTAGTAGCAGGATTAATCAAAAAGAAAACTAGAATTTTCCTTGTACCGATTTTAGTATTATTTTGTAAAGTGAAAGATGATACTTGATGCTGTAGGAAATTAGGGAATACTAAACACCTGTCTTCTTTAGTTTCAATCTCGCCTAAATTAATGATAGTTCCCTGATTTTTTCTATCATTATCTTCGACTTCCCCTTCAAATCCATAATGAGTTTCAACATATAACGGAGAATCTTGTGGATATTCAACAGTGTCAATTCTGGTCATAGTTGATCTAAAATTAAGAGTATTAGGTGTGATATTATTCATCTCATAATAATATATGCCAGTGGCCACAATCTTTTCGTAAGGTAATCCTTCTAAATGCCATGATCCAGGTGGGAAAATAGGAGCATTAGGTGTTAATACCATATTAGCTAATTTAACTATAACTTGACACTCAGTTAAAGATTGATAGTGATCAATTTTACCATTAACATGTAAGGTAGATAATACCTGTTCAAATTGAGGCACAAACTTGGCGAAGATATTAGCAATTGAATCATACAGATCACTATCAACTAAGGGATCTAAATTATTAATATAAGAATTTATTTTGACTTTACCATCTTTAATATTGAACTCTGAGGGTAGCCATTGAAATAAAACATTATCATCCATTTTCACACGAGTCTGTGTTACTCCTTTGACATAACAAAACATTGATGGATGTACTAAATCTATTACTTGATTGTTTGATCCTGGATGATAATCAATTGGAAGACGTTGTTCTAGTTTTTCTACCTGTTGTTTAAATAGACTTTTGGATGTTTCGTCAATTAAATGATCAGTGAAACTAACATACTTATGTAAAAACTCTCTTTTCTTATTCTCCAGTTTAACTAAGGTGCATTTACATTCGATATCCTCTCTTTCGTCGTCAGCATCTTCATCAAAGGATTCATAATCACTATCGTCAAGATATTCCTTACCTTGACAAATATTACATTGACAATCACATTCATCGGCTATTCCGAATTCATTTTGATCATTATCTATATCAATTACCCATTGATAACTATCAATATCATTATAATGTTTATTATGGGAGTTTTTGTAGTTTCTTAATAAATCTATAACCAAATCTAAAAATATAGATTTAACGCCTTGTGTTTTTAATTCGTCTTTCCATTTATTGACTATAGTTACATCATTAATTTTATTTTCCCAGTTTGGTTTAGCAGTAATGAGACTAATTAATTCAGTCATATTTAAATAATAAATAATCCCATTTTTTTAAAAATTCAATTTTGATAGATATGTTCTAATAAAAATGAATTTTTTTAAAAAAATAACTTATTAATTAATATAATGTTGTTGATGATAACTCCACATTATTTAAGTCCATTTGAAATTTACCATGAAGTCAAATCAATAATTACAACAATAGTATTAGTACCAACAGCCATCGATAAATTCAAATCGGAATTGGAAAATAAATTTAATATAAATATTACTAGTTCACAATTACATGCTTTTCATTAAAGTGGCAATAGAACCACAAATAGTAAAGGTATTAATAGAGTTAGAGAAATATTAGGTGTAGCCGAGAAAAGAAAGAAATAATAGAATCTGCTTAAATATTAATACCTTGGGGATAATTCATGACGCCAAAAGGATCATATTTGTTTTTAATATCAATTAGACGATATTTATTATTACCATAATAAGCAGTTAAATGATCAACTAAATTAGGAATTTGAAAGCCAATAAAAACGTTATCAGTGTTAGGATTATAAGTAGTATCGAAAAATTCTTTTACCCAGAGATTAATATCAGAGAAATCAAGTGAAGATTGACAATAGGCAAAAATATCGTAAAAGAAATCAGCCTGTCGAGGATAAAAAGCAGCTTCAGATGAGGGTTTTTCTGAAATTTTCCCACCCAATAATTCAATCCCAAATAAACATAAACCATTAATACTACGTGCTCTATTCATATGAGCAACAACATAATCAACATCAATTTGATTAGAACTAAAATAAACACGTGTACTGGAAAAGGGATAATAGACACGATTATTAGCTAATGTAGTCATTGTTTGAGAATAGCTAGTTATCTGAGTTTTAAAAGTACCACCTATATTAACCAAATATTGTAATTCATTAGTAATATAATTAAGCGCTTCCTCAGTTGTTTGAGTGTCTGGTATAACATATAAACCTCCAACTTCTATACCACTGTCTTCTAATGAAGAATGTAATGCTATATCTTCATTATAATAAAATGATCGTGTAGGGGCGGTTTGTAACCATAAAGTTAAAGCTTGTTTAGCTAAATTCCATGGCCAGACTATTGAATACATAATAACTTTATTAATTTTAGGTAAGAGGTAGGTAATTTGAGTTATTACTCCAAAATTGGAAGCTAAACCACCAGATAAAGCCCAAAATAAGTCATTATTGTTATTTTTAGTAGTTGTTATTTGTGTTGCTTCCTTATTAAATTTATTGGGAGGTACTATAATTTGGTATTCTAATACATTATCTATAGTTAATCCATAGGTTCTCTTGAGAGAACCTATACCACCACCGGTAGTGAAACCACCGACACAAACACTTCCAGCTGAACCTCCGGGGAACACTTCACTATTGGCTAAAGAATTATTTAATAAACGACTAATAAAATAAGAATGTAATGGATGGCACATTTTTACACCATGTACAAAATGATAGTCACTTTGTTGATCAAATAAATATTGATAGACATTACCTTGATTTATACCCCCTCCAGCAGTTAATATATTTTTATGTAATTTAATATTAGTATAGTTAGATATATCTAAATAAAAATCAGGATTTTGAATATTAGAACTATGTCTTCCTGCTATTATTCTTAAAGTTAAACTTTTTTCATAGGCCATTTCTAATGATCTTTTAATATCTTTTTTCTTTTGTGGAATTATCACAAATAAAGGTAGTTCTTGTATTTGAAGTTTATAAAAAAAAACGGTAATTGTTATAATTAATATCCCATGGAAAATATATTGTGTGATAAATTTGTTTTAATTTAGTAATGGACAATCCTTTTGTTTTGATAATAGCCTTAGCTTGATCTTGCCATAATTCTGTAACTGTAGCAGTTAATCGAGTCATTTATAAATAGAATAATATTTTAATTGAAATAATATTCTAGCTCTTTTACAGATTAATTTGATTAATATCTCTTCTACCTTATTATCTAACTTAATATTTTAAAAATCATTAATTAATTAATGATCAAGAGATTAATTGTTTAATAATACTTATGATTATCAACTAGGAAATTATTAATCATCAATTATCAACCAAAAGATAATTAATGACCAACAGATAAATTAATTAAATTCATCAAAATATTAATAATATATCAACAGGTGAATTAATATTATCAATAAGTTGGTTCTTAAGATATTAAATAATATCTTAAATTCTAAGGGCTGATTAAACTATCGATAATTAATCAATAGTTTAATCGCTACTCAATTATATTTTAGATAATAATTAATTAATACTCAATTATATTTTAGATAATAATTAATTGATACTCAATTATATTTTAGATAATAATTAATCCATTAATTAATCCCTACCCAATTACTCTCTTGATGATCTTAATAAATATTCCGATATTTATTAAGATGATATGATAATAATAATTAATTAACCTTTTGATAATAATCAATTACACTCTTGATGATCTTAATAAATATTCCGATATTTATTAAGATGATATCATAATAATAATTAATTGACCTTTTGATAATAATCAATTAACCTCTTGATAATACTCAATTAACCGCTTGATAATAATTAATTAACCTCTTGATAATACTCAATTAACCTGTTAATAATAATCAATTAATCTCTTAATAATAATTAACCTTTTTGATAATAATTATTATTAAGTAATCCATTAACCTGTTAATGATAATAATTAACATCTTGATACTAATTATTACCAATTAATCTCTTGATAATAATTAACCTCTTGATACTAATTATTACCAAGTAATCTATTAATAATTAATCTCTTGATAATTATTATTCGCGCGAAAGTCGCTACCTCTTTATTAATTAATCTCTTGATAATAATTAACCTCTTGATACTAATTATTACCAAGTAATCTATTAATAATTAATCTCTTGATAATTATTATTCGCGCTTCCCTAAGAGGGGCTACAAGCCCCTCTCGGGAAGTTCCTCGAACCGCAAGTCGCTACCTCTTTATTAATTAATCTCTTGATAATAATTAACCTCTTGATAATAATTATTACCAATTAATCTCTTGCTAATTATTAACATCATGATTATTATTATTAAAAGGATAATAATTAACATCATGATTATTATTATTAAAAGGATAATAATTAACATCATGATTATTATTATTAAAAGGATAATAATTAACATCATGATTATTATTATTAAAAGGATAATAATTAACACCTTGACAATAATTAATTGTGATAAAGAGATTAAATATCATCTTGATAAAAATCAATTAAGATGTGGGCAATAATTAATTGTGATAAAGAGATTAAGTATCATCTTGATAATATTAAATTTTGGTGTAAGGTTAAATAAATATTATGTATAGATTAATTATTTATTATTGAAAATAACATTAAGGAATTAAATATTAATAGAATAAAATATCATTAAATAACAACCACTTGTTAATATCGTATTAATAATAAATTAATTGATTGATGATGTTTAATTTACATTATAATAATTAACCAACCTCTACATAGTAATTAATTAACCTCTAGATAATATTTAATCAACTTCTTAATAACAATATATTAATTAATATTTAACGATCATAATTAATTAATCTCTTAATGATCATAATTAATTAATCTCTTAATGAATATATTCAATTGATACTTGATGATCACATTTAATTAATCTCTTGTTGATCATTAATTACTATCTAGATGGTAATTGATTAATAAGTGATAATTAATAATAATCAAGAGATTAATTAATTATCATCAATAGTTTAAAATCATTAATTATCACTAATAGTTTAAAATCATTAATGATCAACAAGAGATTAATTAATTATCATTAAGAAATTAATTAATTATCATCAAGAAGTTAATTAATTATCATCAAGAGATTAATTAATTATCATCAAGAAGTTAATTAATTATCATCAAGAGATTAATTAATTATCATCAAGAGATTAATTAATTATCATTAAGAAATTAATTAATTATCATCAAGAAGTTAATTAATTATCATCAAGAGATTAATTAATTATCATCAAGAGATTAATTAATTATCATTAATAGTTTAACATTATTAAGAGCTTAATTAATTATCATCAAGGGTTTAATTTATGATCATTAAGAAGTGAATGATTTAATTAATTATTGTGAAGATATTAAAATTTTCAACAAGATAATTAATTAATTATTAATTATCTAAGAAATAATTATCATCTAGAGGTTAGCTAATTGTTATTGAGTAGCCAATTAATTATTACATCCTAATTAATTAATAATGGATTAAAAATTATTAACAAGAGATCATTAATAAATTATCATCTAGAAGTTATTAACCTTCTGATAATAATCAATTAATAGTATTTAATATTTAGTTAGTATCGACAGATTTAATTATAATTAGGTGGCTAATTAATAAATATTTAGTTGATGATTAATGTCTTAATAATTAATAATTATCAAGAGGTTAATGATTATCAATATGTTAATTATTAATGAGAAGTTAATAATTAACAAGAGGAAGCGACTTGCGGTGTTCGCTCGTTTGCGCTTCACGCAAGCGAGCGAGCGGAACTTATGCGCGGGCTTCAGAGGCTCCATTGGAGCCTCTGAAACTTTT
>Ga0272448_1007963_pt1 | contig 11119 bp, 5 predicted proteins | sample YNPCB0191_FD_202220 | JGI IMG/M metagenome (GOLD analysis project Ga0272448, IMG submission 202220) | Hot spring sediment microbial communities from Yellowstone National Park, WY, United States - YNP-CB-019-1 | ecosystem: Environmental > Aquatic > Thermal springs > Hot (42-90C) > Sediment... | reverse complement strand
CCAGCATCGTCGGCTGCAGAAGGCAGTCGGGCTGCTCGCCGCGCAGTTTCGCCTCGGCCAAGCTGCGAAGCTCACTATAGAGACTCTCAAACAGGGCCTGCTGGGCCTTGCTGTCCCCCTGGCCGATTCGCTCCAAAAGGTGCGTGATGTGATGGGTACTTGGCTCGTTCATCGTTCGGCCTTCGATTTTTTTGCTTGCCGCTCTATTCCGCGGGAATGGCAAAAAGTTCACTCTTTCTTTGGTTCTTTTTCCGGGAGTTGTTTTACCCATGTTTCCCGTTCGGTTTGCCATTTTTGGACTTCTTCCGGTTTTCCCAGGGCGGTATAGAGTTCCACCAGGCGATCCACGGCTTCTAGGATTCGCTTTCGGGCCTCCGGGGGGATTTGATCGGCCCGGTCTTTGAGGCCCTGGTAGCCTTCTCGTAGGAGCGGTTCGGCCTCGGGGTATCGTTTTTGGCCCAAGAGTGCCCCGCCCAGCATGGAGCGGGTGTTGTCGGTGGTCCAGTGGTCTGGCCGTTTTTCCTGGAGGATTTGGAGGCACTCTTGGAGGACCTTTTCCGCCTCGGGCCATTTTTGCTGTTGGAGCAAGTTCAGTCCTAGCCCCGCCAGTTCGTCGGCATATGCCACAGACTTATCGCCGTGGCGATCTTGGATCACGGCCAGCCATTTCCTCCGCCAAGCTTCCGCCCGATCAAACTGTTTGGCTTCCTCGTAAGCTCGAATGGCTGCAGGAACGGCCAAATCTGCAATAGGAATGGTAAACTTATGTTTCTCCATCCCCTCCATTGCCTCTGCCCATAGCGGCAGGGCTTTTTCCACTTGCCCAGCATCCCGGTAGGCGACGGCGAGGTTATGCATGCTGGCAAGCGTATCGGGGTGATCTGGCCCCAGCTTAGCCCTTTGGAGCTTGAGCGTCTCTTCATAAAGGGGCAGGGCTTTTTCCACTTGCCCAGCCAGCAGGTAGGCGTTGGCGAGGTTATCCATGCTCCTAAGCGTATCGGGGTGATCTGGCCCCAGCTTGGCCCTTTGGAGCTTGAGCGTCTCTTCATGAAGGGGCAGGGCTTTTTCCACTTGCCCAGCATCCCGGTAGGCGACGGCGAGGCCACTCATGCTGGAAAGCGTATTGGGGTGATCTGGCCCCAGGTGGGCTTGACGCGTGGCTAGAACCTTTTCGAAAAGCCGGGCTGCCTCCTTCGGATAACCAAGGCTTAGAAGGCTTGTGGCAAGCGTGGCTTGCAAATAAGCCACCTCCAGGGGATCGCCTACGGACTCTTCCTCCAATTGCCCGGCAGCCTGTACCAAACGTTTTGCCAGGACCGCTTCTACCGGCTCCTGGGACTCTTTGATTTTTTGGATGTCCAGCTCCTCGAAGATTTCTGCCAGGATTTGGTTGCTACGGCGGACTTGTTCGAGGCGGCGTTCGGCTTGTTGGCGGGCCGCCTGGGCCTGGGCGGCTGCTGTCTGGGCCTTTTGCCGTTCCAATTCGGCTTGCTCCCGCTGGTATTCGGCTTCTTCTCGTTGGCGTTGGGCCTGGGCGGCTTGACGACGGGCTTCCAAAAAGCCCCACGTGCTGCCCACCAGGCCCAGTCCGAGGGCCAGGATCACCGCCCCCACCGCCGCCAGGAGGCCCCGATACCGCCGGGTAAATTTCCGCATCCGATAGGTCCAACTGGGCGGAGCGGCCATGATCGGCTCGTGCCGACGGTACCGACTTATATCCTCCATGAGCGCCCCGACCGAGGGGTACCGTCGGCCCGGTTCCTTCTCCAAGCATTTCAGCACGATCCAGTCCAAATCCCCGCGCAGGCAGTGGGCCAGGCCGGAGGGAGTTGTGCCGCGGCAGGCAGCCCGCTCCTCCGCTCCAGGCTCCTGCAGCACCCGCTGGCTGGGCCGGATCGGCTCCCGATGCCGAATGATCTCCACCTGTCCGACCAGTCCGCCGCCGGCCCCACTTAAATCCAGCGGCGTTAGCCCAGTGAGCAGCTCGTAAAGGATAGCGCCCAAACTATAAATATCCGCCCGGGTGTCGATCCGCAGCGGATCACCCCCAGCTTGTTCGGGCGCCATGTAGGCGGGCGTGCCGAAAAACGCTCCCAACATCGTTTCCACGGTTTGCGGCCCAAGCCGACGCTGCAACGCCTTGGCCAATCCAAAGTCGATCACCTTCACCCGCCGTTGGCCATCCTCCTCATAGGCCAAGACGTTGGCCGGTTTCAGGTCCCGATGGATCACCCCCTTTTGATGGGCATGTTGGATGGCCGAACAAAGCTCCAAAAATAGCTCCAACCGATCCGAAATGGAAAGCCGAAGATCATCACAAAACCTGCTAATGGGCCGCCCCGCTCGGACCAATTCCATGGCATAAAACGGACGGCCATCGGGCAGTACCCCGCCCTCATAAATGTGGGCGATATTCGGATGGTCCATCAGGGCCAGCACTTCCCGTTCCTGCAAGAAACGGGCAATCAGAGAGTGGGCTTCCGGCCCGCCCGACCAACGGAACACCTTCAGGGCCACTTCCCGATGGATCGGCTCCCGCTGCTCGGCCAAATAGACACTGGAAAACCCGCCGGAACCTAAAAGCCGTTTGACCTGATAGGGACCGACGGATTCTAGATGGGTATCCTCCAGCCCCACCGAGAGGGTGGGCGGGGCTTGGCCGGGGGTGTCGGCCAAAAGCTCCATGACAGGCCGCTCTAAAAAACCCTCCCGCTGCGCAGACCGATACGCCTCCAGCAACTGCCGGACCTCCGCGGCCAAGTGCTCATCCCCCGCACAGAACTCCCGAACCGCCTCCTCCCACCGCGCAGGGTCCTGTTCATACCGATCCAGAATGGCGTCAAAAATCTCTCTTACCGAGCGTCCCTTCGGCATGGGCATCCTCCTCCACTTGTTTATAACATTTCAGCCGACTAAAGTAACTACCCGCTGCCGCCGCTGGTCAGACCGGCGGAGCAAAGCGAAGCCGGTTGCATCATTCGCCTCTCCCCTGGCGGGAGAGGCCGGTTTGGCCAGAGGCAATGCCGAAGGCCAAGCCGGGGAGGGGAAATAGCCCTTTATTCGAGTAGAATAGCAGAAAACGAAAAAGCCCGGTAGGTTCTCCCCCGAAGTCCGGAAGAACCTAAACCGGGCTCAAATTGGGTTTCGTAATTCACCGAACTGGATTAACGGATGGAACCTAATCTGAGAAGTCCGCTCTCCGCTACCTTAAGGAAGATTTTCGGCAGGCCGATTCTTTCTCTGAACACTACTATAGATTAGTATTTCCAACTCCAACCCCTCAGTTGCGTTCCGTTGTTGTAAGTAGAACCCCACATTCTGCCGCTTGGGGTTGGGAAACTCCAACCGTTGCCATAGTTAGAACTCCAAAATTTGCTGCTGTCCGGGAGAGTAAGACTCCAACCGCTACTGTAAGGATTGCTCCAAGTTTTGAAGCCTCCCGAAGAAAACGAATAATCTGGAGTACTTTTGTACCCGAACAGCGCCGATAACCAGTCTCCTGCTAAAGCGACATTCTGGCTTGCACCCCAGATCAACCCACTCACACACAGGCCAATCAGTAGCGCACGCAATTTCATGGCTCTTCTCCTTTCTTTAAAAAGATGCCTTTACGGATGCCTAACCACACCACCAAGTTGAGGAGGACCTATCGGCCTGCTGCCTGCTTCCCTAGATTTATGCGTAAAAGGGGCCGGGAATGTGCCAAAAATTTTGGGAACATGTCAGGCGAACGGGGGGTTGCCTTTTCTTCTGCTCCTCCAGAGGGGGGCTTCCCCACCCGGATGGGATTGCGTCAAGCCGCGGCCTCTCCTGCAGTGAGCAGAGGCATGTTCTGGATTCCTGCTTGCGCAGGCAGTGACACCCGCTGGACTGCTGCTTACGCAGGCAGTGACACATAGACCCCTGCATTCGGCTAAAATATTACCCCCAACGCTGGAGTAGGAAGAGCGGGTTCGCCGAATGGACCGGTTTGGATTTTCACCCCATTCCATCGCCAAGGAAAATGAATCCCATTGTCCCCCAAAAACTGTTCCTACGCCGCCATGGAAACTGCTCTTCACTCCTTTCCCGAAAGGCACTTAGAGCAATCCACCCAATGGACCAGCTTAGTTTTTTCACCCCGTTTCATCGCAAAAGGAAAAAATAAGCCCGCTCCTGCTGCCAAAACTGCCCCTACCGTGCCATGCAAACTGCTCTTACCTCTTTTCCCAGAAGGCAGTTAGAGCAATCTGCTTCTGTTGGGAGTCCCCTCAGAGTCCAGGCGGTTCAGGGGGGAATCGTGCTGGCCAGGCAGGGAGAATCCCTAACCTTTTATGTCTCTGGGAGTTGCGCCGAATGGACCGGCTTGGATTTTTTGCAGCCAGTTCCAATCGCCAATGGGAAAAATTGATCTCTCTCTGCCTCCGCAAATTGCCCCTCCGCCAACACGCAAACCGCACTGAACTCTTTTCTCAAAAGGCACTTAGAACGATTCGCTTCTGCCGCCAGCACCCTAATTTGACTGTATCTACCCGGCCAAGCCCCCACAACTTGTAGGGGGTAAGAATCGGCTCAAACCCAACAGATTGTGGTAATTACTTCTGGTAGATACAGTCAAGCTAAGGGCCGATGCGGCGGGGGAAATCATTCCGTTTGGGCAAGAAAAATCCGTAACCTCTTACAACACAAAGAGTTACGGCAATTTTTCCAAAAGGCCCGAAACCATAACTCTTTGCCCAGCAAGCAGTTACAACAACCAGCCTCCAACGCCCCAAAAAATGATTATGAGGGAGGAAGGAAAATAAAAAAATCCTCTTCCGATGGCTGGATAGGACAAAAAGAAAAGGTATCCCAAAGCAGCGGCAGAGGCCGATAAGACGGACAAAAATAAAAGGTATCCCCAGGGGGCGGAAATAAGCCCAAATCGGCCAATTTCTCCCCCTCCGGGGATACCCAATAGCTCTGATTTGGTAGTACCGGGAATAGACCGACCCCTCCGGCTGCCGATAGAAGGCGTCGGAAGCAGCCAGGTCGGCCATTTCTCTTCAATTTCAGCAGATCAAGGCAACCCAGATGGAAAGGCCCCTGTGCCCACAGGAACCACGCTCTTCCGTGGAGCAGGGCAGCCACGGGCCAGCTAAGGCAGCCGAAGCCAGGAGGACCATTCCTTGGACGGAGCCAGCAAAGGGTTACTTATTCCCTTCGGTGACCATGGGGAAGGTATCGGTGCGGAACGGAGAGGCGGGCAGACCGGCCTTGTTAAACAGGTTCGGTTCGGCGGTGTCTTCCCAGCCGAAGCGGACGGCCACCGGCTTATCGACCTGGGGGCTGGAAACCACGACCGTCGAACCGTCGATCACTGCCTCGGCCGGTACAAACTTTTTGTCTTCCCCGGCAATGGTGAAGTGGGTGAGCCGATCGCCTTTGCAAACCAGGCCGTCGTCGGCGTGTTGGAACTTGATGCGGATTTTGTTGCCCTCCACCGTGTAGCCGTCATAGAGCGGCCCGCTATAGACAACCTGTTTGCCGTGGATTTTGGCCAAGGCCCACAAGGCCAGCCGACGCCCGACTTCCTGTTTGTTGGTCGGGTGGATGTCTTTGATGTTGCCGATGTCGGTGATGACGGCCATGCCGGTATTGGGCAATCGGAGGGTCTGGAGTTGGGCTTCCCAGAGTTCGGCCAAGCATTCCGGCTGGGCCTTGCCGTATCGGAACGGGGCCAACTGGACATAGTAGAACGGGAAATCACCGACCTGCCACGCTTTGCGCCAATCCTGGATCATGGTGGGGAAGAGTTTTTTGTACTGGGCGGCCCGGCCCACATTGGATTCGCCTTGATACCAGAGGGCGCCCCGGATCACAAACGGCAGGATCGGATGGATCATGGCGTTAAACAGCACACTGGGCTGGTTGGGATTTTTGGGGTTAAACTGTTTGCCCCGGTCGAGGATGGGTTTGAAATCTTCGTCAGCCTGGAGGGCTTCCCGGCTGGTCCATGCTTCGCAGATGGTGCCGCCCCAAGAGCTATTGATCAGCCCGACCGGCACGCCGAGTTCTTTATGGAGATGTCGGCCAAAGAAATAGGCAACGGCCGAAAATCCACCCACCGTCTCCGGACTGCACTCAACCCAGGCCCCTTCGCAATCGTCCAGGGGTTTGTCCGAAATTTTGTGGGCTACGGAGAAGAGCCGGATTTTCGGATATTTCGCCGCGGCGATTTCCTCCTGGGCGTTGTCGGATCGGCTAACCGGCCACTGCATGTTGGATTGGCCGGAACCTACCCACACTTCGCCGACCAGGACATTGCGAAGGGTAAGGCGATTGTTTTTACCGGCTACGGCGAGTTCATAAGGGCCGCCCGCTTCTGGTGTGCGAAGTTTCACCAGCCAGCGACCTTGGGCGTCGGCTTTCGTGGAGGCCTTTTGGTCTTGAAATTGGACGGTAACCTCCTCCTCAGGATCAGCCCACCCCCAGATGCGCACTTCGGTCTGTTGCTGCAAGACCATATTGTCGCCGAGGATCTTGGGCAATTTTACTTCCGCCCAAACCTTCGGCGCCGAGGCTGCCAGAGCCAATCCCAGAACCATTCCGACAATCCACCACTTTGCCAATCCACCAAGATCACGTCGCATGGTTGCACCTCCTCCACATGGGGTTTCGTCCTTCCGCGAATTTTCCTTGGCGGAGAACCACCGTGGACGGATTTTCCTTCGCGGAGGGCCTTGGAAGAACCTTGTAAGACGCTTTCCGACTCCAGCCCTGCGCCAGAGTCCAACTTGTTTAGAAGATACTCTTCTCCGATTCGGATGCCAAGAGGTGAAAAGAAAATTTTTCCCTAGATTACCAAGACGAGGAATTGGGTAACAGTTCTGCCAAATGGACAAAAGCAAGGGTTTACCGCCAACCAGGGCGAATGAGTGGTGTCATTCCCGCGGAATCGGCCGGTCCAGAAATCGTAGGGTTTCCTCTGGGGGCGGTTTGCACAGGTCCCTGGGCGTCACTGCCGCGCAAGCGGGAATCTAGAAATCCGCGGATCATTCAGAAACCCTGGACTGCTGGTTGCGCAGGAAGGACATACGACGAGGCGAGAATGGCAGATGATGAGGCAGGAATACCCCATGATGGCAACTGGCTCAAAGGTTTCACAATCTCCCAGAGGACAAGAGCGCCCTTCGGCAAACCCATAGACAAACAGCGGCCAGGACTGCCAACAGGATCGAGGCGGGTTCAGGCACTTGCTGGGCCACCCCAAGCATTCCATGGCCGGTCAAGCCAGCCGCCGCGGTAAATCCCTCGGTGGCCCCCCATAAGTGCCCGTCCGGAAAAAATTGGAAGTAAAGCCAGGCGTTCTCCTTGGAATCCGGAGGGTTCGGATTGAGCAGGCGGTCTAAGTCCATCAGAAACGGGGATTCTAGCGGCGTCATCTCCGGATCGTAAAACGGCGACAGGGGTTTGCCGCCCAAGTGAAGGTCAATAAGTGCCCCGTAGAAGATATTCTCTTCGGGCAGGTAATGGAGAAAGGTCAGGTCGGCGGCCAAATAGGTTTCGGTTCCTTCCTGGTTGCCGAGGGTAAGATACGTAGCGCTGGGATTGATAAAGACGACCACCTCGCCGCCCAGCGTGGACGGGATCAGCTCCAACTGGGGCAGGGTCATGATCTTTCCGATCAGCGGATCGGTGGGCGAACCGCCTGTAAGGACGACCTCTTTGGGCAGGTCTATGACCGGCCGAGGTGTGGGCGTAGAGCTGATGCCGTCGATGGTGGTAACGGGTGGGGCGGCCGCCGGTCCAGGCCGACGGGCCGGCACACACTTTAACTCTACCCCCCAGGCAAACCCTTCGTGCACGAACACCTGATGGCCTGGCGGGCCGAGGTCGTTGATCGAGCCGTCCGCATGGAACGAGTCGTCCCAGAATGCGGCGTAGGTTTCGAACTTGGCGTATTTTTTGGTTCCGGGATTTGGGCAACCTCGGCTAGGGCGGTTGTAGAAGAAGTCATACTGATAATTTGTTTGCCATGCGGGCGGCGTCATATCTTCGTCTTGGAAGGGATAGAAAGGACCGTACATCACATGATCGCCTGGCGTGTAGTTACCCAGTTCGATCAGAAACTGCCGGTCGTCGGTTTTCGTCTCTTTGTAGCAGCGGAAGTCCCACTCCAGGGTCTGAATCCAAAGCACGTCGCTGATAGGCGAACCGGCGTCAGGCCGAAATTCCACCTCAATTTCCGCCCCCAGAGCACCCGGACAATGGTTGAAGGCCCGGTAGTAATTCACATAGAACGTACCATTCATGTTTGTGTTGCCGCCCACAAAAGACCAGTTCCAGTTGCCGGCGGCTGGATAGTCGGCTTGAATCTTGCTTTGAAACCCACCGCTTGGTGTAGGGATCAAGGTTACCGAAGAGGGCATGAGCCGGGAAAGACAATAGAAGCCGCCATGGGCGGGACAGGGAATCTCGAAATCATAGGAGGGATTGCCGCCCGTATTGCCGGTAAGTGTTATATTGGCCCCCGCCTCTGCCAGAAACCCCAGAACTGCCCAGAATGCGACCACCGTTTGGAAAGTTCGTGCGTTCATGCCTCGGCCTCCTAAAATAAAGAAAACACACACGACAGGTAGGCCGAATAAGGGCACTGGCACGAAGTTCCCTCCGCGGAACACTCCCCTCATTCGGGGCGACAGGCGAGGAGAACACTTTTCTCCCCAAACACCAAACATCGCAAAAAATCTAACACTTCAGCCAAATCCTATCATGGATCACTGCTGCACAAGCAGCAGAAATGTCCTTCCTCCACAAGCAGGAATCCAGATGTTACCCCTACGAAAGCAGCAAAAGTGTCCAGGAATCCAGCCATTTTCCCATCATCAGGAGACTTCTGGATTGCCGCCTGCGCGGGAATGAGACCACTGGTTTTTGGCGACCGCTGGTTTTGGGGCGTTAAATCGCTCCGTTTCTCCGTTGGGCTGAAGTGTTACGAAAATCCAGCGAAAAGAGAAGCCATGGTGTGGGGTGCTAGGGATTTCATCCAGAAACACCAAGGCCTATTGTACTCTTTTGGGTTTCTCCTTTCACCTGGCTGGATTTTTAGGAATTTTTGGACTTTTTCCCGACCACCTTTCTTACCGCTTCTGAGGGGAGAAAGTGGAAACCTGCCCCTCCCTGGTATTTTTCGCGGAACTACCGGAGGATAAAAGAAAGGCCCAGAAAGACAGCATCTCGGCAAAAAATGTTCTGAACCTCTGGTCCCATGCCGTCAGAAGACAAGAGGTGATGGATCGCTACAAAGGGATCGCCAGCACACCAAAACCCGATAAAAAGGCCATTTTTCAGCCGATGGGTCCAACATATCCCTCCTACGGAGCCAACCGTCCAGATTTTTCCGACTGGCGGTGGCCATTCGGCGCCGGCCCCCACCCGGCAGGCACACCTCAGAGAGTCCGGCAAAAAGCCAACGGGTTTCGCCATTCGTCCGAAATAGTACCAAAATCTTTCCTGGTTTCATTAGCGCCGCGACGGACTATTTCAGAGCAAGAGGTAAGCTCCCCCACAACCGACCGGCTTTTCCCCAACGAGCGATTTCCCATTCCTGAACTCTAGGGTAGAACGATCTATGGCGGGCTATTTGACAGCGGTATATCGAACGTCGTTGGCGTTGCTAACGGATTTATATCAACTGACCATGGCCTATGCCTATTGGAAGACAGGTCTGGGGGGCAGGCAGGCGGTCTTTCACATGTTTTTTCGCGAAAAGCCGTTCGGCGGCGCCTATGCGGTCGTCTGCGGCCTGGCAACCCTGGTGGAGTTTATCGAAAACTTCCGCTTCGAGCCGGAAGATTTGGACTATCTGGCCGGGCTGAAAGGCAACGACGATCGGACGCTGTTTGAGCCGGGGTTTTTGGACTACCTGGCCGGGTTCCGCTGGACGCTCGACCTGGACGCCATGCCGGAAGGCACCGTGGTGTTTCCCCAGGAACCGATGGTTCGGGTCCAGGGGCCGCTCTTGGAGGCCCAACTGCTGGAAACGCCGCTTTTGAACATCATGAATTTTCAAACACTGATTGCCACCAAGGCCGCCCGTGTGGTGCAGGCCGCCCGGGGAGAGCCGGTCCTGGAGTTCGGCCTGCGCCGGGCGCAGGGGATCGACGGGGCCTTGTCGGCCAGTCGGGCTGCGTATGTGGGCGGTTGCGCCGGCACCTCCAATGTGCTGGCAGGTCGGCTTTTCGGCATCCCGGTCCGGGGGACGCACGCCCATAGCTGGATCATGTGCTTCGAAAGCGAACTGGACGCCTTCCAAACCTACGCCCAGGTCATGCCCAATAATTGCATCTTTCTGGTCGATACCTACGACACCCTGCAAGGAGTGCGCCATGCGATCCAGGTGGGCCGATCCTTACAGGAACGAGGCTATCGGTTTGTAGGGATTCGGCTTGATTCGGGCGATTTGGCCGCCCTGAGCATCCAGGCCCGGCAAATGCTGGACGAAGCCGGTTTTCCCGATGCCGTGATCGTGGCCTCCAACGACTTGGACGAGTTCCTGATCGAAAACCTGAAACTCCAGGGGGCCAAGATTTGCGTCTGGGGGGTGGGCACTCGGCTGGTAACCGGCTTTGGCCAGCCAGCCCTGGGTGGTGTGTATAAATTATCCGCAATCCGAGATGCCCAGGGCCAATGGCGGGATACGATCAAACTTTCCGAGCAGACCGGGAAAGTCTCTTGTCCTGGCGTCTTGCAGGTGCGGCGATTCGTCTGCCAGGGGCAGGCGATAGCAGACGCCATTTACGACATCCGGATCGGAATGCCCTCTGCGTGCGTGCTGGTCGATCCGATCGACATTAGTCAGCGTCGCACCCTCCCGGCAGACGCCGAGGGGGAAGACCTGTTGGTTCCTGTATTTCGGCGGGGCCGACGGGTTTTGGAGCTGCCCGGTTTGGAATCGGCTCGCCGCCGTTGCCAGGATCAATTGGCCCTTCTGCCGATGACGGTCAAACGGTTTGTCAATCCGCAGACGTACTGACTTATCCCCAGTTTTTTCGTGGGGCGGGAAAAAATAGGCGGTCCCTCCGAAGTGCTTTTGTGGTATAAAGTTAGGTATGTTTATGTCTAACTTAACCGCCACAAACGGAGGGAACCGCCATGA
>Ga0272448_1007962_pt1 | contig 11119 bp, 10 predicted proteins | sample YNPCB0191_FD_202220 | JGI IMG/M metagenome (GOLD analysis project Ga0272448, IMG submission 202220) | Hot spring sediment microbial communities from Yellowstone National Park, WY, United States - YNP-CB-019-1 | ecosystem: Environmental > Aquatic > Thermal springs > Hot (42-90C) > Sediment... | reverse complement strand
GTCTTTTCACTGAACATGATTCCAAATACAAGTCCTGGTGCGTTTTTAACATTCACATCTACTTGTGCATTATCATCAATAGCATTAAGTCTGATCAAAATGGGAAAAACTATGGATAAGTAACTAAAAATGTTTCACAATTGATGATGATCTTGGGATATAGACTTATAGAATTGCAAACTTACATATTTCTATATCCCAAAAATGAATTGCAAATGTAATTGAACTTAACAATAGGAGTCATCACAATGTCGGAATTTGACGATCTGGAAACTGAAATAAGAAAATTGAAGGAAAGAATGAATAAACTGCTTAATAACTACTCAGAATATAAGACAGAATCTATGGAAGAAACTGAATGGTCTCCTGATATAGATATTTTAGAAGATAAAGATTACATAATTGTAATATTAGATATACCGGGTATATCTGTAAATGATATAGACACAACAATTACGGGAAACCTGCTTCAAATAAAAGGTGAAAGAAAGCGAAGATCGAGTAGAGAAGACGAAAACTATCATTTCATCGGTCGCAAATATGGTTCATTCAACAGAAATATTGAGTTACCCACTCAAATAGATGTTGAAAATATAAAGGCAGTATATAAAGATGGTGTCCTTACTATAAAACTGCCAAAATTGGAGAAAATTAAATCAGAAAGGTTAAGGATTGAACTTACATGAAAAAAGTAGCGTATTTTGATTGTTTTTCTGGCATAAGTGGTGATATGACTTTGGGTGTTCTCGTTGATCTTGGTCTAAAGCCCGAATTCCTGAAAGATGAACTATTAAAACTAAACCTTGATGGATATAAGATCAATTTTAATAAAGTCCAAAAACATGGTATTACAGGCACGAAAGTTGATATAGAGCTTGATAACCATGATCATCATCACGAACATAATCATCACGGTAGACATTTAAGCGATATAATTAAGCTAATATCAGAAAGCCAGTTAAATCAAGATGTAAAAGATATGGCAGAGAAAATATTCACAAGACTTGGTGAAGCAGAAGCGAAGGTGCATAATGTAGATATAGAAAAAATTCATTTCCACGAAGTCGGAGCGGTAGATTCAATTTTGGATATTGTAGGGTCTGCCATCGGCATTAACGCTTTGGAAATAGATAAAATTTATTCGTCTCCACTGCCTTTGGGTCAAGGATTTGTTAAATCTTCTCATGGTGTTATACCTGTCCCTGCGCCTGCTACTGTGGAGCTTCTGAGAGGGATACCTGCGAAACGAACCGAAGTATCTGCTGAGTTAGTAACTCCAACAGGTGCAGCGATAATAAGCACTATTACAGATAGCTTTGGTCCTATACCTGATATGACGATTGAAAATATTGGATATGGTGCTGGAACAAAGGATTTCACGGAACAGCCAAATTTATTGAGGGTGATTATTGGGACTTCAAAAGATGTTTATGAAAGTGATGTTATAAATGTAGTTGAAACAAATATAGATGATATGTCTCCACAGGTATATGATCTATTAATGGACAAACTTTTTTCCATTGGGGCGCTTGATGTTTTCCTTACTCCGATATTAATGAAAAAAAATAGACCTGCTATCAAACTAACTGTTTTGGTAGAATCAACGAAGCTCCAAGAAGCCTGTGCCTGTATCCTATCAGAGACAACTACTATGGGAGTGAGGATATATGAGGCGAACAGAAAAAAACTTGCCCGTGAAATGACCGAAATTGAGACTGAGTATGGAAAAGTCAATGTAAAATTAGGCAAAATTGGCGATGAGGTAATAAAGATCATCCCCGAATATGATAATTGTAAACAGTTAGCCGAAAAAAATAATGTGCCGATAATGAAAGTTCATCAAGCAGTTTTAACTGCTTTTTCCAACATTAAATAGGAAATTATTTATGGAACAATATATAGCGAAAACCAGACTCTCAAACGCATTAAAAATCATTTTTGAGATAACCTTTGATCAGACAATAAAAAGCAAAAAGACAATATTTATGATTATACTATCTTTTTTGCCAGTTTTTTTAGCCTTTTATTATAGACTTGCCCATCCAAGCTATATTTCCTCACCACTATTAGTTCTGCTTCATATAATGCTATTTTTTTTGCTTTTTGTCTCAATGCTTGTTGCATTATTTTATGGGACATCTATAATTGGCGATGAGATTGATAACAAAACCATTACATACCTTTTTACTCGTCCAATACCAAAATATATAATAGCAATAGGAAAATTCATTGCCTACATCATAGGCGTTTTACTTATCTTAATTCCACCGATATTGATCAGCTTTTTAGTCATATTAAGTGATAGCAAAATGGCTGGCGATTTCTCGTATGCTGTAAATACATTTGCAGTTCAACTTGGCGTGATTATCCTTTCACTGATAGTTTATGGCGCGGTATTTATGTTTTTCGGGTCTCGTCTCAAACATCCTATTATAGCGGGAATGCTTTTAGCTTTTGGCTGGGAAAAGATAACCATCATCGTTCCGGGATTAATTAGAAAATTTTCCATTGTCCATTATTTAATATCTGTTTTCCCTGTCGAGCCTTCATTGCAGAATGAGATAAATGAAATATCAAAAGGCACAAATTCCAGTTTATCCACATCACTAATTATGGTAGCAATTGTGACTATCGTATTTTTCAGTTTGACGATTTTCACCCTTTACAACAAAGAGTATAAGTTTGAGTAGTTGGAGCAAATATGAATCAACGTGAAGCGTTCCGAGCAATGATGGATTTTGAAAGACCTGACAACTTTATGTCAATTTGAATGGGGCTATTGGTGGGAAACCATTGTCCAAATGATTTCAAGTATTACCTGCAAAAATGCAGAGAGATATATAAAAATACATTAACATAATTCAACTTGGAGGACGCAATGACCGATGAAATGAAATTTGAAACCGCTATGGCGAAATTAGAGGAAATAGTGGAGAAATTGGAAAGTGGAGAACTATCGTTAGAAGAATCGCTGTCCGCTTTTGAGGAGGGAATAAAATTATCAAAAATATGTGCCAAAATATTAAACGATGCAGAAAGAAAGGTTGAAATCCTGATGAAAAGCAACGATGGACAACTGATCGCTAAACCTTATGACGAAGACTTATCAGAAGACGAATAAATAAGAAGGGAAATCATAATGGATTACGATTTACTCATACATGAACTTTCAATTCGTAAGGATAAAGTCTATAACTACCTAAATTCAACTCGCTTTCAACAGACATTCTCACCTCAACATATACACGACTCAGTATATAGCTATATCAGATATGGCGGAAAGGCACTAAGACCATCGGTCCTTATGTTTGCTTGCGGGGCAGTTGGCGGAGATGAGGACAAGATTATTCCCGCTGCCGCAGCGATTGAAATATTCCATACATGGACGATAGTTCACGATGACATAATTGACAGAGATCATAAAAGGCGTGGCGGACCGACGATCCATGAAGAGTTTCGTCAAAGAGCAATAAAAGAATTCGGCTACAATGAAAACGATGCAAAGCATTACGGCACTTCTATTGCGATCCTTGCAGGTGATATGCAGCAGGGCTGGGCGGTATCTATGCTTTCGGAACTCGGCTTAAATGGCGATATAAATCCTACACTTGTATTATATCTTATAAAAGATTTTGGCATGAGGATGCAGAGCGAACTTATAGAAGGTCAGGTATTGGACATGCAATATTCAAAAGAACCCATAGAATCCCTTAATGAAGAGCAAATTATGAAAGTTATGTGGAAAAAAACGGGTGTTTTGTATGAATTTACGGGCAAAGCAGGTGCAATGCTTGGGCTTAATACTTTGGACACTCAACATCCGTTTGTCAAAGCAATATCATCTTTTACTGGTAAATGTGGGACTGCGTTTCAACTCCAAGATGATATTCTCGGTATTATCGGTGATGAAAAGAAATTAGGAAAGCCTGTCGGATCGGATATAAGAGAGGGCAAGCGAACTGTTATAGTCAGTCATGCCTTTAAGAACGCGAATAACGAGCAAAAGCATAAACTTTCAAAAATAATTGGCAATCAACAGGCAAGCGAAGATGAAATAAACGAAGCCAAAAATCTTCTTATTGAGTTAGGCGGTATAGAGTGGACAAGAAAACTTGCTGAAAAGTATATAGGAGATTCGTTACAACATTTGGATATAATTCCGCAGTCAAAGTATAAAGAATTATTGCTTTTATGGGCAGATTATATGGTGAAAAGGAAATTTTAATCATTTTTTAGGAGGATAAAACGTTGTCAGTATTACAACGTATAAATAATCCCAATGATATTAAATCTTTGGATTTGTCAGAGTTAAATGAGTTAGCAAAAGAAATTCGGGATATGATCATCTCAACAATATCAAATGTCGGTGGTCATTTAGCATCAAGTCTTGGTGTCGTGGAGTTGACCATTGCCCTTCTACAAGCATTTGATATGGATAAGGACAAACTTATTTGGGATGTAGGGCATCAATGTTATCCGTATAAGATTTTGACTGGAAGACGCGATAAGTTTCATACTATAAGACAATGCTCAGGGCTGAGTGGTTTTCCGAAATTAGATGAATGTAAGTATGATTGCTTTGGGACTGGTCATGCAAGCACATCAATTTCCGCAGCACTTGGCATGGCGAAAGCAAGGGACTTGAAAAAAGAGGATTTCAAGGTTATAGCTGTTATCGGTGACGGTTCTTTGACTGGCGGAATGGCTTTTGAGGCACTAAATCATGCTGGACATACGAAAACCGATATGATCGTTATACTTAATGATAACGAATTATCCATCTCTCCGACAGTTGGCGGATTGCTCCAACGTCTTGATGAATTAAGGACAAGTCAATTATATAATAGATTCCGAAAAGAAATTGCAGACTCGCTCAACTCATTTAGCAAAAGTGCTGCTAAACTTGTAAAAAAAATTGAGGAGAGTGCGAAAACGCTTCTCATAGATGGCATGATGTTTGAGTCCTTAGGATTCAGATATTTCGGTCCTATAAATGGTCACAATATATCAAATATAATTAATATTTTACAAAGGATCAAAGAAATAAAGGGACCTCTCGTTGTTCATGTTATTACTGAAAAGGGCAAAGGCTATGAATTTTCGGAAAAAAATCCAACTAAATTTCATAGTGCATCGCCTTTTAATATAAGAGATGGCAATTATACAAGTAAGAGCGATAAAATATCATATACAACCGCATTTAGCCGTGCATTAGTTGACTTGGCATCAAAGGATAATCGGATTATAGCGATAACTGCTGCAATGCTTGATGGGACAGGTATCAACGAATTTAACGAGAAATTTCCCGATCGCTGTTTTGATGTCGGAATAGCTGAACAACATGCGGTAACTTTTTCTGCTGGACTTGCATCGCAAGGTATGAAACCAGTATTTGCAGTATATTCAACATTTTTACAACGTGGCTATGATCAGATCGTCCATGATGTATGCCTTCAAAATCTCCCAGTAGTCTTTGCACTTGACAGGGCAGGGTTAGTTGGGGCAGATGGTCCCACTCATCACGGCACTTTTGACATTGCTTATCTCAGGCATATACCAAACATGATCATAATGGCGCCAAAAGATGAAGCGGAACTTCAACACATGTTGAAAACCGCAATTTACTGCGATAGTCCTTCTGCCATACGTTATCCAAGAGGCGAAGGCGTCGGCGTCACTTTGCCCGAAGAGTTAATATCATTACCTATTGGCAAAGCTGAAATCCTCAAAAATGGAAATGATATTGTCATATTAGCCATCGGGTCTATGGTTTATCCCGCAGTTATAGCGTCTGAAATATTAGAAAAACACGGCATTTCTGCAACAGTCGTAAATGCAAGATTTATTAAGCCACTTGATAAAGAATTGCTTTTGCCTCTTATATCTCGTATAGGAAAAGTTTTAACCGTTGAAGAACATTCGGTATCATGCGGGTTTGGCAGTGCTGTTTCAGAGATGATAGTTGAATCTGGTCTATCTTCTGAAATACAGATCAGATTCTTGGGCATCCCTGATAGATTTATTGAACATGGTGATAGAAAAGTTTTACTTAGCAATCTCGGTCTTTCGCCTGAAGGCATAGCGAAAACTGCTATGGAGATGGTCAACGTTCATAGTGAGAATATCCTTGTCATGCAGGATGCTAACGCTTGGCAAAAATAATTTCAATAGAACTTAGATTTCTTTATGTCAAAAAAATCCGAAAGAATTGATGTTCTGCTTGTCCAACGAGGTTTAGTATCCAGTCGTGAAAGGGCAAAGCAACTCATCATGGCTGGAAATGTGTTCGTAAATGATCAATTGACCGACAAGCCGGGAAAATTAGTTTCAACAGATTCAACTATTGTCCTAAAAGAAAGTGATACTTGTCCTTATGTTAGTAGAGGTGGACTAAAACTTAAAAAAGCTATTGACACATTTAATATCAATGTGAAAGGTAAAATAGCGATAGATGTTGGAGCGTCAACTGGCGGTTTTACTGATTGCCTTCTCCAACATGGTGCGGATTTTGTTTACGCTGTTGACGTCGGATATGGTCAACTTGACTGGAAAATCCGCAATGATGAACGGGTTGAGGTCATTGAGCGAACAAATATAAGATATGTCAAGCCAGAACAGTTTCAAAAGCAGATAGAGCTTGCGGTTATTGACGTGTCTTTTATCTCATTGGATAAGGTGATCCATGTTATAAATTCAATAATCAAACCTGAAAGCGATATAATAGCTCTCATTAAACCGCAATTTGAAGCTGGCAGGGAGTTTGTCCATAAGGGAATAGTCAAAGACCCAGAGATACACCGTTCCGTCATCAAAAAGATATGCGATCTGTCCATCAGAGAATCGCTTATCATTAAAGGTTTGACATTCTCACCGATAAAAGGTTCTTCGGGAAATATTGAATTCCTTATTTGGCTTAAAAAATCTAATAGCGGTCAATGTTTGAATAATATTGATAGTTTAATTGATAATGTAGTTGTTTCTGCACATAATTTTTGGAGAGAAAAATGAGAGATTTTATTGATCTACGAAGTGATACAGTAACAAAGCCAACGCAAAAGATGCGTGAAGCGATGATGAATGCGATCGTCGGTGATGATTGCTACGGCGAAGACCCAACAGTAAACGAGCTTGAGGCACTCGCCGCAGAGAAAATGGGCAAGGAGTCAGCCATGCTTGTTCCGACAGGGACCATGGGCAACACTTCTGCACTAATGACACACGTAAAACATGGTGACGCAGTAATATTAGAGCCAGATTGTCATATATACTATTATGAGCGTGGCAACGTCTCCGCTATCGCAGGTGCTTTGCCGATATTAGTCTCAGGTGAAGGCGGATGTCCCGATCCAGATATTGTGGAGGATATGTTAGGACGAAATGGCAATCGCCCAAAAATTACGTTAATATGCCTTGAAAATACTCACAACCGAGCCTGTGGTCGCGCCATACCTGTTGAAAAAATGAAGGTGATATACGATATATCAAGAAAATTCAACGTTCCAATACATCTTGACGGTGCTAGGATATTCAATGCAAGCATCGCCCTGAATATAGACGTCAAAGAGATCGCCAAATATGCTGATTCTGTTATGTTCTGCCTTTCCAAAGGATTAGGGGCGCCAATTGGTTCGCTTTTAACAGGGACTGCGGAATTCATTAACGAAGCACGAAAAGCACGTAAAAGATTAGGTGGGGCAATGAGGCAGGCGGGGGTAATTGCATCTGCGGGAATTGTCGCATTAAAGGAGATGACCGAAAGACTTAAAGAAGATCACGAAAATGCTAAATTGCTTGCCGATGGATTAGCGAAGATTGACAAGGTGAAGGACGGTCTGATCAGAGGCGAAACAAATATGGTTATGATTAATACCAAAATAGTTGGAATGAAAGCGGTTGATCTTGCGAGCGAGTTAAATAAGCGTAATATAAAAGTATCCATCTACGGACCATATACAATACGCCTTGTTACTCATAAGGACGTCAATCGCGATGATATACTTTATGCAATATCTGCTTTTGATGATATTTTTTAAAAATGGAGGGATTTATGCCAAAAAAGAAGAAAACAACAGTGAATTTCGGCGTTATCGGTCTCGGAATGGGAAGATACCACTTGGAAGGTTATCTAAAAGCCCCAAACTGTAATCTGATCGGCATCGCAGATATTGATGAAAACCGCCTTAATGATTGCAAAAATAGATATGGTATTGAAAACGCTTTCAAAGACTACCATGATCTATTAGCACTCAAAGAACTTGACGCAGTAAGTGTTGCTTTGCCGAATTATCTGCACAAACCTGTCAGCATAGATGCCCTTAACGCAGGTAAGCATGTAATGGTAGAAAAACCTATGGCTTTAAACGCAGCGGAAGGTCAAGAGATGCTTGAAACTGCGAAAAAGCAAGGGCTTATATTGATGCTCCATTTCAACAACCGTTATCGTGGAGATATTCAGATGATCAAAAAATTCGTTGACACAGGCGAATTTGGCGATATTTATTATGCGAAAACTGGTTGGGTGCGAAGAAGAGGCGTTCCGGGGGCGGGAAGCTGGTTTTCTAATAAAAAATTGTCAGGCGGTGGACCTTTGATCGATCTCGGTGTCCATGTTATTGATATGACTATGTATATGATGGGCTGTCCAAAGCCTGTCGCAGTTTCGGGTTGTGCCGTTCAGGCGTTCCCAGAGTATTCTAAATATGGCACTTTTGATGTGGAGGACTTTGCCTCTGCTTATATAAGATTTGAAAACGGGGCAACTATGGCTGTTGAGGTGAGTTGGGCGCAGAATTGCCCATCAGAAAAGCAATTCTCAGAAATCTATGGGACAAAAGCTGGTGCAAGCCTCAGTCCGTTGGTGATATGGACTGAACAGAACGGTATTTTGACCGATATTGAGCCGAAAAGCCTTAAAGGAATTTCACAATTTGAGCATTTTGCTGATTGTATATTGAATAAAAAAACTCCAATCAGTTCAGCACAAGATGGCGTAACGATGATGAAAATATTAGATGCTATATATGCTTCGTCAGAATTAAAACGTGAAGTTGTTATCAAATGGGAATAGATATATAGGCTAAATATGCGAAACGTAATAATAGGAACAGCGGGGCATGTTGATCATGGAAAAACTGCTTTAATCAAAGCATTGACAGGGATTGACACTGACCGATGGGAAGAAGAGAAACGTCGTGGTGTGTCTATCGGTCTTGGATTTGCCTATTTCCAATTGCCAGATGGGACAAAAGCAGGCATCGTTGACGTCCCAGGACATGAACGATTTATCAGAAACATGCTAACTGGCGTCTGGGGAATGGATTTGATTTTATTAGTTGTTGACGCTGTTGAGGGTGTCCGTCCACAGACAATAGAGCATCTTACTATCCTTGACCTCCTCGGCATATCCACAGGCATAATTGTCATCACAAAAATTGACCTTGTGACTGAATCACGGATTAAAGAAGTAGAAGAGCAAGTCAAAACTCTGATTAAAGGGAAATTATTGGAAAACTCACCGATTGTTCGTGTCTCATCGGTGACCCTTGATGGCTTTGACGAACTCAAAGCTGAGATAATTAGGCAAATGGATAACCTGAAACCGCCTCGCAGGAGTATGAGCGCGCCGAGATTGCCCGTAGATAGAGCTTTTGTCATTCAGGGATTTGGTGTTGTCGTTACAGGGACATTGATAGGCGGTGAGTTTAAGAAACAGGATATTGTGGCTATAATGCCTGTTGGAAAACGAGGGAGGATCAGAGGGATAGAGGTTCATGATGTTCCAGTTGATATTGCGTCACCGGGTCAAAGGGTTGCACTCAATCTCTCTGGGATTGAAAAAGATGACGTCCAACGTGGAGACGTTATAACGGATTCCAATTTATCAAGGTCAACGACAAGTTTGGATACAGTATTAAAAATAGCTGACACTTGTAACAGAGTATTTGAGAATTGGATAAGGGTCAGATTTTTCACAGGGACAAGCGAAGTATTTGGGCGTGCAATCTTGTTATCATCAGAAGAAGGACTTTTGCCCGGCGATACTGGATATGTCCAATTCAGGCTTGAAAGCCCTATATTTGCCTTTCGTGGTGATAGGTTCATCATTCGGGACTTCGCAAATCAAGAAACACTTGGTGGAGGCGAAATCCTTGATCCTTTCCCTCAGAAACACAAACGGCTTGCAGAGGAAACCATAATAAAAATGAAGCGGTTAGAATCTGCAAATGATGAAGAATTAGTGAAAATCGTTACGGAGTTAAGCGAAAATGTCTCCATACCAGAAAATGATCTTAAGTTTTATCTGCCTTATACTGGTGAAAAGCAAGAACAATTGATTAAGCGAATGGAAGGAAACGCTATAATAAGATATACCATCGGCGATAGACAGATGATCGCATCAAAAGAACGGATGTCTCATATAAGGGATAAAATGTTGGAGCAATTATCACTCTTCCATAAAGAGCGACCGTTGGCAGAAGGGGCTAATTATTCCAAGATACGATCAGAGATCAAAGCTGATGAGCAAACATTTGATCTGTTGCTTCAAGAGCTTATAAAAGAAGGAATGGTCATTAGGATAGGCAATTTTCTAAGGCTTTCATCGCATCAGACGACTTTTTCAGGCAGAGCGTTAAAGATCAGTGAACAGATAGATCAAATATATCTACAAAGGGGTTTCACTCCGCCAGATGAGAAGGAATTGATCTCCATTTTGAGTTCATTTGACAAAGATGATGTTATTGATGTCTGCCAAGCAATGATAAGGGGAGGAAAGCTAATAAAAATAAGCGATGACGTGATTATGCACTCGTCAATTGTAGAAAATGCCTTAAATATCCTCAAAGATCATTTAAAAACTTATGGGACAATAACAGTCTCAGAATTTCGTCAATTAGTCAATACTACCAGAAAATATGCAGTGCCGTTTTTGGAATATTGCGACAAGATAGGTTTTACAATAAGAGAAGGAGACAACAGAAGGCTTGTATTATGAATTTAATTAGCCTAAACGTCCTATACTTTCGCCCCTTATAGTCTTTCTGAAAGATTCGCTTTTCGTTATAAGTGACTGCATATTCGCATTGTCTATAACATCTAATGTAATTTCTTGGTCAGAGAT
>Ga0272448_1007961_pt1 | contig 11120 bp, 10 predicted proteins | sample YNPCB0191_FD_202220 | JGI IMG/M metagenome (GOLD analysis project Ga0272448, IMG submission 202220) | Hot spring sediment microbial communities from Yellowstone National Park, WY, United States - YNP-CB-019-1 | ecosystem: Environmental > Aquatic > Thermal springs > Hot (42-90C) > Sediment... | reverse complement strand
CTGCGGGCCTGGCCACCAGCGCCACCCCTTCCACCGCCCCGGCGTGCATCAAGTCGAAGACCACTTTGGCTCGTTCCCGGTCGATCTTCGGATCGATCCGATGAATGAAGGTCCGGTTCTCCGGGGAGAAGTCGATGCCAACATCGTGCGTCGCGGCGCAGACCCACACCTCACGCCCCTGGAACTTCTCCGGCCTCTGGAAGATGCGAAGGTGGTGCCGCTTAGCGAAGGTGTTGTACTGCTTCTGGAAGACCAAATCGGGCGGCTTGCCCTCCAGTAGCAGCACCGACATCGGAGCTTCTTTGTAACCTCGCTGTTCGGCCACCGCGCGCACCGTCTCCAGCCCAGAGGCCGCATTCAGCTCCGCCGCCGTGGACCATCCGGCTGCGTGAAAGGCCTTTTCAATCTGCTCGCGCGTCCCCAGATACATCAGGTTGGTCAAGTCCGATGGTTTGGGTGGCTTCTCGGCTGTCGTCCGCATCGGCAGAGAGTGGACCAGCGCGGCCAATTCTTCTTCCGGCTCGATCGGAACCACATCCGTGACGGGATAAGCCTTGGGAATCTCCAGCGGCTCAAGCAAGCTCAGATAAAGCTCTGCGCCCACGTCCAGCCGGATTTCCGTGTCCACCTTCTGGATCACCGCGCCTTTCATCGCACCTAGAATCTGAGCCAGCCGGCTGAAGCGGTTTCCCAGGCGCTCGATAGCCTGGTCCATCTGCGCCGCCAAGGTCTCCGACTCCAGGATGCCGTGGATCACGCCATCCTCAGTGACCACCTCCCGTGCGTTGTCGACCTCGGTCAGCCGCAGCGACGGCTTGTGCCGGGCGCCGTCCGGCATCGTCAGGTTCTCGAAGGCCAACAGTAGTTCGGCCCGCGCATCCGGCTTGGCCGGCTGCGCAGATTTCACCGTCCCGCTCAAACGCGCGCCCATCGGAATCCAGACCGCATCCCCAACGATGACCGGGGCGATGACCACCGCCTCCACCGCCTGGCCCGGCTGGGATAAAGTCGATGCCGCCGTGGTGAGCCTGGCGTGCAGCACGGTCCCGGCGGGGAGGATCTCCGCGCCGGCGCCTGGCAGAAACAGGAGCCCTAAACACAAGGCAGCAGCAGCGAGCCGCGGCTTTCGATCCCCGCCGCGTGGGGTTGCCTTAAGCCTGCCAAGTCGAAGCACGTTACACAACCACAATACAATACCAACCTTGATAGGGAGCACATCGGCCGCGATGGGAGAATGTTATCCCTCTGAAGCCGGACGCAAAACGTTGGTTGCAGAACTCTGCCGGCTCCGCGGCCAAACTAATACTACGGCTCCGCGCTTGCGGGCCGCGCCTTGGGGAAACCCGGGCTCGATTTGATCTCGCGGATTTGCAGAATGTGCCGCTGGCAGTGTGAAGTGATCAGCAGGAGCCATTGATAGGCATCACAGCCCTGCCTGGGGACGATCCGCGAGCGCAGATCGTCCTTTGTGGCGCTCACATAGCGCAGGATCGTGGCTCGCAATTCCCGGAAGGCTTTGAGGCCGGCGGAAAGATCTTGGAGCTGGCCTTTCACATCTTCGGAAGGGATTGCCTTTTCGCGCCGTGTCCGGTCAATGCCATACCACAAGATGTCGTCATCGCCCGCGTTCGACTTGGAGCTGGAAGGAGGCATCTTCATGGCGCGCTGAAAGTCCTGCCAGTAAATGGGCTCGGAGATCACCAGGTGCTCCACGACTTCCAGGATGCTCCACGCGCCCGGCGCGGGGTGGAAGTGAAGCTGCTCGTTCGAAAGCCCCTTCACCTCATCCGCCAGCCAGCTCTCGGTCATCTGCATATGGGCGATCAGGCGCTGGCGCTCCAGCCCGGTCAAAGGCGCGGCTGCGGCAAACTTCAGAGCCAAAAACAACAGGGCGGCGCTTATCTTTACCTCAAGGCGAACTCCCATCCTGCTTCCTCCGGCGACACACAAGTATACCGCTGCCGGCTTCGCCCTCCGGGACCGCCCCCGCCTTGGCCACTATAGGTGCTTCCCTGCCCCGTGCGGCCGTCTACGAGGATAATGCTGCGGCCGCCGGCGCGGGCGTCCGGCTCTACAATAGCCCTTTGGGGAAGAAACAATCCAACCGCAAAGGCGGCTGGCGCTGGATTCGAGCCGCTTTCCGGCTGTTCCTATTCGCCGCGCTGGCGCTGTTCCTCGCTGCGGTTCTCAGTCTGATCTTGCTCCGCTGGGCCGATCCTCCCACGACGGCTGTGCAGATCCAGCGCCGCGCGCAGGCGATCCTCCACGGACGCGCGTACAAGAAACAATACCGTTTCGTGCCGCTCAGCCGGATTTCACCCCAGCTTCAACACGCGGTGATCGCTGCCGAGGACGGCAGGTTCTACCAGCACCACGGCATCGACTGGCTCGAACTCCGCAAAGTCGTGGACAAGAGCGTGGAGAGGGGCAGGCTCGGCCGCGGCGCATCCACTATCACGCAACAGCTCGTCAAGAATCTGTTTTTGACTACCTCGCGGTCTTTCCTTCGCAAAGGTGCGGAGTTCGTTCTGGCCCCCGTGGCGGAACTGGTGCTGCCCAAGCGGCGCATTCTGGAGCTGTACCTGAATGTGGTCGAGTGGGGACCGGGCATCTACGGCGCGGAGGCGGCGGCGCGGCACTATTACGGGGCGCCCGCAGCGCGCCTCAGCCGGGAGCAGGCGGCGCGTTTGGCGGCCATCCTCCCCAACCCGCTGCGCTGGAAGCCCGCTCACATGGACAGCTATGCAGCCGAGATCCTGGACCGCATGGCGAAGATGGGCTGGTGAAGCAAGTCCGAGGGACAGGAGCGGCCACGCAATATAATGCCCTTATGCGAAAGCTTCACTGCGCCGTTCTGGGCGCGCTCCTGGGAGTTTGGACGTTGGCCGTGCAGTTCGCGGCTCAGCCATCTGCGGCCAACTCCGAGCCGCCCTTGAGCTGGGTGGATCCCGACACGGGCCACCGCGTCGTCCGCCTGACGAAGGAGCCGGGCAGCGCCAGCCTCTATTTCAATCAGAACGGTTACCTGCCGGACGGAAAACGACTGATCTACACGACTCCGGGCGGGATCTCGGTGCTGAACTTGGAGACGCGCGAATCGCGGCAGATCGTCGAGGGGCGCGTGAGGATCATCGAAGCCGGCCGCAGAAATCCCAGGGTGTATTACATCCGCGAAGGTGCGGTCTGGTTCACGGACGTGGATACCGGCGATACGCGCAAGATCGCCGCTCTGCCCCGCGGGGGATCGCTCGCCACAGTGAATGCCGACGAGACCCTGCTGGCGGGCGCCTATGTGGAGGACTCGGGCGCCGCCGCGCCGCGCACGGGCGTTACGCCCCCGGCCGTTCCCGCACCCACCGGGCCGCAGCCAGCCGCCGGCCCGCTCCAGCCGGCCAACCGGGAATCGTCGCTGGAGGCACGCTGGGCGGCAAGGCTGCCGATGGCTTTGTACACGGTCAACATCCAAACCGGAGACATCCGGGTGATCCACCGCAGCAACGACTGGTTGAATCACTTGTTGTTTTCGCCCACCGATCCCTCGCTGCTGATGTTCTGCCATGAGGGCCCCTGGCACCTGGTCGATCGCATCTGGACCATCCGTTCCGACGGCACGGACTTGAAGAAGATCCACACCCGCACCATGGCCATGGAAATCTTCGGACACGAATTTTGGAGCGCCGACGGGAAAACCATTTGGTACGACTTGCAGACTCCGCGCGGCGAGGACTTCTGGCTGGCGGGCTATCGCGTGGACACCGGAACGCGGACCTGGTATCACTTGCAACGGAACGAGTGGTCCATCCACTTCAACGTCTCCCGCGACGGGGCGTTGTTCTGCGGCGACGGGGGCGACCCGGGCCAAGTGGCGCGGGCGCCGGACGGTCAGTGGATCTATCTGTTCCGGCCGGAGCTGATTCCGAACCGGGGCATCCAGGATCCTTCTTTCATCCAGCCCGGGGTGCTGCGCGCCGAGCGCCTGGTGAACATGAGCCGCCATCAGTACCGGCTAGAACCGAACGTGAGCTTCACCCCGGATCAGAAGTGGGTCGTGTTCCGCTCCAACATGTTCGGCCCCACCTACGTGTTCGCCGTTGAGGTAGCGAAACCCGGCCCTGCAGCCAAGCCATAGGGAATCATGACGCTGCGGCCGCGGCGCGCCGGTGCGAGCTGCGCTTGCCAGCCTGTGAGTGGGTCAATACAGCGTCAATTTCGGAGGGGACTCGCGGTACCGCTGGTAGGCTTCGCGCCAGCTTGCGGTCACTCGGCCCCGCAGCGCTTGTTCCTCCGGTGGAGGCTGCATGCTGAACTTGGGGCGGCTGGCGCGGTTGAAGAGCCGGAAGCAGCCGCAATAGCGGCACAGCCGGTTGCACTGGTCCCGCAGATCGTCCTGCGGCGCAGGCAGCGACTTTCTGCCGATGTCAAAACCGAACACCCGGTCGATGCCGCCGCAGGCCGGATGGGGGTAATACCCGTGGCGGGTCAGCCCTAGTCCGAAATAGGACGGCTGCATGCAGCCGCCCGAAAAATCGGCCCCCTCGAACTCCGGCAGATCCACCGGCGCAACATTAAACGCCAGGTGTTCCGGCTGCACGCGGCCCCGCTTCTTGGAAGAGTAGACATCCCACGTTCTTGGGAGCTGAGCCAGAACGCGCCGGCTGTAGTCCGAATAACCGTTTGTGTTGACCTGGATCCAGGCGCCCGGGCTATGCTTCTGCCGGTACTCCTCCAGGATGGCCACAACCTCATGAAACTGCGGATGCAGCGCTGGTTCGCCCCCTTCGATCAGGATCGCCTCCCAACGCCGCCCAGCGGCCACACTCTCGGCCACGAACCGTTCGATCTGCGCCGGACTCATGTGCTCGCGCGAGGGGGCCTGCTCCGGAGCGCAGGAACGGTTGCAGTCCACGCAGCCCAGGTTGCAGTCCGTGGTGATATCAATGATGATGCGCCGATGCGAAGGACGGTAGGGCGGCCCTGAGCGCCAGGCGCGCCGCAGCTGCATCTCGTGCTGCCAGCGGAACAGATGCAGAGGAAGAGACTCCAGACGGCGTCTCCAGGCCACAGGCATCCGTCCCGCGGCCCTCATGTACCACGCCCGCAGGCTCATGCCGTGCCGCCTCACCGCCGGACGGAAGCGCAAGCTTCCAAAATACTCAAATATGCCTCCCTGTGCCCGTCCTCGAACCAGACCGCGGGCAGCCCAGAACGCGCCGCTTGGCTGAGGCGCTCCCTTATCCGATCATCATAGGCTAGAGTACGCATGTGCTCGGCCAATTGCTCCTCTTTATCGTAAAGCAATCCGCCGGAGGTGGCTTCGATCAACTCCGGCAGGGAGCCTAATTTGCGTGCGATCACTGGCGTCCCCAAGCTGAGAGCCTCGGCCGCCGTCAAGCAGAACGTCTCGGGAAATCTCGAGGGGACGAGGACGGCTCGCGCTCCCGCAAACAGCCGCCGGATGTGCTGGTGGTCCAGCAAGCCCAGCAAACGGACATTAGGGAGATCCTTTGCGGCTCGCCGCAGGGCGGGCTCGGCCGGTCCAGCCCCGGCGATCCGAAGCTCGATATCCGGGAAATGCCCCATAAGCGGAATCAGCGTGTCCAAGCCTTTCTCCGGAACCAAGCGTCCGGCGGCGGCGAAGTAAGGCGCGCCGTCTGGCCCCTCTGCCGCCGTCTCAGTCCTCCAGTCCTCAGACAGCATCCCGGGGAGCACAAACTCGCGGCTGGAACGAAGGCCCCTGCCGCGGCAGATCTCTAGAGCGCTGCGGCTGGGAAAGAAAACTGCGTCCATCGCAGAGAGCGCCTCATTGAACCAGGCGCCATTCCGCCACAACTGCGGCGGGCGCCGCGAGCGCAGAGTGCACGCGAAGCACGATGGTTCCCCGCATACGGCCGTTCGATTCCTCCACAACAAGCTGAGGGGGCAAACCCACCAGTAATCGTGGAGAGTGGCGGCTCGCAGCGCCTGCTGAGTCCTCAGCAACCAGCAGATCTCTTTGGCGCCCAATAGCGACAGGTTATGAACGTGGATCACGTCGAAGCGGTGATGACGGAATAAGCGCTCCAGTGCCGGCCGGAACCACAACGCGCGCCCCGTCTGGTGCGCCCAGACCGCGCTGATCCGGCCCGGCATCCCGGAGCCCAAATCATGTAGTACGAGCCCAGGCGGCGGCTGATAGAAGCGCAATGGAAGCCGGTCCGGCAATGCCTGATACGCCCCGCTGCTGAATGCGGCGTGAACTTCGTGCCCGCGGCGCAGCAACGCTCTCGACAGGCGGTCTGCGTATACAGAGTCCCCGCCAAAGCTGTGGCTGCCAAAGAAAGTCGTTAAGATGCAGAACTTCACAACTGTCCTATCGGCCAAAACGGGTTTTGGCGCGGACTCTTAAGGCCCCGAGGCTCTCACCCAAAGCCCACAACGCGTGGCCCAAAATCTGCACCGGTAAGGTCGACAGATAAACCATCCCCCAGCCGCACCGAAACGCGTCGCGCCCGGCGCGAACCAACACCCACGGCAACGCCGCCCAACTGAACAACAACCGGAGCTGCACTCTCCACGCTCCAGGGTACATCTCCATGAGTTGGGCTCGAGCGTAATCCTGGCCTCGCCGAAACCGTTGCACGCAAAGTTCCCATACGCCGCTTTCATGCCTGTGTTTCACCACGGCGTTGGGCTCGAACCACGGCGGGCAGCCAATCTGAACCGCCCGGTGGCTCAAGACGCCATCGGAGGCGAAGTAGCCGCCCGGAAAGGGTCCAATCGTCTCAAATAGCTTGCGGCTGTAGGCGGCGTTCGCCGTCGCAGCGCACCTCTTGGGCCCGGGCGGAAGTTCTTTTAACAGCCAGTGGAACTTCAGCAGATGGACGCCTTGTTCCCACCAAGTCGGGTGGAGCAGGTCCATGGCGCCGACAATCGCTTCGTGCCCTTGCTGGTAGGCGCTCCAGATCGCCTCAAGCCATCCCGGCTCGGCTTCGCAATCGGGATCCGTGAAGACCAGCAGCTCGCCGAGCGCCATCTCCACCCCGCGGTTTCTGGCGTCATGCGGATACAAACGGGCGGGACTCTGGAAGAAGCGAACCTCGGGATGACGTTCCCGGATCAATGCTCCGGTCTCCGCTTCCGGGGAGGAGTTGACGACGATCACTTCGAAGTCCCGCCAGCTCTGCCGGTTCAGAGCCTCCAGGCAGCCGGATAGGGTTCCGGCTGAGTAATAGGCCGGGATGACGACGGAGATCTTCGGCGCCGGCCGAGCGGTCATCGGGATGCTCTCTCTGCCTCCAGCTCCATCCAAACCAGCGACCTGCCGCTCACGCCCGCGCCTCTCAACAGCCCTGCGGCCTCCCCCAATCCTCCCGCGCAATAGAGCAGCACAATCAGCGGGAGCGCCTTCCATGCCTGGGCAGGAAGCGGCGCCCGGCCACGCAATACACGGAAGAGCCGGCGAATGCGCAGCAGTGGAACAGCCAAGGGCACGATGGGCGCCGCCGCGATCCGTTTGAAGAGGCTCCACCGTTCATGCTCCACCCGGCGGCTGGCAAAAAGACGTGCGTAAAGAAAATGAACCCAAACCAGCTCGGCGAGCCGCGCGTTCGTCTGGTGATACACTACCGCGCGCGGCGCGGTGTGGCAAAGGAAGCTGTCACCCATTGCCTTTTGCAGGAAGAAGTCCATCTCCAGAAGCGAATCCAGCTCGGGACCGGCCGCCAATAGCGCGTCGCGGCGGTAGGCAATATTGTTGGCGGCAGCCGATGGAGCCGGCCCTTCGCCAAGCGGCCACGCAAGAGCGCCATATTCCGCCATAAAGGCAGACCGGTAGAAGTAGGTGTCCGGGCTTCCGTTCCGGAAAGCGTAGGTAATCGCCGTCACCCCGGGTTCCGCATTTTCGAAGGCAAGAAGCACTTGTTCGGCCCAGTCCGGCGCCGGCGCGGTGTGGTCTTCCAGGTAAGCGATGTACGGCGCCCGCGCCCGCCGAGCCGCCTCGGCCCGCGCATGCCCAAAATCCGCACTTCCAGGATGATGGAGCACGGTCAGTTCGAGCCCGCCGGCCAGCCCAGAGAAATCCGGGTTGGCCTCTGCAAAACTGACCACGATGACTTCCATCTTGTGCGCGATGGTCTGACGGCGCAAGTGGCCCAACAGCTCTGAGGCTTTCCGGGCGTTGGCGCCCGCCGTGATCGCGACTGTCAAAGAAGGCATGAGATTTGATCTCCAGGCTTGATTCACGAGTGTACCCGTTTTGGTCGCAGCGATCCCAGTCCTCCGGGGGAGATCATGGACCCAACGGGCCAGCACGCAGACCAGCTCTCCGATCGGACGGAGCAGCCGCGGCGCGCCGGAAACGCGGTTTTGAGCGTACTAGAACCGAAGGGCGCGAAAAAGCTGTTCCCTGCTTCGCGGGGTGTTCTTATACTTGTGTTGCATGGAAGAGTCTTCAAACGGCCGGGAGAACTCCTCGGCCAGCGAACTGATCCAAGAGCCGGAGGTGATTCAGGCGTCGTGATGGAGCAGCCTCGAGAGCTGATTTGCGGCTTGCGCGCCAGGCTCAAAAGCCTCGCCTGGAGGGTTGCCTATCCCGCTTGGCTGGTGCGCGAAAACCTGGCTGGGGAGGTGAGCGCAGCTACGGACGACAAGTTCACCGTGCTCATTCCAACCTATAGCGCCAAGCGGATGCGCGGCCTTGCATCGGAGTTGCAGCCGTTGCTCAAGTGCCGGTTCGTGGACCAGATTATCGTCTCCAACCACAACCCGGCCGCCCGCTTGCGCGATTTCCTGAAGCTCGAAGATCCCCGGCTTGTGATCCTCGATCAGCCGCTCCGCCACGGGCCTGGCTTTGTCTATCAGTTGGCTGCGTCACGGCCAGGGAACTACTTCATGAGTGTGGACGACGACGTACTGCTGCACTCGCGCCAATTCGCGCGGGTCTTCGAATGCCTTCGGGCGCAGCCTACCGTTCCTCACGGGATCGCCGGCTGCCGGAGAGGCGCCTACGTCCAAAACCAGGAGACCGAGGTCGACGAATTGTACCTTCTATACGCCGTCACGCGGCAACATGTGCTGCGGTATCTGGAACTGACCCGGCTTTTGCTTGCCACGGGGGAGGTCAGCGAGGAAGACGTTGAGTTGTGGTCGGACGACATCGTCTTGAGCGCTTGTGGAGAAGGCAAACCTCGGATTCACAAGGTCGGCTTCTTTCTCCAAAGTGGAACCTGCTTTTCCGAGGGGATCGCCATTCACAAAGCAGTGGACTTCCAAACCAAGCGCCGCAAGGTCAGGGAAACGCTGTGGAAATTGCTCTCCGAGAAACACGAGTCTTCCGCGAGTCCGGATCCTTCGGCAGGCCACCACTGCGAGCCGCTCGGTGCGTCGCACTTTGGCCGCTCCACATGAATCACTGCCCGGTGGCTCCTGAGCGGAGCTCACAGGGAAACACGAAACAGCGCGGCGCCTGGCGAGCATCCGAGGCCGGCAAGGATGCCTCCCCCTGTGAAGTGCCGTATGCCCTCGACATTGCGTTCCGGACGCACTATGGGACCCTCAGGCGTAGACCAGTGGTCCGCGCCGTCCGCGGGCGTCTCCTCGAGCCGGGCCGGGAATGAAGGCGGAGGGCGGTTTCCTGTTAGACTGATAGCTTAGGATCCGGCAACAGAGAAACGCTGAGTCCGCCTGCCTCGTCTGGCATGAGGCGAGGAACTTCTGCTAGAAGACCGGAGAATCCCCGGATCACGGGAGGAGTGAAGAATTGAGGCGAGCGCTTGCTTGCATTCTGATGGCTGCTGTTGCGGCGCTCGGGCCGGCGCTGCCCCAGGCTCAGGCGCCGGGACCCTATACGGTGTCCACTCTGGCCGGCACCGGCACAGCGGGCTCAGAGGGCGACGGCGGCCCGGCTACAGCCGCGCAGGTCAACAATCCATTCGGGCTGGCCCTGGACTCCTCCGGCAATCTTTACATCGCGGACCAGTTGAACAACCGCGTGCGCAAGCTCACCCCCGACGGCCAGCTCTCCACAGTTGCCGGCGCCGGCAAAGCCAGCTATAGCGGCGACAACGGACCCGCAACCGAAGCCGCCTTGAATCACCCCTGCGGGATCGCCATTGACGCCTCAGGGAACCTTTACATCGCCGACACGGCAAACAACTCCATCCGGAAGGTGACCTCGGCGGGAACGATCTCCACGTTCGCGGGCACCGGCGGCATCGGCAACACCGGCGATGACGGCGAAGCAACGAAGGCCGTGCTGGATCACCCAATCGGTTTGGCGCTCGATTCGCAAGGCAACCTCTACATCGCCGATACAGGGAACAACCGGGTCCGCGTGGTGGGTGTTGATGGCAAGATCGCGGCCTTCGCCGGAACCGGAAAGGCGGGCAGCCTAGGCGATGGGGGACCGGCTAAGGACGCTCAACTCAACCGGCCCCAGGGCGTTTTTGTCACGCCCGGCGGAGTGGTCTACATCGCCGACACCTTCAATCACCGGATCCGTAAGGTGGACCCCGACGGCACCATCACCACAGTGGCGGGCGCCGGCTTACCCGGCTACTCCGGCGATGGCGGACCTGCAACCAAGGCCGAGCTGCGTTACCCGAAGAGCGTTGTAGTGGACCGGGACGGCAATCTGTTCATTGTGGATGCCTTCAACGCTCGGGTCCGGGTAGTGACCCCCGACGGCATCATCCAAACGGTGGCCGGCGACGGCGTTCACGGATATGCCGGCGACGACGGGATTGCCCTGAAGGCGCGCTTCCGGTTCCCCTCCGCTCTGGCCGCCGACAGCGCGGGACGGTTGTACTTGACGGATACCCAGAACAACCGGGTGCGCCTGCTGGCGCCTCCCCCCTCGGTCCGGAGCAGCCCCAGCTCAGTCCGGCCCGCCCGCAGCCGCGATCGCTGAGCTCCCGGCGGCGTGGGCCTTCTCAGCGGACCACCACTGCTTGGCTCAGAGCCGTGACCCGATTTTGGGAAGGCTCCTCCGCCACCAGCCTCAACTGGTAGTCGCCCGGCGGCGCCTCGATTTGGAACCGAGTCGTCAGCCCCCGGCCTGCCAGCCACTCGTAGCTTGTCTTTCTAAGCGAGAACTCTATGCTTCCTTCCCTTCCCGTGACGAAATTGCCCTGCCGGTCCAGCAG
>Ga0272448_1007960_pt1 | contig 11121 bp, 10 predicted proteins | sample YNPCB0191_FD_202220 | JGI IMG/M metagenome (GOLD analysis project Ga0272448, IMG submission 202220) | Hot spring sediment microbial communities from Yellowstone National Park, WY, United States - YNP-CB-019-1 | ecosystem: Environmental > Aquatic > Thermal springs > Hot (42-90C) > Sediment... | reverse complement strand
GAATTTTTTAATACCTGCAATATTATTAAAATTTACAATGCAAGCAATAAGAAGAAGGAATTGCTTGAAATAAAAAATAATGCTTGCCAAAGTTTATACCAGTATGAATTTTCTTGCTCATCTTTTACTCTTCCTTCAAACTCAGATAGTGAAAGTATAATTGTTGAGGAATGCCTTGAAATATCAGAAACTAAGTTGGATACAGGAGTTGGCCCATAAAACACAAAAGATTTAATAATCAAAAGCCCCTATAGCTTAGTGGTTAGAGCAGCTGCCTCGTAAGCAGCAGACCCTGGGTTCAAATCCCAGTAGGGGCTTAAACAGAGCGCTTAAAAGCTTAAGAAAAAAATGAAAAGCATTAGTTTTCATGCAAACAGCGAAGATGTGTTGAAGTACAGAAGAAATGCTTTCTTATTCATTCTTCTATTAATTATCTTTATGAATTTCATTTTCTTATTTTTAGGGTTCATAAGTTTTTATCTTTTCTTATTGATAAATTTCTTTTTAGCAATAATGTTCTATGATACTTACTATAGGCATCCTATTAGTTGGAAATTAGATTTTTATGTTAATGATAAAATAATAAGGACTGGGTTTTTTAGTTACAAATGGCATTATTTTAGAAGTTTTGAAGTTGTTCATGAAAAAGACAAGTGCATTATTCTTCTAAAGGGTTTTTTATTTGACTACATATTTCCAATAGTAATTCCTGTGAAAAAGTCCATCTGCAAAAAGGTCTTAGAAATCGTTAAATCAAAGATTCGTGAAGAAAATAGTTATAAAAGCATGAAAATAAAAGTAAAAGATCAAAATAAAAAATTATCTTAAACTTATTCTTAATCCAAGGATTTTTAAAAACACTAAGAAAAGGATTAGGTTTAGTATTGTGAGTATTATGTTTATGATGACGCTGTAAGTGTTGAAGAAGTTTAGTATCTTGTTCTTCAGCATATTTTGTTCTAAAAAAATCAACCCTTCTCCTTTAAGGACTAGCCCGTTGTGTTTTTTCTCTATAAATCCTCTTCTCAGAGAATAATTTGAGATGTGGTGGTATTCCTCATCGTTTATGTGAAGTTTTGCGCAAACCTCTTCCTCATGAACAGGATTTGGAAAATTCTCTTCCAAAAATCTCAGAAATCTTATGAGATTTTTCCTATGTTTTATTTTTCTTAGCATAAAAACAATTAATTGATTCTTGTATTTAAATCTTTTTCAGTTACTAATCTAAATTATTTAGTTTAAGTTATTATTCCTTGTTTCTTTAACTTCTCTATAAAAACAATTCCTGCTTTTTCTCCAGGAATAATTGCCAAACGTGATTTGTGAAATGATAAGTTGGAAATCCTTATGTTTGGTCTTATGTAATAATCGCACTTGCTCTTTACCTTTTCCAAATCAGAAAGGTCAAAATTATCCAAAGAGGAGATTATTATTCTGGCAAGCGTATACCTTTCTTTGTTGCTTTTTGTTTCACTGAGAGGATTCTTTAGAGACATTGATTTAATCTCCTCAATTATTCTTTTTACAACCAAACTCTTTTTTAATCTGTTTAATCTTTCATCTGAACCCAATCTATTCCTGTAATCTTCTATTAACCGTCTTATCTTTCTATAATTCAGCGTGAAGCTTTTCAAGAGATTTGAAACTCCTTCATGTATTCCAGCATCTACTAAAACCCTGAAATCTAAGTTTCTGTCTAAAATATCTGAAGGTGTATTATTAAATAAACCTCCATCAACAAAATAACTATTTCCTATTTTAATTGGAGAAAAAAGTCCGGGTATGGCACAGCTTGCAGCAACTATTTTAGCAGCATCACCTTTTTTAAAATAAACAGGTCTGTTATGAGTTATATCAGAAGCAGCCACTGTTACTGGGATTTTCAAATCTTCAAGTCTCAAATTTCCAATAAAACTTCTAACAAAATCCTCTATCTTTGAAGAATCAAAAAGCCCGTCTTTCAAGTTTGAGGGCTTGAAAAATGCTGTTATTTCACTACTCTTAATTTTTAGCAAGAAATTTTCTAAATCATCAAGCTTTCCAGCAGAGTATAGTGTTGATACAATAGCCCCACCACTTGCTCCTGCTAATTGTTTTATACACAAATTTCTGCCAACAACTTGTAGAAACCCTATGTGAGCAGCACACCTTGCTCCTCCACCACTCAGTGCAATTCCAAAACTCAATGTTTTATTTTTATTTATTTTATTATTCATTTTATTTTTATTTATTCAATAAAATTTTCATTCTTTATTATACTTTTTTATATTGTTTTTTATATGTTTAGAATTTTTAATCTTCCCATTGTTGGAAATTATTTGTGATATGAAATTTATCTTTCTAAAATAGAGATAGATAACGCCAAATATTGTTATAATTCCATCCCTTCCTCTTATGATAAAACTTAGAACAAATCCAACTTGTGAGCCAAAACCTAATATTGAGCTCATTATTGATTGTGAGAATTCAAGAATACCCAAGGCAGCAGGTATTGGAATTATGTAAGAAACTCCTGTTGCTGCATATGCTGCAAATGCTGAAAGCATATTGACATTCAATCCAAGCATTTTAAGGATTATTTGGTGTTCAAAAACAGATAGTATCCATGCACTCATCTGAAGTAAAAAAGCAACCCAAAAATAATACCTGCTTTTATAGAAAAGTTTTGCAACTTCGTTGTCCAAACTCTTCACATATGCTGTATACTTTGCACTCAACTTTAATCTATCAAGTTTAAATAATCTATAGAAGAAGGAAAAGAATCCTTCCCTTGATAGTGTCTTGTAATAAAATAAGGAAATTAGGAATATAATCAAGAGAGATGAAAAAATTGAAAACACCTTCATGCTCTCTGGAAGTTTAAAATTTATTAGTATTAGAATCAGGAATATGCATGTGAATAATCCATTTAGGGTTAGTTCTATTGATTTGTCAACAATCACTGATGAAAATGCCTTCTTGAATTTGATGTTGTGCTGTGATAACAGATAAGCCCTTATGGGTTCTCCTCCTACATTAGCGCTCGGTGTTAGGAAGCTTATTGAAAAATCAGCTACCCTGTAAATGAACAATTTATAGAACGGTATTCTTATGCCATGGCTCTCTGCTATAAAATACCACTTAAGCGTTCTTAAAAATAATATTAAGAATGACACTATCAAGAAAAGTACTAAGTATTTAAAAGAAAAAAAGGTGAAAACTGATTTGATAGCTTCAAAGCCAATGTAGTATGCTATTATGAATATTAAAGTCAAACCCAATAACAATGAAATTAACAACGAAATCTTCTTGTTCATTCAGAGTAAAAATTTAACAATTGTTTTTAAAGCTTACTCTTTTTTACCCATATCTTATTTACTCATATCTTAAAGTGTCTGCAGGTTTGAGTTTTGATGCTTGCAGTGCAGGTGTAACCCCTGATATTGCTCCTATAAAAAATGAGAATAAGAGTATTGAAATTATGAAGTAATATGGGCAACTTATTACCAAGATTCTTGAATTCAATAGTTGTTGTGAAGCTATCTCTGCTGATTTTCCTATCGCTAAACCAAAGATTATTCCTATCACTCCTCCTGTAAGTCCTAAGAATCCTGATTCAAGGAGAAATATTATAAATATATCTGAGTTTTTTGCTCCAACTGCCTTCATCACACCAATATCCTTTGTTCGCTCCAAAACAGAAGTATACATTGTATTCATAATACCAACACCACCAACCAACAAAGAAATAGAAGCAACCCCAATGAGCAGTATTTGTATTATCAGTAAAACATTTTTGAATGTGTCAACTATCTGCTTTGCTGTCTGAACATTAAAATCCTCTTGTCCTTCTTTGACATCCCTTGATTTCCTCAATGCCTTTTCTATGCTCTTTGCAACCTCCTCTGGCTCAAAATTATCAGAAACAAAAGCGATGATTGTTGAAACCTCATTTTCTGCCAAATCCTTGCTTATTTCTCTTAAATCTTCTTCTGGAATCCTTATAATTTTATCAAATGCTTCAGAACCAAGTTTTTTTTGTATTCCAACAACTTTAAAATATACTCCTTCTATTTTTATTTCATCTCCGACCTTTATCTCTTTCTTAAAAAAGTCATTGGCAATATCATAGCCCAAAACAGCTACCTTTCTTTCTCCTTGCCCAATCTGTCTTCCAAATTCAACCTCAAAATTGCTCATCTTCTTTATGTAAGAAAGTGTTTCTTTATCTGTTGGCAAACCCAAAATATAACCCTGTTTCTCTTCATTTCTAAAGATTGCATTATAAATTCTGAGTGTTCTTCCAAATGCATATTCAACCCCCTGCACTTTTTTTATCGTTTCAACATCTTTCTTTGTAAGCTTTATCGTTGATAAACTTGATGCAAGCCCTGTGCCAATTCCTGTTGAAGAAGCCGGAGAAATTATTACTCTGTTCGCACCTATTATCTTAAATTGTTCTTCTATTGCATTTTGCATTCCTTGACTTAATGTTACTAAAGAAACAACTGCTGTTATCCCAATCATTATTCCTATGAGCGTTAAAACTGTCCTCAATTTTCTGTTTACAAGATTCCTCATTACAAACAAAAAATAATCGTTTATCATTTTAGAGATTGAACCTCAATGCTTCTGTTGGTTTGAGTTTTGATGCTTGCAGTGCAGGAGTAACACTGGACACTACACCTAATAAAAATGCAAAGAGTATTGAACCAAATATGAGAACAAAACTTATTTTTGCTTTTAGTAACATTGTTCCAAAATAGAGTATGGCTAAAATTTCAATAGATTTTGCAATTAGGATTCCAAATACAGCTCCTATGATTCCTCCTGTGAGTCCTAACAAACCTGATTCTATAATAAAGAGTTTTAATATATCTGAGTTTTTTGCTCCAACTGCCTTCATCACACCAACATCCTTTGTTCGCTCCAAAACAGAAGTATACATTGTATTCATAATACCAACACCACCAACCAACAAAGAAATAGAAGCAACCCCTAAAAACACTATTTGCACTATCAATAAAACCGTGTTCATTGATCTCATTATATCCTGGCTTGTTTGTATGCTAAAATCCTCTTCTCCTTTTTTAACATTGTGAGTTTTCCTTAGTTTTTTCTCAACATTTTCAGAAACCTTTTCAATCTCAGAAGCATCTGAGACCTTTAAAACTATTTCAAAATATTTCTCTGGCTCGTTTAAAACTATTTTTGCATCGCTTAGAGGTATCATTATGTTCATGTCGTCTTGTCTGTTTCCAAATGTTTCCAAGCAGCCTATTACTTCAAAAACTTCATTGTTTATAATCAACTTATCCCCTATTTTTATGTTCTTTTTGAAAAGGTTTTTATTACATAAATAATGTCCAACAAGCGCCTTTTTACGGTCTCCTTCTAAAAGATTCCTTCCGCTCGATACTTTTATGTTCTGCATTTCATCAAGAATCTCCTTTGAATTATCTGTAGGCACTCCTGTAATGTAGATATACTTTATTTCTTTTTCAAATATAACAGGAGCTATTTTAAAAACAAAACCTGCTGCTTCCAAAACTCCAGGAGTTTCTCTTATTGCTTCTAAATCACGATCTGTCAAAACTAAGCTTGAACCCATTCCAAAGAATCCTGCCTTTGTGGTTATTATTATCTTATCAGAACCTATCATTTCAAATTGCTCGTTTATTGCATTCCTGAAGCCCTGACTCAAACTTATCAATGCAACTATTGCAGTTATTCCTATAAAGATTCCTATGATTGTTAGCCAAGAACGCAATTTTCTATGCACAAAATTCAAAAATACCAGATTAATATAGTCAACTAACATTTTTAAGCTCCTTTCAAATCCTAAAAAATCAAAAGATTAAGCTTGATTAAGCTTGTTTTTTCTGTTTGTGCCTTCTTCTCTTATAGATAAAATAACCAACGGTTGTTATAATTATAAATATCAAAAATCCAATGACCTTGCTTATTCCTACAAGCTTGTATTTTCTCGCTTCTTGTGGTGTATACAATTTCAGATTTAGTGTTTCTGTATGCTCGTATTTATTTCCCAATGGGTCCTCAAATTTCATTTTCACAGGCAATTCCAAATAGTTATTGGCATTTTCAACGAATATTGTGAATTCTGCTGTTTCGTAATCATCAGAATCTATATCTCCAATGTAATCGTATTTGTTTGAAAGAACTACAAAATTTTTTCCGTCCTCTAAAAAGAGCTCTGTGAATTTTGCATCTATCTTTCCTGAATTAACTATCTTTATTGTAATTTTTCCTTTCTGATTTTTGAAAAGGACATCTGATTTTTCAATGCTCGCCCTTAGTTCAGGTTTTCCTCCAACTAACAAACTTATTAAATCTTGTGTTTCGTATTTCTTATTGTCCACATCATAGTATGTTATTATTATTGGAATTTTGTAAACATTTGAAGCTGCTGTAGAAGAAGTTATTATTTTGAATACAAACTGCTTTGTTTCTGAAGGCATTATGTTTCTTATCTTCTGTTCTGTTGATGTGTCTATTGGTGAAAAAGGAACTTGGAATCCTGCTGAACTTAGAAGTGAGAGTTGGGTTTGTGATAAAGAGGATAATGTTAAATCAAGCTTTAGTGTTATATCCTTTATTAGAGAGTCACCAAAATTTGTTATGTTTATAATTAAAATTCCTTCTTTTCCTGGCTCTATGTACTTTGGCTGTGTGCTTACAGATGTTATTCCGACCCTAACATCTGCAGATTCAACCTTTACGCTAAAACCAGTGACCTTTATCCATGTGTAATTGTCTGTGGTGTATTCTAAATCAACATTAAAGTAACCAGGATAAGCATCCTTATCAACCTTTAACCTATATTGAACAGTTGTTCCATAGTCACCAATCTGCATCCCTGCAATATTACCTATGTATTTTAGTTCATCGTCTGCTAAGGAAAATGGGTATCTTGGAACTATTCTAACATGCAAATTATTTATGTTTTTTATTCCGATATTCTCCACTTTAAACCTTAAGGTAACATAGCTTCCAGGAATTGCTGGGTAGGGTTCTTGGTTCAGCAATGTTGCCCTTAGAGAAGAACCTGTGCTTATGTTTCCAACAGAAAGGGCAAAACTGCTAAGCAAGAGAATAAAGATTGTTGTTACAAATAGTTTGTTTGTGATTTTATTTTTTCCAAAATTATTTTTTACCATTTTTCTCATAATTCTCATAAAAACCACCTCGTCTTTGATTTTTTTGAATATTTTTTAATTTGTTTTTTAATTTTTATCTGAACAATTTATTATCTATTTTTATTTTTTTATAAACATTTAAAACTTGTACTTTTCAAATGTTTCTCTATCAACAAATTTTCCGTCAATTAAGTAAATCGTTCTGTTCGCATGCTGTGTTAATCTTGAATCGTGGGTTACAAGGACTATTGTCTTTCCCCTATCGTGCAATTCTTCCAAAAGTTTTATTATTGCTGCACCACTCTTTGTATCCAAATTTCCTATTGGCTCATCAGCCAATATAAATTCTGGATTATTAGCTAGTGCCCTTGCAATCGCAACCCTTTGTTGCTCTCCACCAGATAATTCTCTTGGTTTGTGGTATAACCTCCTTCCAAGCCCTACGCTTTCTAAAAGTTCCCTTGCTCTTTCTATCCTTTCACTCTTTGGAGTGTTCTGGAACATCATTGGTAACATTACATTTTCAAGTGCGTTTAGAGATTGTATGAGGTTGAACTGTTGGAAAACGAAACCTATCTTTTTTCCTCTCAATCTTGCTAATTCAGAATCAGAGAGTTTGGAAATGTCAATTCCATCAAGGTAAATCTTTCCATGGGTTGGAATGTCAAGACAACCAATCATGTTCATTGTTGTTGATTTTCCAGCACCACTTGGTCCCATTATAACAAGAAATTCTCCACTATAAACTTCAAGATTAAGTCCTTTCAAAACTTCAACCTTTGAATTTCCAAAATCATAAATCTTCCAAACATTATCTAACTTTATTACAATTTTTTGTTTTTTGTTTTTCATTCTTGTGATTTTCATTTTTGTTTCTTGGCTCTCGCAACGAGTTTTATTATTTTATTGTTTGCTTCTCTGAGTATGTTTTTCATTTCTTTTATTTTTAGTTCATTCCTCTTTTCAACACTTAGATATCTTATCAAATTATTTCTTAAAGTTATTATATCATCCATCAACGGCCTTATAATTTTTAGGTTTTCTTGGGACAATTCCAAATCATCAAATTTCCTTAGGTCTTTGCTTATCCTTGCAGCTTTTAGCTTGCTTAAAACTGTTTGAAATATTTTCTTTCTTTCTGTGTTTAACTCTTTAATCTTCCTTTTACCCTGTTTAGTTAAAAAATAATACTTCTTTGAATTTTTTTCCCTTATTTTTACAAGTCCATTTTCTAATAGTTCCTTGAGTGAAGGATAAACGCAACCAGGGGAAGGTCTTAAAACCTTTGTCCTCTCTTGAATAACCTTTATAATGTCGTATCCTGTTTTTTCACCATTTTGGAGCTCATTCAGAATGGTGATTTTTAGATATCCCTTAAACATATCTAAACAGATATATCTAAATAGATATATAAAACTTTCGTTTGATAGAATCATTTACAGCTTAAATAAATTTTTAATGAAATCAGAATATTTATTTTATTTATCTTTTTATGTTTTCTTATATAAAAATTCTTTCAATTCCTTATAACGCATAGTGTTTATTATGTCCTTTTTTTCAGCCCAACCCCTCCTTGCAGTTCCTATTCCAAACTGCATGAAATTCAAATTAATTTTTGAATGCGCATCTGTTCCTATTACAATCTTTGCACCTGAATTGACTGCTCTTTTTACATAGACATCCCTTAAATCCAATCTGTTTGGATTTGCATTCACTTCTAAAGCAATATTGTTGTTCTTCGCTTTTTCAATTATCTTATCTATGTCAACCTCATATTCTGTTCTCGTAGTTATTAACCTTCCTGTAGGATGGCCTAAAATATTTACATATGGATTGTCCATCGCTCTCAAAATTCTTTTTGTCATTTCCTCTTTTGTTGATTTGAACCTTGAGTGCACTGAAATAATAACAACATCCAGTTTCTTTAGAATTTTGTCATCATAGTCCAAACTTCCGTCAGGTAAAATATCAACTTCCATTCCCTTTAAGATTTTTATTGAGAATTTATCTCTTAGAGTATCTATCTCCCTATTCCTCTTTTCTAAGTCCTCCTCTGATAAACCATGAGCAATTCTTTGAGATTTTGAATGATCTGAGATTGCAATATACTCATAACCAATCCTTTGTGCTTCTAAAGCAATATCCTTTATTTCATCATCACCGTCACTCCATTTGCTATGAATGTGCAGATCCCCTTTTATATCATCATACCTTACCAAGTCAGGAAGTTTTCCTTTGATAGCATATTCTATCTCCCCAAAATTCTCGCGCAATTCAGGTTCTATGAACTGCATACCAAGTTTTTTGTAAATATCCTCTTCATTTTTCCCTGCAATCCTTTTATTCTTCTCATTGAATAGGCCATATTCACTCAACTTCAAATTCTTCTTCTTGCAAATCTCTCTCAAAGCAATGTTATGTTCCTTGCTTCCTGTAAAGTATTGTAGTGCTGAACCAAAACTATCTTCTTCTACTACTCTCAAATCAACCTGCATATTATTTTTTAAAATTACTGAGGACTTTGTTGTTCCCTTAGCAATAACACTACTAACTTCCTTCATACTAGTAAAATAATCCATTATTGGCTTTGGATTCTTTGAAACTACAAGAATATCAACATCTCCAACAGTTTCCTTCATCCTCCTCACAGAACCTGCAACGCTTATATTCTGCACTTCTTTTAATGTTTTTAGATTTTTTATGATTTCTGAAACTATCGGTAGGACAATTCCAAGCAAGAATCTTTGCTGTCCTCTTCTCAAAATTTCTATGCCTTTTAAAATATCCTGTTCGCTCTTCTCCCCAAAGCCCTTCAATTGCCTCAACTTTCCTCTTTTTGCAGCATCCTCAAGCTCTTCTATTGATTTTATACTTAAGGTCTTGTAAAGGTACATTGCCTTCTTAGGACCCATTCCAGGAATTTCTATTAAATTTGCAACTCCCTCAGGAATCTTACTTTTAAGTTCTTCATAGTAACTTGATTTTCCTGTTTCGAGTAATTCTTTTATCTTTTCACTTATGCTTTCCCCAACTCCTGGAATCTCTCTCAATTTCCCTTTTTTGTAGTATTCTTCAATATCATCCCCTAAACTCTCTATTGATTTTGCTGCTTTTCTATATGCTTGTGGCTTGAATGCTTCTCCAAGGATTTCAAGAATATCGGCAATATCATAGAGTAATTTTGCAACTTCAATGTTTTTCATCGATGAAAATAAAGCCCTTATTTATTAAAAATTTTTCTAAAAGAAATTTAACATTAAAATTTAATTAGTTAAAGTTGTACATTGGCAATATAGTAGTCCTTTCTTCTTTTATATATTTGATTCATAAGAGAAAAAATATCTTTCTCTTCATAAATGTTTCTTATTTTTTTATCCTTTATTCTATAAATATCTTCCGGTTTGATAGCAACATTTGTATTAGCGATTATTGTAACTCTTTTTTGTAGCGTGTCAAATAAAACTCTTGAATGAAAATTATTGAAAATCTCTTTGCAATGATTTTTAGAACTCAGCTCGGTAACTATTTTTTCAGCATCTTCTTTATTGTACCTTTTTATCAGTTCTGGATTGGATGATATTTTATTGTAAGCCTGCGATAATATCTTAACATCTGTCCTGTCCTTTTCACTGAGCTTGCTTCCTTCAAGAAAAAAACCAACTTCTATCATTAATCTGTAGATATCTAGATTTGTCAATTCAATCAGATTTGGCTTGTATTTCAAAAATTGTATCTTCCTAAGATCAGCCAACAAATCTTCAATCTGTTGATATAGTGTAGTATTAAGTTCTCCATCACCTCTCAAAAGTTTTGAAAATGATTCTGGAAGTTTATTTCTTAAATAAGTCCTAACTATCGGAGAATTATCCTGAATTAGAAATATTCCTTCCACTCTATCAATTCCAATTCTTGAACTCATATTTGTGTTAGAAAGTTTTTTATTTATTCTGATTATTTCATTTATAAGCTCCTCTTTTTTCCTCCA
>Ga0272448_1007958_pt1 | contig 11122 bp, 5 predicted proteins | sample YNPCB0191_FD_202220 | JGI IMG/M metagenome (GOLD analysis project Ga0272448, IMG submission 202220) | Hot spring sediment microbial communities from Yellowstone National Park, WY, United States - YNP-CB-019-1 | ecosystem: Environmental > Aquatic > Thermal springs > Hot (42-90C) > Sediment... | reverse complement strand
TGTGCGTCAGTCGTCCCGTCTTGAGCTCGCGTGCGGTGATGAGCAAGCGTTTGTTGCAGTCAATGGCAAAGTGCACCTCAAAGCAACGCTCGCCCGGTTCGGCGGGTGCGCTCAGGGTCAGGAAGGTGGGGTTGTTCTCGTTCATCCAGAAGTTGGCGCGCTGTTCCTCTTCCTCGGGCGAAACCGGCATCAGGCGCACCGCGCCGGAGGGGTCGAAGACGATCTCCATGGGGCGTTGGCCGGCGCGCAGGCGGCGTTGTCCCATCTCGAAGATGGCGATGCCCAGTTGGGTTTGGCCAGCGTAGGTGGCCTTTATCGTCAGCCGGGCCAGCGGCTCGCTGGTGGGATAGGGCGTGCCGCGCCGCACGATCACCCGATAATCATACTCACCGGTGCGCGCGTTGACGTAGCGGATGGCGTAGTCATGTTGGATGTAGTCATAGAAGTCAACCCCGGCGATGAAAGCGGCTGCGCCGCGCGCCACGGCGTCCAACGGCCGGTGGAGCATCACCCGCTCGCGCCCGAATATGCGGCGCAACATCTGTTGCACAGAGGGGATCTGGCTGCTGCCGCCCACCATCAGGACCGCCTTGATCTTGTCCTCTTGATAGCCGCGCTCAAGGGCCTGGTTCAGTGCACGACGCACGGTCTGGTCGATCTGGGTAAAGGCCTCGTGTTCGTCCAGCAGCTCTTCGAAGCGGCCGCGCGTCAGCTGCGCCGCCAGCACCGCACCGCTGATGGGGTGCATAGCGCTGATGTCGGCCGTCTCTCGCCACGATAGGCGTTCCTTGGCGCGTTCGCATTCCACCAAGAGCGCCTGGCTGATGTCACGCACCTCTTCGTCAACATCGCTGCGCTTGTTTTGGCGCAACACCTCCTGGAACACCCACTGATCAATGGTGGTGCCGCCCAACTCCAATCCGGCCTTACCCAACACCCGACAACGTCGCCCCGAGGTCGCCTGATCGTGCTCTTCAATCAGGACCACGGCCGCGTGCAAGGTCCCACCCCCGAAGTCGAAAATGAGGTACACATCGCCGGGTTGAATGTGAGCACCGTAGCCCAGGGCTGCCGCCGAGGGTTCGTCGATCAGGCGCACCCGGCGCAGGCCGGCTGCCTCGGCCACACCCGTCAACCAGTTCTCGTAATGTTCGAACGCCTCCACCGGCACGGTCAGGGCGATTTCCTGATCGGGGTCGCCGAGCTCGGCCAGTGCGAACAGCAACAGGCTGGACAGGAAATCCTGCCCCGCGTCGAAATGCGAAATGTCGCGATCGTCCAGGCGTATCTTGACCGGACTGCGGTTGGCAATATAGCGCTTCATCCAGCGGAAGGTGCGCGCCGAATGGTACAGGTTTTGGCTCAGCACCTGATTGCCCACCCAACGCCGCTGATCGCTGGCATAGTGTATCAAGGAGGGCACGACGGAGATGAGCTCAGCACCCTGCTGCACCAGGCGGCCGTAGTCGGGTATATGCAGGGGGGTGCCTTCCTGGCGCGCTTCATCCCAGATGGCCAGTACCGTGTTGGACGTGCCGAAGTCTACCGCCAGACGACCGGCCATGGCTTATCCTTCCCCGGCAGAACAGGCCCGAAGCCCGTTGTAGCGACGGGCACCCTTGGGCGCCAGGTCTGTTCCGAGCACAGCATCGCTCATTGTCCCTTGACTACGCCCGCCTTTCGAATGATCTTGCCAGCATAGCCTATGCCGGCGAAGCGGATGGTCACCGGCTCCCCAGGCGTAAACGACACCTTGTCGCTGAGCGGCTGATGATGATCGGGATCGTACATCACCGTCTGGCCCACCTCGCCTCGCATGGTCAGCCCATACTCCTCGAGCACGCGCACCAGCTGTTTGGCGATGATCAACACTGCCTTGGCCTGAACCGGCTGGTTCTCTACCTCGAGCAGGTAAGTTTGGGTTAACAGCTGGGTGATCGGCCCGGCCAGGTCGCCCAACAGCTGTTCGATCTGGGCCTGCATGGCCTCGGTCATACGTGCGCCGGCTCGAGTGCGCTGGCGTTCCAGATCCTCCTTGAGGGTAGCGATCATGCGATCGCGCTCGGCCAGCTCCAGACGCAAGGTCTGCAATTCGCGCTCCAGCGCCAGGGTCTGATCCGAGGCGGGTTTCTTAGCGAGCAGTTCAGTCAGCCAGCGCAACATAGACCACCCTCATTCGATCTCGATGTCGAACTCGCCTACCTTTATGCTGGGCAACTCGTCAATATCAATCTCGTAGCGGAAACGATGCAACAGCACTTGCTCCAGGTATCTCAAGCACATCCGCACATCGGAGGCCAGCTGGCCATAATCGGCCAGCACGCGCACCACGGCCAGCTGCGCCGGTGTAGCCTGGGTCAACGGCTGGCTGAACAACGCCAATACCTCCAGGGTACGCAAGTCCCACAACGACAGGCTGGCGTCAGAGGTACCCACCGCCATGAAGGCGCCGTCGGGTGCAATGTGCAGCGAGGTCAGGCGTTGATCAGAGGCTTCGACACTGCCCAGGGCTGTGCGTTCCGGCCAGCGGGTGAATCGAATGGTGCCATCGGAACTGGCACTGATGATCACGTCGCCCGGGGTGCCCTGTTCGAAGGGGGCACGCCGCACCTCGACCCCCTGCACTCGCGCGGCGTGAGTTAACAGGTTGCGTCTGCGACGCTTGCGTTGAGTCAGATCAATGACGGCTACCTGACCATTGCACTTGCCCAGGACTATCGCCTGACCATCTGAGGTGAAGGCAGCACAGCTGCATACGCCGCCCACCTCGATTTCGGCCTGGCTAATGCGCTGCAACTCGGGCAGGCTGGCCAGGGTGAAATCATTGTGGAGCAGCGCCACCCGCTTACCATCTGCCGAGACGCGCGCGGCCCTGGCCCAGAAGTCGAAATACCATTCGCGCGCCGGTCGGCCAGCTGCGATGTCCCAGACGACCACGCGTTGGTCGCGCCCGGTACTCAGCACGTAGTGGTCGCCAAAGGCTTCAAGGCCCGTCACCGAACCCCGATGTTCGCCCAACTTGAAAGAGCTGCCGTTGCGCCAGCCGTAAATGGCGCAGGTGACGCGCGTGTGGCTGCGTTCGGCGCCCAGCACCGCTCCGCCGTTGGTGAAGACCACCCGACCCACCGAGTGCTCAAAGCCGCCCAATACCTGTTCGACGGCCGCTTGTTGGAAATTCCACACCACCAGCCGGCGCTGAGCCGTGCCCACTGCCAGCAAAGGACGCCCCGGCGCAAAAGCCACATCGTTGACACGGCCGACGACCCGCGCCCGAGCGCGGGGTACCGCGAGGGGAAGACTGCCACGCAGCTTGGCTTCCGGAAGCGCCAGCGGCGCCGCGACCAGACCGGCCAGCTGCTGCAAGAGATGACGTTCGTCCTGATTGTCGGGCTGCCAGCGGCTTTCAACCAGCATGCGCACGATGCGCGCGCTCCATAGCAACGGCACCTCGGTTACCAGTGCCCACAGCCGCGACCACTCCCGGTTATCGGCCAGCATACGCACCAGGAACTCGGTTTCGCTGGTGGTCATGACGCCGGCGCGCGCTCGATAATCACGTCCGGCGACCACGGTCAGGTAATCTGTGCGGCCGGCTGCGCGCAGTTTCTCCATAATACGGCGGCGCAGTTCGGGCCCGGCCGCCTCGTAGGCGGCCCGCAACAGGCTCTGATCAAAGTCCAGTGCCTGGTAAGCCGTCCACTGCTCGGTCATGAAGAAATACAATGCCCGTTGAACCGTATCGCGCGGCACAAAACCGGCCTCCAGGGCAGCCTGGCGTGCCGCCGGGACATCTTGCTGGATGATGGCGCGGCAAAGGGCATCCTGTGCTTCTGGCTGCTCCAGCTGGCGCAATGCCTGCCGGGCCGGACCCGATATGCCCGGATCCGCATCCTGACAGGCCAACAGCAAGGGCTCAACCACTTCTGCACCGCCGCGGGTGACAACCTCCAGACGGCCCTGTTTCAGGGCGCTCAAAACCCGGGCGTGCACCGGCACCTGGGCTATCCAGCCTTGCTCAAGCAAGAGAGCCGCCAGCTCGGGGTGCCGCGTGGCGACCCAGACCCTGACCGCGGCATCAATGCGCGGCCTGGCATCGAGGCGGCTGAGCGCTTCCAGGGCGATCAGCTTGACCTTGGGATCGTCGCTGCGCACCACGGCCTCGGCCAGGATATGGGTGGCCTCGACCGAGCGCTCCTTGGCCAGGGCGCGCGCAGCTCGTCGGCGCACCAGGCCCCCAATGAGCGGCAGCCGATTGTACAGGCGACGGTACAGCACCTCGAGCCAGGGTCTAAACATGGCTTCGCCTCGTCGTCAGGGGTGGAAAACACCTGGCACTGTGTTCTCGCAACAAGGCCAGCGGCTTCATTCTTCTATCTCAATGTCGAATTCACCCACCGAGATACGTTGGGGTGCTTCTTCAATGTGGATGTCAAAGCGCCAACGCCAGCGCAATAGGGCCAATAGCAGCTCCAACCAGCCCCGCTCACCGTCTGACATGCCTTTGGTCTGCCAAGTCTCCTGCGCCCAGGTCATGTCTTCGAGACGGGCATAGGCTACGGGCCGGCGGCAGCGCGCCACCAGTTCAGAGGCCCATACCCAGATCTTGCCGTCGCTGCTGCCTGCCATCAACCACGGGCCGGCGACGTCCGAACAACTGGCGGGACTGAAAGCCAGGCAGGTGGCCTGCTGACCACCGAAGGGTGCTTCAAGGTGACCGTTGCGCATAGCCAGACGCTTGAGGGGTAGCCCCTCGGGAAGTTGCCACAGCCAAACGCCACCGTCTGTGTGACCGCTGACCAGCAGGCTACCGTCAGGGCTGATCGCGATCGGAGTACGCCCTTCAAGCACCTTGAAGGGCGTGCCCTCGGGCAGCTGCCAAAGGCGCAGGGTGTTGTCGCTGCTGGCAGTGATCAGCAAGTTGCTGGCAGCCCCATCGGCGCCGGGCGTTGCCGGGCAGAAGGCCAGCTGAGATACGCCGTGCGTATGCCCCTTGAGCGTGTTAAGCGGCTGGCCGTCGGGCAGGCTCCACACCCGCGCCGTACGGTCGTGACTGCCACTCGCCAGCCAGCGCCCGTCGGGACTGATGGCCAGGCTCCAGACCGCGCCACTATGGCCGATCAGCGTCTTGAGGGCCGCCCCATCCGGCAGGCTCCACACCCGCAGCGTGTGATCCTCGCTGCCGGTAACCAACAGACGGGGGCGATCGTTGTCGGGCGATAACGGAGCAGTCGCCAGGCGCGTGACTTCGGACTGGTGACCTTTCAGCCGCTTGAGCAATCTACCCTCGGGCAGCCCCCACAGGCGAACGCTGCCATCCGGGCCACCACAGCCGATCAGCCAACGCTCATCGTCCGGCAGCACGCCTTCGGTCAGTACAAAACTCGGGCCACAGCCCTTGAAGACTTTAACCGCCTGCCCTTCGGGCAGCCGCCAGACCTGGAGCGCGGCATGTTCAGCGCCGGATGAGGCCCAACGGGCGCTACCGCTTACCAGCCACTGACCGTCCGACGTGAAGGCCAGCTGTTCCACTGCTTCCGTCAGGCCCTTTTGGGTACGCAGCAAGGTGCCATCCGGCAGACGCCACAGGCGCAAAGTGCCGTCCCGGCTGCCGCTGGCCAGCAGCAGCTCATTGCTCGGCGCCGGCGCAGCCGGCGGACAGCAGGCCAATGACAGGACGCGACCGGTGTGGCCCTCGAGCACCGCCTGGCAGCTGAGCAGGCCACCCAGGGGTGGCAAGGCGCCAACACAACCTTCGGCCAGCTGGGTCAGCTGGGCATAGCCGGCAGCCTCGGCCGCGGCTGCCGGCCGCCAACCGGCCTGATGCAGCTGGCGTAGCAACCGGACGCTCCACACAGCTGGCGCCAGCTGCGCCAGCTGCCACATTGTCTGCCAGCTGTGCGATCGGGTGAGCAGAGCCAGGACGATCTCCCACTCGGCGTGGGTCATATCGGCCAGACGGCGGTGCAACCGACCACCCGCTACCACCTCGACAAACTCCAACCGGCCGGCGCGCCGGGCATAATCGGCGATGCGTCGCCGCAGGGCATCGTCTCCCATCTCGTAGATGGTACGCAACAGGCTGGCATCGAAGTCGAGTTGCTCGTAAGCTGCCCATTGCTCGGTGAGCAGGTAGAACAACGCCCGCCGCTGCGGATCACGTGGCGCATAGCCGACCGCCACTGCGGCGGCGCGCGCCAGCGCATCACCCTCCTCCATTGCCAGGCGGCATACTTCTTCTTGGGCAGCCGGGCGACGCAGGCCGCGCAAGGCCTGTTCGGCTCGTCCGGCGATGAGCGCGTCGTTATCCTGGGCGGCGCCCAACAACGCGGCCACTACCTCGGGTCCGTCGTTGGTTAACAGCTGCAGCTCGCCGACCAGCAAGGCAGTCAGCACCCGCAGTTCGGGCGGTGTGCAAGCGACCCAGCCGGCTCGCGTCAGGAGCTCTGCCAGCGCCGGGTGGCGCGTGGCTGCCCAAACACCGCATATGGCGTCAATACAGGCCTGATCGCTCACCTCCAGCAGCGCCGCGGCCACCCCCGCCCGCAATGCCTCGCCCTCGAGGCCGGCAATGGCTTCGGCCAGGGCGCGCACGATGCGCGGCGAAGGCCAGCGCAGCAGATGGCGTGCTAGAGTCTCTACCGCCTGGTAACCAGCGTCCTCAACCATACACCCATCTTGTGACAACAACCCGTTCATATGTGCAATAGAGACCATGCCTGTGAGCGCGCTAGCCAAGCGAGGGAGCGATCTGCAAGGGGACAAAGCGTTGTTCCGCCTCACGCGCCTCCGGGAACGAAGCCGACTGTGCCCGACCCTCCTGCAACCAGGTGCGCAGCGCCTGAACGGTCTCGCGCTGGGAGATTGAAAGCGGCACCTGACGGCGCAACGCGGCCGAGATGTCGGCAGTGGTGAACTCGCGCCCGGCGTTGAAACCGACATACATGGCGTCAATAATGGCCTGTTCGATTTCGGCGCCCACGTAGCCCTCTGACTCGGCTGCCAGACGGGCAACGTCGAAGTCTTGCGGCAAGCGGCGGCGCTTGCGCAGATGCACGCTGAAGATCTCCTTGCGTTCCTCGGCGGTGGGCAGGTCCAGGAAGAAGATCTCGTCGAAGCGACCTTTGCGCAGCAACTCGGCCGGCAGGCTGGAGATGTCGTTGGCCGTAGCCACCACGAAACAGGGTGCCTTCTTCTCCTGCATCCAGGTCAGAATGGCGCCGAAAACCCGGGTGCTGGTGCCGCTGTCCAACCCGCCGTGGGCCAGGCCTTTCTCCATCTCATCAATCCACAGCACACAAGGTGATACCGTCTCGGCCAGGCGCAACGCCCGCCGGGTGCGCTCCTCGGATTCGCCCACCAGGCTGCCAAACAGCGAACCGATGTCCAGACGCAACAGCGGCAGGCGCCACAGGCCGCCGATCATCTTGGCCGTCAGGCTCTTACCGGTGCCGGGGATGCCCAGCAGCGCGATGCCTTTGGGAACCGGCAGCCCGTAATTGCGCGCCTCTTGGGAAAAGGCGCGCTCACGCAGGCGCAGCCAGCTCTTGAGCACCTGTAGCCCGCCTACGTCGTCGGGCGTTTCGGTCACCGCGTAGAACTCCAGCGCTTCGCTCTCGCGGATGATCTGCTTCTTCTCTTCGGTGACCAGGTCTATATCGCGATCATCCAGGGTGCCATGGCGCACGATGGCTTTGGCGAAGACGCGCTGCGCCTGGGCAGCGCTCAGGCCCAAGGCAGCCTGAACCAGCTTCTCGCGCCCCAGGGGGGTGAGATTCACCTTCACGCCCGGCGTCCTGGTCAGTTGGTTCAACACCTCTTCCAGCTGGGCGGCGCTGGGTGATGGAAACTCGATCAGCACAGCCTCATCCTTGAGCTCGTCGGGCAGCTTGCCTGTGAGCGAGGTGACCACGATAGATTTCTTGGTGAACTTCAGGCGTTGGGCCACGTTGCGCAGCTTGCGTTTGATCTGGGGATTGTTCCACAGCTCGTGAAAATCCTTCAGCACGAAGAGGGTATCGCCCTCGGCCTTGTCAATTTGTTCCAGTGCGCTGAACGCGTCGCGAGCCACCAGGCTGCTGCGACCACCCGACAGCGGCTGGAAGCCATCGGCCACGTCCCAGGCCAGGCAGGCACGATGCGTCTGGTCGCACACAGCGCGGATGGCCTGCAAGGCGCGCTCTTCCTCGGCGGTTATCAGTACCACCAGCGTGAAACGGGCACGCAGGTAGACATCCAATTCCTGTTCAAAGCTCATGCCGCTTCTGCACTCCTCAGGGCATATGTTAAGCTAAGCATACCACAAAACGCGCTTTTTGTCGCATGCAGGCTTGGCGAGAGGGTCTGTCCAGGATTTTTGGCAGGTTTACTCCGCACCGGCCTGAAGAGCCGGTGCTGGGCAAGCCGAAAGCCCAACACCGCCTGTTTACGGCGGTGCGAGAAATCCCGTCGCTTCTCTCCTCCTAAAATTCTGGACAGACCCATTGGCGAAGGGGCCATCTGGCGAGGTGGTATACGGCCGACAGAAGCATAGCTTTCGGGCCGTTGTTCTCATTTTTTGGCGGATCAGCTATTGACAAAAATGAACGATGATGATATACTTAATCATAGTTATAAATTATGCTCTTCAGAACAGAGGAGGCGAGGCGTCAAGCAAAACATCTATGCGCAGCTGACGTTCATCACTGATAAGTTTTCTGATCTCAGCTTCCACAACCCCACTACTCAGAAACGCTGGACATCAGTCCTGGATACCAGCTGAACCTGCCCAAGTGGGCATGTCGCCCCGCATCCTCGCCCAAACCCAGCTAAGTCCATCGATTGTTACCCCAATAGAAACGAGGACGAGGAGTACTATGAAGAGGACATATGGTGTGCCGATCAAGCTTATGCTCGCCCTGCTGAGCGGGGCATGTATGCTCGTGCTGGCCTTGTGGCTGATCGCCGCACCGCCGGTGGCCGGGCAAGGACCGCCCGGCTCTTTGCCCGTATTCCGGATGATCTTTCCGCCCGTGAACCGGGACAATGTTGAGAGTATGGCCAACATGTTCGATCAAATCGGAGGGCGTGATCCCTTCACCGAGACCACGCGCCTGGGCACGCTGCGTTACACGTTGGGCAACACCGCCACAGGCGCCATTTTTGAGCAATATGGTGCCACGGGGGGCTTCTTTGCGCACAACGCCCAGGTCGCGTTCGGCGACGGCAGTGTCAGAAATTTTTTCGCCCTCAATGCTGATAGGGCCAGGGAATTGGCCTGTGGTTTTCTGACCTTTCACCAATTGTTTCCCAACGAAGCACAATTTATTGATTGTGCGGTAGGCGGCGAGAACTTGCCTTATCAGGTGATCGTGGCCAACTCGACGGTGCTGACGCCAGCGGCTGGATTCAGTAGTCAGGCGATCACCGGCATCAGCACCACGCGTCAGATCGCCATGATCGTGCAGGTGCCGCTGGCGATCAGCACGCGCACGGGGGGAGACATCCCCTTGAGAGGCCCGGGTGGTCACCTGTCGGTGCTACTGGTGTCCACCAACCTGCGCGATCCCATAACGCCGGCACTGGATAGCGCTTACCCCGGGGTGGCGGCGCTGGCGGAGCCGTGGTATGACCGTCAGCTGGAGAGCCGGGGAGATTTTGACGTTCTGCCCGCGGCGCAAGCCTCCCGGCTGGCCGTCGAGATATTGAGCCAGCAGCTGCCGGAGGGCGCCCAGGTGAATCCGGGCACTCCGGAGCTGGTGTACTGGGCAGAGGAGGCGGCCGCCGAACAACCCAACTTGCTGCCCGAGTGGTATTTCCCCAACGCTACGGCCGTGGTAGATGGTCAGACCGTCAACATGCGTGGCATCCACTTCCCGGCCGTGCAGGGCTTCAACCCTACGGTGCAGATCACGCAGCCGGCCAACGGCAGCCGTTTTGTGCCAGGTGAGCCGGTCAACCTGGTCGGCACCATTTCGGGTGGCAACGGCGGACCGCCGTATGAGTATCAGTGGCTGCTGGATGATGACACTGTCTTGGGCAGCGGCAATAGCTCTGGCGGCACAGTCTCCCTGAACACCACCAACTTGCCCTTCGCCCTGCACAATGGGGAACCGGCTCTGGTAACCGTACGCCTGGTTGCCACCGACAAGGATGGTGCCAGCGCCAGCGCAGCGGTTACCTTGCAGCCCTCGGTGCTGTTCGCCTACGTGCCTCTGGTGCTCAGAACAGGAGGCGGTGTCGGCCAGGCCCAGAACGCCGACATTCCGGCTGCAGCGCCTCCCTACAAGGTTTTGGCCGAGTACGTGCGCTTTTACAATGGGCACGGCGCCGACTTGCCGGGTACCGTGGCCGACGGTACCGGTTTCTACAACGGGCTGGGCAATTACGGCTGGAGCAAGACCTTCCTGTGGTCCAACAACCTGGCCTGGGAGAAAGACTGGCGCGATTGTAGCCTGGGTGGCGGCGACTGCGCCTATGGCGCCGACATTGCCGACTTTGCTTACTTCTCGGGGCACGGCAGTGTGGCGCGCATCTACTTCGGCGTGAACAAAGATGCCTACAACTTTTACGGTGGCAATGCCCGTTTCAACAATGTGCGCTGGGTGGGCTTCTCGTCCTGCAACACCATCCGCGGTACCGACATCAGCCACTGGTTCAGTGCCTTTCAGGGTGCCCACATGTTGCTGGGTTTCCACAGCGTAATGGCTGACGTTGCCTTCGGGGGTCCGTTGGTCGAAAATATGCGCATCCCCAAACTCCTGGGGCTCTTCGAGATACCGGCCTGGCAACTGACCATCCGTGAGGCGTGGGTCAAGACCGCCTTCGATCTGAACGCCGGACGGCCAGCTTACATTTATGCGGTAGGTACCAACGGCGTTAACCCGGTCAACAACAAGCTGCCCAAGGGAGGTGATCCGGCGCTGCCGCGTCCCTTCCCGGTGGCCTCCTACCATTGGGTGTGGTGGTCCTTGCCCGGCGACTGACACTTCGTTGACGTACTTGGGGGCGGCCCGCGGGTCCGCCCCCTTTTGATTCTGGATGGGCCATGCGTAATTCCAGTGGATGCGGGACACCGGGGGCGCCGGGTCTGTCCAGAATTTTAGGAGGAGAGAAGCGACGGGATTTCTCGCACCGCCGTAAACAG